>Ga0116192_1000960_pt1 | contig 20866 bp, 40 predicted proteins | sample AD_UKC113_MetaG_FD_89876 | JGI IMG/M metagenome (GOLD analysis project Ga0116192, IMG submission 89876) | Active sludge microbial communities of municipal wastewater-treating anaerobic digesters from Hong Kong - AD_UKC113_MetaG | ecosystem: Engineered > Bioreactor > Anaerobic > Digestate... | reverse complement strand
TTAATTGTACCGGTGATTTTCCTTTGGAAAAAATAGATTCTGAATTAGAGTTATTGATAGAAAATCTTAAAAGTTGTCATAAAAAAATTGTTGCAACATATAATCCATTTCCATATTTTAGTGTATTAGGTGTATTAAAAGAGGAATTTATTTTCAACAATTACCAACTAAATACAAATAGAGATATTGAAAGAAAATGAGAAATGTTATACTTGAAATCATAGACCCAAGCAATAAGGAAATGGAAAAATATTTTGAAAAAATATATTATAACGGCATTTCAGAAGAACTTGAGTGGACAGATAATGATACTATTTTAATAAGCGGGGGTACAAATTTTTGTCATTGTGAAAATGGTTCATTTTATGTATGTTACTTTTTTAAAAATTTTGTTTATAAAAACAAAATTTTTAAAAATTATGTTGCGACAAAAGATGATGTTTTTTTTAAGCATTTAAAAATACTAATTCTTGAAAATTATATTGAAGTGTCATTCAGTCATTGTGTTTATATGGGTAAATGTGAATATGAGTTAAAAAAAGAAACGCCTATACCTTATGAAAAGATATATGACGAAACGGAAAGAATAATTGAAAATATTAAAAAGTGTCACAAAAAGTTTTCTAAAGGATATTTAACTCGAACGACTGACTTTATAGATTTTTCGTGTGATTTTGTGTTTGATAATTATGCACCAAAAATTAGTTAATTATTAGTATTATGGAAAGAGAAATAATATTAGAGTTTTATTCTAATCTTAAAAGAGAAGAATGTATCCAAAAATTTATAAAATCACATGAAGACAGTATTAAAAATATTGTTGTCGTTGGTGATAATTATATTATTTATGATGTTGTAGAATATAGGAGTAAGGAAAATGAATTAGAAGAAAATTTATTCTTAATTTTCTTTCCTAACATTCCAATTTTTGAAAAACATTTTGACATTTCTTTTTTTCGTGACACAAAAAAGAAAAGTTGTTTTAAAGAAGTATATATTTCAACAATGCTTGATTATTATTGTATTATGATTTTGGGAAAAAAAGAAAAAGAAAATGGTGATATTAATGATTGCATGAATGAAATGTTTTATTTTTTTTGTTTAGTAAAAAACAAATATAATAATGGTGTATTAAAAAAAAATAAACATCCTTTATTGTTGTTAGAAAATTATATATTAAAAAGTATTTTTTAACATAAACTTAAAAATCCATGATAACAACCGGCGATAACAAATTTGTTATTACAGAATTTTCAAAAATTGATAATGAAGAATTAAAATCTCTAATGTCTATCTCGAACAGTGATTTAGTTTTATATATGGATGATGAATGTTTTTTATCCGAGCATAATCAGTATAATGCTGACAGGTATTATTATATTAATTTAATTTATAAAAATGAAGATATTGTAGGTGAAGGAACTTCGTTTTTTTCTCCTGAAATTTTAAATTTTTTACCTGATGATAAATTTAATTTATTTTCACAAATAATTCTCGAATTTTACCCACACAACAATTTTTTGAGAGTTAATTTATGGGTCAACAATAATGTTGGCCAAGCAATCGATAGTGATAAATTATTTGAAACCATAATAAATATTTATGAACAAACAAAAAATAACATAAAATTCAACTTTCAAAATTTTCAATATTCTGGATTTAAATTAGGAAAGTGTGTAAGACAGTCCGATGACTATTAATAAAAAAAGAAATGATATTTAGTGAAGATAAAATATTATTTACCGAATTTGGTAACGCTACATTTAGAAGTGTTTTCGGCAATATTTTATATATGGATGAAAGATTGGTGGTATATAAACAAAATAATGACATGTTTGTTGAAAAATGTAAAATGTATTGGCTTGAAAAAGATGAGATGTGTTATTTTGTAAAATCTTATAATTATTTTTTTATTCCACCAATAAAAACTGAATTCACCATCATAAAAAAAGAAACTATTGAGCTAATTGAGACATCTAATAAAAATAAAATTTTGGTAAGATTTAAAATCAAAAAGTTTGTCCCCAAATTTAATTTCAAAACCAAAAAATTAGATGATGGAGATAAACAAATGAATAACTACATCGACACTTTATTAAAAGAATCACTACTTTTAATTGATGAAATAATTGACAATTTATCATGAAATACCTACTAACAGAATTTGGAAATTTTTATGGTCACGAAGCATTTGATAATATCATAATAGCAATGCCGATTGATTATATAGTTTTATATATGGATGATAAAATGAAGATTGTTAGTTACAAGACTCTTGACTATAATCTGAAATTCAATAAAACCCGTTATCAAATTTATATGTTGTTTGATGTTCAGAAAAACAAGATTGTTAAAAATTTAAATTTAACTTTTTGCGACCCAGGAATTCAATATAAAAATGAAATTACGATTTATAAAAATACGCTCTTTAAATCGCAAGACATTTATGTTGGTGTCACAAAAGAAAATTTAGGTTTAATAATTTTTGATATTGAGTTTAACTCAGAAATATCTGAAGAAGAATTATTCGAATTATTGGATAAGATAAATCCGGATATTGAATTTTTTGTAATAGAAAAGACAATAGATTTTGTATCAGCAGTAATTGTTGAAAATGAAATGGAAAGAGGTGGATGTGAAGAATTTAATGTACATCACGAAAGAAAGATTTTTGGAGAAGAAACCTTCCCAGATGAGATTTAAAAATCTTTGGATGATAATTTAGCCACCTTCTAAGGTTTCTATTTTTTTATTATCTTGCATTTCCATACCGGCAAATATCTTGCTTGTATGTAACTTTTTTAAAATTCCACGTTTAAAAGCATAACCTTATGGAAAATGAACAACTCCAAAACAGAAAAGAAGGCTCCGATTCAGAATCAGGAGAAAAAGGAAGCGCCCAAAGCGCTCAGCAAAGAGGAACGGAATCTGTGCGAGTTCGCATGGGGATGCATTCCGGAAGACGTGGAATTTGTAAGACAAAGCAAATACCTAAAGGAGAAGAGTCTTCTATTTCCATCTTACCGGCACCTGTGGCAATAGTAGAGGATGAACAAGGTGAATTGGTTGAAGAAAAGATAAAAATCACCTTTCACGCCTATGACAGAGGTAAGGAAAGATTGTCTTTGAATAAGAAATCATTAGCAAGGCAGGCTGTTAAGGCATATGAGTCTGGAGTTAAACACAAAGATACCAGTGGACAAATCAGAAAGTATCTGGATAAACTTTGGCACAATCATAAAAAAGCGAACAACGTAAGGTTGTATGGCGAATATGTATTTATCTTTCAATTTAATTTATTGATAACCGTATTTAGGATGCCGCAGAATTTAACCAAAATAATGAAACACTATCGATAAAATGGTACAACATATTATTTTAACACACAATTACGAGGAAGTGATTGAACTAAAAGAACATGTTGGTATTAAAGATGCAAGAAGTCAATACGAAAATTATTATCCATATGACAAGTCGATATATAACAGAATGTGGGTGTGGCAGTATGGTGGAAGAGATAGTCTGAGTGGCTCATCTGAAGCTGGCGACAATCGGGTAATTGATATTTTGAGAAAATTGATGATAAAATATCCAGATGCTATTGTGTGCGATATTCAACGATTTAAAAAACTGACATAAAATGTTCTTAGAAAGAGCTCAAATACATATGAAGTGGTTTTCGTGCCTGGGGTTAGCAATTCGCCGTAGTGATTTTTCATTTCCATTTAACCGCATTTGGTCACATACCTGGGACATTACTTTGGGAATAGTTTATATTCAAATTACGTGGTTCACCATTGATGAATATAAAGCTGTTTTAGAGCACAAAAATAAAAGTGCAATTGAAAAGGCGTATCTTCGCTTAAAGTCGGATGTGAAACATAAAAAAGAATATTTGGAACATTTAGAAAGTCAATTACAGCAATACGAAATAAAAATTAATCATGACTAATATCAAACGGAAAGCAATTTTACGATTATACACATTTTGTTCTGCACTTATTGTTTTATCACTAATTGGATGCGGTCCATCTGCTGAGGAAAAGGCAAATATGGAAAAAAAGCGTATTCAAGAAAGAAGAGAGGTGCAACTATCTAAAACGAGTGGTCCAGATATACCTATTGTCGTAAGAGATAATAAGGAAGGTGATTTTATTTTAACAGCATCACATGAGAGAGCTGTTATTTTTCAATATGAACAGCATCAATATATAAAATTTGATGATGATAAATGGGCATGGGGTGGACACTATCCTGAGTGCGACAATCCAATATGCAGGGCTATAAGAAATATAAAATTGGATTCAGTTTATACTGCGACTGCAACATCAAGCAATTTATCGCCTCGCGAGAACTGGATAATTGATTCAATGAAAGCGGTTCAAAATAATTTTTATATTGCAAAATAACAGTGTGATGTCAAAAAATAAAAAAGTTATAAAACCAAGGTTAAATCCATTAGCATACTTTCCACTTAATTTTAATAGCAATCATTATGTTGGAATTGTTAAAGCAGAAGAGTGGTATGGTAAGGATAATCTCCTTATTTCTAAAACACTGAAATTTGTTGTTGGTTCCTGGCATGATTACCGTGATAGTGAGAAATCAAATTTTGAAGGTTTGACAACAATCGCTGCATTTTCTACCCAGAAAGATGCTGAATTGTTTTTTTATACAAAATATAGAGAAACAATGAAAAAATCTGCGGAAAATGAATTGAATTATTTGGATGAATCTGGTCTTTTGATTTTTCAATCAAAAACAAATCCGAACATCTTTGCTCAGCGAGCTTATGATTGGGTAGATAGAGTGATTTTAATACACGAAAAAAAGAAAAAAAATGGTTATGACCGATTAATAATCGGAACAATGAAGTTTTCTGATTTTCCTTTTTTGGAATATCGAATGATTACAACAGAAGAGTTTCAAAAAATAAAAAAGGCATACTCTGAAATCAATAACAAAAAAATAAAAAAACAATAATGGATAAATTAGAATTAGCTTTTCTACAAAGTATTTTTGTTATTACTGGTGGTAGAAATGAAAATCCTCAGGCTGCAGAAAAGTGTTTGGAGATTGCCAATGATATTGTTATTAGTTATTCTAAGTGGAAAAACGAACCGGTTTATCGTGTTCCAAACCAATTACGATTTATGCCACGTTGTGTAATTCAACAACCGGATATGAACTCTTATACCATCATTGATGATAGAGGTAATTCTATTGGAGGTCAAATAATTTTCACCGAAGAAGAGTTGTTTGATTACTACAAAAAAAATATTTACGAAACACCAAAATCACTATAATTAAAAACGCCATCATGACAGACCAAGAAGTTTATAAAAAAATTGAAGAAACTTATAACTCTGAAAAGGGGTTGGTGAATTTAGATGGCTATTAAAAAGCATGCAAAAAAACGAATTTATAAAACATCGTAATGAGAGTGGTAAACCCATTCAAAAACAAGAAGAAAAAGCTTTAAATAAAGTCGTAAACACTCCAGCTAAAATGAATATGATGGATAATGCAGTATTGCAAAATCTTAAAAGCAAGCTGGAGAATGAAGAAAAAGACACTAACTCTAAAAAATAAATCATGGCTGTAATTTCAATTTCCTATAATGAAGGAAATAAAAAAAATCTTGGTTATAAATCAGTATCTATTACTGACAAATTAAAGAGGAAAGTATTCAAATCGGGCAATTTTGTTCAGGATTGGTATGATGCAATTATGTTTTATTCAATTAAACTTCCGGATGATACACTGCTTTCTCATAGTTCCAGCGTTAACCATTTCATTATGGATGGAGCTAAATTTGATAGTGCTTATCTTCATATTGAAAATGCTATGCCGGTATTAAAATACATTGATGAATCGGACCCAAATTATATATTTACGCAACGTAATATTTACGAAGGCGGAATTGAATTCTTTGTTCCGAAAGGTGAAAGGCCAACTTGGGAAGAATTGAAAGAAATGTATGGAAGAAAAACAAAAAAGAAGCCAGTAAAGAAAGTCTCGAAAAAAGCTGTAAAGAAAAAGGTTGCTAAAAAAGTTAAAAAGAAAACCAAGTAATACATCAAGTAATGAAAGATTTAAAATATAAAGTACATGGCAAAAAAGATGGGGAGGTAGAAATTTTTCTACAATATCCACCAGAAATCAAAGGTATCCTTAATGAAGCCTTTTCTTTATTAAATCTAAACTTACATCCGGAATGTATTCGACAAAACGGTGAATATTTGATTGCGGAATTTCATACGCAATATGAAAATTCTCAGAGATTGAACAATCTTATTCGTTATATTTGTCATCAATTGGGTATGAAAGATACCATATTTGAATATGAATTCATTGAGAATCCATCATGAAAATAGTATACAGTAAAGAATATCACTTAGATGGTCCGGAAGCCAAGCAACTCATTGAAGCCTATAACAGGTGTATTAAGCCTCATAATCCACAAAGTTTTTTAGTTGGAGACCAAGCAAAAATTCTTTCTTCTATGATGTTTGGTGAAAATCGATACACAGAGTCGATGTTTAGAAGGTTGGAGCTTGCAATTAAAAGAACAATTAATTTTATTAAAGCAAGAAAAGTAGAGATGTTGGACGAGATTGAAAACGGTATTAATGTTGATTTTAATCAAACACTTATCAACGAATATAATTTTCAAATTTCTGAGTTAACCGGAACTTTAAAAATTTTTGAAAAAGAGGCTAAAGAAGAAAATAGAGAATAAATCAATAATAATTTAAATTTAAAACAAATCACTATGACTGAATTATCAGTAAATTACGGGCTTAAATTAACAGGCTCAGAAAGAACAATTAGTATAAATGTTCCACTGGAGGAACTTGAGGCAGCTGGACTTGATTTTTATCTGGAAAGAGCCGGCATTATTAAAAAAGGAGAAAACTTTATTGTTGAAAATCGCAAAGTTTTCAGAAACAGACTTGAACACAGTGGTGCATATCAAAAACATCACTCGAACAGAATGAATGAAGGGTATCAAAACGACCGTTCATACCAACCAAGCTATCGTCGCAATTATAATTCTCAACAGCAATCTGGTGGATTTTACAGAAACAATCAGAGGTTTCAAAAAAACGACCATGCTTTCTATGGACAAAAGGAAGCTTATAAGGTGCATCTTGATAGCATTGAGTATTTCAAAGGACAAGGTTACGAAACTCCGGTAGAAGTTATGGCTGAGTCCCATAGAAGAGCAATTATTAATGCACTTCGTGAATTAAGCTTTGCTCAATTTCCTGATGGTTGGCAAAACATTCGTGTAGAGAAAGTTTAATAACAACAACCGGTTAATAATTTTTTTAAAAAAAATAGAAACAGACACATTATATGAATGTTATGGAAAACCAAACATCAATGATTGAATACAAGTTACATCAGTTTACAAAATCCACCTTTAAAACCAGAGCAGAAAAGCTAAGACAACAACCAAAAGTGTTTCTTTTCACTGGGCTTCCATCATCGGGCAAAAGTACTTTAGCAGATTATTTAGGATACATCTTATCAAATTTGGGGTTTACTACTTATATTTTAGATGGAGATTTTGTTCGAAACGGTTTAAATCGCGACCTGACTTTTTCTGATAGCGACATTGATGAGAATATTCGTAGGGTATCTCATGTGAGTGATATTTTAACAGACGCTGGTCTGGTTACTTTAGCATGTTTTGTTTCTCCTAAAAAAAGACATCGTGAACAATTCAAAAAAGTTCTCGGTGATAAGTTTTATGAAATATACATAAACACATCAATCGAAGAGTGTAAGAAAAGAGATGTTCGTGGACTTTATAAAATGGCAGAGGAAGGTAAAGCTCCCAATATGGTTGATATCGATAAATATTATGAGGCCCCGGAAAACCCTGACCTAATAATTGATACGGTAAATTTTTCTATCGATGAGAATCTAAACCAATTAGAAAATTTTGTGTTGCCTAAAATAACTTTTTTTGGTAGTTAGAAAAAATAGAATAACTTTACAGTTACATTTATTTCAAAAAACAAAAACATAATGACGTTGCTTTACTATATACTATTAGGCGTTATTGTACAAGCGTTTTTATTTTTCATAGCAATAAAAGCGCAAGGTAAATTATTGCCGGAAAACAAATTGAATGCGGAATCTATAATGAAAATATATAATTCAGTTTCTTCCATAGAAACGATTGAGGAATATGATTATTATCATTATTTCATAGAATTCAATTCAAAAATAACTGATTATGAAAAAAGTTTGTTGTCAAAAGCATTAAATAGTAAAACTAAAATTAAATCAGGAGGTAATTATGCCGAATAGAAAAGTTCTAATCACAGAAGATAATCCAGGTGATTTTGAATTGTTTAGAAATGCCTTAAAAGAAGCGGGGTATAACATTGATTTAGTGCAACACAAAATAACAATCAGGATTTCATCAATTTATCCGATAGTGAATTAAAAGAAATTCACTTTGCTCTTTTAGACATAAACATATCCAAATATGATGTGTTTGATGTTTGTGAAAAACTATATCAAAACCCACATCTTCCGGTTTATTTATTTTCATCTCACGCCATTCAATATCTGGAAAATGTCGCTATTGAGATTGGTGCTTGGGGGTATTTTAAAAAACCAGATACACTAATAGAGTATAAACAAATTTTTGAAAACATAGAAAACGACCGGTTATATAAACTAAGCATATTATGTCTGAACAAATAAAAAAAACATTCAAAGTTAAGTACCGAATTTTTGATAAATTCATGTTTACTGAAGTTTCTGATGAATCTGTAACCAACCATGATGAGGCTCAAAGATATGTGGCAAAAAACTTTGCTATTCTATCTGTTGAAGAAGTGGTTGGCAACACTAATCAATCAGATAAATCAAAATCAAATAAATCAAAAGACGCTTCGGATATATTAGAGGATTTAAGAGATAGTATTAATGATTTGTTTGGTGATTTATTTAAAAAAGGAAAATAATAATGGAGCAAGAAGAAAAAAAACCAGAAGAAAAAGGGAATTCAATTTTTCCACCAATGTATCCAGAGCCTATTCATTCAGTAGATGCAACTCCGGATGAAGAATATGTTTTTAGAATATTAGAAGCTTATCTCCAAAATTCTAATTGTGAGTTTGCAGAAGGTTTCAATGAAGATGGTACTGGTTATGTTACCAATCCTTTGTGGGATATGATGAATAAGTGGCAGTTAGAGCGCAGAGCGCTTCTGCAAAAAGCGATTGGTATTTTAAGAGCAAATTGGTAACAAATTTAATTTTCTACGTTTAAATAACATTAACAAAATAACAAAATTATGAAAGATGCATTAGGTGACAGAATGAAGGAATATGAAAAAAGAAGTAAGACACAATTACCTCGTCGGTCATACTGTTTAATGAGACTTGATGGCAAAAATTTTTCTAAATATTGTGCCAAATTAAAAAAACCATTTGATGCCGGCTTCGCTGAAGACATGAATGAAACAGCAGCGTTTCTTTGTAAAGAAATTCAAGGAGCAAAGTTTGCATTTGTGCAATCGGATGAAATTTCTATTCTCATCACCGATTTTGATGACATTAAATCAGAAGGTTGGTTTGATTATGATGTGCAAAAAATGACTTCTATATCCGCATCATTGGCCAGCAATAAATTCAATGAGATGCGTCTAAAAAGAAGTTTATCAACATTAGAAAATTTCCGCTTTGGAGCATTTGATTGTCGTGTATGGTCTGTGTCTGACCCATTTGAAGTAGCTAATACATTCCTTTGGAGGCAAAAAGACTGCACACGTAATTCAATTACAATGGCTACTCTTTCTGTTTATTCTGATAAAGAGCAAAAAGGAAAAAATTCAGACGAAAAACAAGAAATGCTTTTTCAAAAAGGTATTAATTGGAATGATTATCCTGTTCGCTTTAAACGTGGTGGATTTATTGTTAAGCAATCTTATGGTAAAGATGGCGCAATGCGTTCTAAATGGATTTGTATTGAGCCACCGATATTTACACAAGACCAAAATTTTTTGTATTCCAAAATTCCGGTGATTACATCAGAAGGTGTAAGACCAATTACTGAAGCTTATAGCGTAGCATCAGATACCGCAATTGAAAAAGCTGTAGATGGATTTGCTGGAGATTTAGGTAAAATGTTGGACATGTTTACCGGATTATCACCCGCATAAAAGGCTGGTGTTAATGATATTCGCAATTTATTTGATAATTTTGCTCCTGATGAAAAAGTGCTCACCAAAAAAGAACAATACCGCGTTTATACAAACGAAGATTTCGAAGATATGCCAGAAGGCAGTTCAATATTAGTAGAAATAGAAACTGATAAGTTTTTGTATGGAACATGGTCAAGTAGAGAGGGTACATATGATGTTCGTGTTCCACGCACAATTTGTGAACGAAGAGATAGTTTAAATTCAATTAAGTAATATTGCAATGCCAAAACAAAAACAGCCCCGTACTTCATTACCATTAGAAGAAGTTGAATTAGACTTTTACGTGGTTATCAATAGTGATAATCAATATCTGCGCTCTAAAGGTTATTCTGGCTATGGAGATAAGTGGGTGGATGATATTAGAAGTGCAAAAGTGTATGGAAAAATAGGTCCGGCTCGTTCTCAGGTAACATTCTTTGCCAAGAACTATCCTAAATATCCAACTCCAAAAATCGCACACTTCAAAGCTAAACTTTTTGAAGTCGTGGATGAAACGAAGTTGGTTAACAAAAAACTTGCTCAGGCTGAAGCCCGCGCAAAAAAAGAAAAAGCACAAGAAGCTAAACATGAACTGGAGTTGGCTAAAAAACGGCTGACAGAAGCAAATTTAAATTTGTTAAAAGCAGAACAGAAAATATCTAAAATTAAGTAGTACTTAAAATTCTTCAAAACAATATACAATGAGAAAAATTAAAACCATATTTTATAGAGATTGGGACTCCAAACAAAAATTGGTGATAAGCATTTTGGATGTTAAAAACTTTGATTTTTCTCAAGCTATTGCCACTGAAAAAGTTGATGGCATCAATGTTCGTGCAACCATTCGAAATAATTCAGTTGTTCGAATGGAGAAGCGCCGCAATCCAACAGTCGAGCAAAAAGAACAAGGTATTGTTGACCCTTGGTATGTAGATTGTAACCAAGACGACCCAGCGGACAAACATATTTACAACGCCCTTCAACACACTAATATAAACCTTCCTGATGGCGAATGGTCAGCAGAAGCCATTGGCCCCAACTTTCAAGGCAATCCTCTTGAGCTTTCCAACAACCAATTGTTTTTCTTCTCAATACCTGAAGAAAGAGCTAAAGTAATATTACACGATGCACCGGTAATGAACATGGGTTTAGAAAGCAATCTTCGTCAAGTTAATTTTTGGGACGATTTGAAAAATTATCTTGAGAATAAAAAATCTTCACTCAATCCGGGTTGTAATATAGAAGGAATTGTATGGCATGGGAAAAATGGTGACATGGTTAAAATCAAAAGAAAAGATTTTAGCTATAAAAAAATGAAATTAAGTGATGAAGTAAAAGATGACATACAAGCATTGAAAGATGCTGGTTTTAAGCCGATTGCGATTTCAAAATTTATTTGTGAAAATACTTTTATCTTTGAAACAGAAGAAGAGGCAAAAAAAGCACATGATGAATTTGAAAAAAGGAAAATTCACCCAAGAGTAATTCAGGGTTGGTGGTACGGAAGAGAGGAATTAAAAGAATCTTTAAGAAACTATAAAGAGAAAATGGGTTACACCAATGATGTATATTGGTTAACATTAAACAAAGAAAGTGAGGTAAAACATGGATGATAATAAACACAGTGAAATGTTAAAGGACTTTAAAGAAAGTGTAGAATCTGGTTATTTTGATGCTTATTTTGAAAAGGAAAGAATCAAAAACCAAATTCACGAAGGTCGTTTAAAGAAGCTTTATCAATATTCTAAATTACCAGGAAAATTCGAGGCTTTGATGCAAAGACTAATCAAGCAGCATGGCGGTGGCTATGATGTAAAGTGCATGAGAGAAGGCTGTGAGCCATATCCTAATCATTTATTAGAATTGGTTTTCAGTGCTGCAAACACATATGGAGTCAAGGCATGTCCTGGAACCTGGGCAGATTGTGTGTTTGATACAGATATCCATAAATGGAATGGATATTACTTTGTCCACATGCACGGACAAGGTACAGCATCGTTTGTACTTAATGGAGATGAAGAAAGAATAATAAGCCTTTAAACACAAATTATATGCATGGTATTTTAAAATCTTTACGCATTATTCAAGTAGCTAGCAATGAAGGGCGTGAAAAAAAATTAGGCAGAGGTTTTTCCAGTGCTTATAGACTTAATCCTTTTAACCCATTAACCTACATTTTCCTCATTGGATTATTTGTGGTTGGAATTACTGTGTTTGGAGTGGTTGGTTTTTGGAGTCAAATTGATATTAAAAACCCATTTAAATGGGACTAAAAATATTACTATGAAAAAATTCTATCTTATCATCTTATTTGCTTTAAGCATACTTGCTTCTAAAGCACAAATAGTTCTTGATTTTACTCAAATAGCTAAAATTGGAGATAAATATTATCAAAGCGAATACTCTCTCTTTGAAGGAAAGAGTGATTTTGTTATTGCTGAGCAAACATCTGTATTGCAATCTACTTATGAAAACGGGGCTGTTTATTTAAGCTTTAAAGTAACCGGCGATTCAACCGAGAGTGTTTATGCTATTTTAAAAACCGAAAATCATACAGATTTTGAGTTGGTTTCTGTAATACAAAACATTCCAACAAACATTAATACACCAATATTATATTGCGCTGTAGACAAGCGGGGTTTACACCGAACCACTTTTTATAAACTTTACAAATTTTATCCTGGCGGTAAAGTTTCATATATAATGACTACAATTGTTCCTATTGTGGAAAATCCTTTATATTTTCAACGCTCACAATATGTGCCAGCAGCGATTAGACAGTAATTAAAATAATGGATTTAAAAATATGGAACAGCAGGAAAACAACAATGAAATTAAGCATTCTCCGATAATTGAAAATGCAGAACTATTACACACAACACCTTATGTAAATTTAAAAAAAATTGATGGCTTTTATTTTGCTGAGCGCAAAGGAGTTGATTCTGTAGCTTTTGTTTTATTTGCCACCAACACCAACGATGAAAAAAGAATTGGTCTGATTGACGAATTTAAAATTCCGGTAAACAAAAGTTTGGTGACCGCTTTTGGCGGAAGCATTGATGATGAAAAATATCATAACGACCTTAGAACTTTAGTGCAAGAAGAAGTGCTTGAAGAATCCGGTTTTACTGTAAAATTAGAAGACATTGATTATTATGGTAAGATGTATGTTTCCACTCAAATGAATCAATTCTGTCATTTGTTTGGAGTTACAGTTGACAAAAACTTACAAGGATTAAGAACTACCACAAATCCAAGAGAATTAGAATCAGTGGTAACTTGGATTACTGTGCCGGAGGTATTACAATTAGAGGATTGGAAAGCTCTTACTATTGTTACTAAGAGAATGGCCAGCCGTAAAATTACATTAAACATTCGTCCAATTAATAATCAATCTCCAACAACAGCTGAACAAGAAAATGGGACTGGTCAATAAAATTATTGATTTTTTTAAAGGTGATTATAAAAAATTAGAGAAAGACACTCGAAATGTTTTTTACAAATACGCCATTGATGTTAGAAATGAGGCAGACAAGTTTTTGATTAACTCACACAAAACATCTGAATATTTGCGAAATGATAAATTATTGAAGGCTGAGCGTTTAAAGAAATTGGGTCTTCATGAATCTCTTGAAGTTAAACAAGCAGAAGAGATGGAGAAGAAAAATCAAGAGCTATTGAACGTAGTGAAATGCGTTGACTATTATGCAACGTATTATTCCAATCATAAGGTTTTGTTTTTTAATCATGTAACAGACATTTGTAAGCAACTAACTTTTGGTTGTACACAACTCAGTGAATATTTAGATGAAATTCCGGACGAAACTTTGCAGGATATTGAGAATTTTAAATTGAATACAGAAGATTTAACCCATTATAGACTTAATCAAAAACCCCGTTATAATCATCATCCTTCAGACCCAGGATTTGAACTCATTTCCGAAAAAGAATTTGATGATACCGTAAGCAGATATCCTCACCTAAAGAATGTTAAATACTTTGATAGGTTTCCGATGATGATATGTGCCCCTTACATAAAGTTAAAAATTGAAGGTCGGGAAATAATAACTGCACACCAACGCATTAAAGAGTATCTTAATTACGAAGCAAACGGACCAATGAAAGAGTATTTGCATAGTTTGGTTTACAACAAAAAAGAAAAGCCTTATCCAGTAATATTACAACCAATACTCAAGTTTGATAATTATGCTTTCATAATAGTTTCAATAATTAAAAAATAATATTACAATGTTTATTTTATATAAAAGTTTGTCAATTAATTTAAACACAGTAACAAGAGTGTATTTTGATGAAGAAAATAGAATCGTCAGATTTTATTTTAACACTATTGAAAATGATTATTTTAATTTTTTAACAAAAAAAGAGTTTGAAACATTTGTTAAATATTTTAATTCATTAACAAAGATGCAAGATTTCAATGAAATCCTGCAAGAAAACTCAAAAAAGTTGCCGGATACGTATAATCCTGGAAATAAGTGAGTTAGTCCACTTTTTTTATCATTCTAAGGTCCAATAATTTATAAAATTTTTTTTCTAAGATTACCACATCCTTTTTCCTTCCGCTATATTTATATGAGAAGGAAGCAGAGAAGCCTGAATAAATTAAAAGTTTTAGATTATGCTTCAATTGCGTGTTTTTTGGCTTATTTATTGAAAAATCAATAATCTAATGGGAAAGTACACCAGAAAATGCGCGGACAAATATAATCGTAAAGCTGTAGTTCAATTATCGCTCAAAGGAGCTCTTATTAAAGAATGGGAAACTGTAGGTGAGGTGTATCGTGAATTAGGTTTTGATAAGAGTGCAATTTTACGCTGTTGTAAGGGTAAGCAGAAACGCAGTTACTGGTTTATGTGGCGCTTCAAAGAAGACTTCGAAAAAGAGAAAGGAAAGCAAAATGGAAGCGACATCAGTGAAATATCCGGCTCTGTTTAAGAAGTGGAGAAAAATAGTAAAGCGAGAAATAAAAAAACACAACATAAAAGTAATCCCCAAAAGATACCGTAGTAATGTTGGAACCGCCTGGGCATGGCTCAGGACCATTAAGATACCTCGTATTGTCGATATCGAATCTATTTATGTAATATTACACGAAATCGCTCACATTATTTACAATCATCAAAGTAATTATTATATGGAAGAATTGGAAGCAGAAATGTATGCGTTAGCTTTTTTGCGCTCCATGAATGTACATAAAGATTTTCCTGAAGATTATAAATTGTTGCACAACAGAGCTATTGCTTACGTTAGACTTCAAATAAGTAACGCATTTCGTGATGGATTAAAAATTAAGGCTATTCCGGTTAAAGTAATGAAATTTTGTAAATTGCCGGTAAAACCTAAACCCATAAAAGCTAAAAAGAAATCAGCTAAACGTTACAAAAATATTAAGAAACAGAAGTAACATTTTTGTATTTTTACGTTTAAATCAATAGCCGCAAAGTTTCAGGCTATTGAAGTGATATTATGCTGGATAAGTTTGTTAAAAATCAATTTAGTGAATACAGTAAGAATCAACGTTTTGATAAAACGGCATTATTGTATTTTCAAAGAGAATTAGAAAATAAGATTAAGACTTCTGCTGAACTGATATATAGTCCAAGTCAAGATAGCGATGTCATTCGTTGGTCAATTAATAAAACCAGCAAAGGATTAAAATACAAATTGAAGACTGGTAATTTAAAACAACTCTATTTTTCTAAATTTTTTAATACCTTTCTAAATATCACCACTTCTTATCTTAGAAAGTTTGGGTTTCTGGTATTAGTACTAAAGATTGATACCGGAGAGAGATATAAAAACGAACCTATAGTTGAATTGTGGGGATATAGACTTTTTGTTCTTGAGAAAATGACATATTTAATGCCACTCAATCATGATGAAATTTATACAGCTTGCACAACATCAGAAACGGGTGAAGAAATAAAAGCAAACACAAACTATATTTATTGTGGACCAACAGATAAAATTTATGGCTGGGATAAAAACTAAAATGACGCGCAAACAAAAAGTTCATGCAATTTTTAAAATTGCATGAACGTAAAAACTAAAAACAAAACCAATAAAAGTGAACTACCCATTTGCTAAAGACAAATGGGCTTCGGGTTTCATAGAGTGTGCTTTGTTGCCAAAGTCTGATTTCCTCTCCACCTTTGTAATGGACAGTTCCTGCCCATATATTTTTAATCCTTCTTTAAGAATGTTCTTTGCAGCGTTCAGGTCACGGTCTAAAACGTGTCCGTTTTTGCAAGTCCATTCTCTTATTGAAAGGTTTAAATCTTGATTTATCCAACCACATTCACAACAGGTCTTAGAACTTGGATACCAACGATTGATTTTAACAATTTGTTTGTTGTTCCAATCAGCTTTGTATTCCAGCAATCTTACAAAAGTTCCCCAACTGGCATCTGATATGTGTTTTGCAAGTTTATGGTTTTTAACCATTCCTTTCACATTCAAATCTTCCAGTGCAATTATATCGTAATCCGATAATAATTGGTGAGATACTTTATGTAAGTTGTCCATTCGTGAGTTGGTTATCTTCTCGTGAATTGTAGCAGTTTTTCGTCTTTGTTTTTCAAACGAAGCACTACCTTTTGTTTTACGAGAAAGATGTTTTTGGGCTTTCGCTAACTTTCTTTCATATTGTTTTGTGTATTTATTATTTTTGAATTTAATTCCATCAGAGGTAATTGCAAAATCTTTTAATCCTAAGTCAATTCCACATACTGCACCAGTCTTTTCTTTTGGTTGATATTGTTCTTCTGATAGGATTGATACAAAGTATTTTCCTGTTGGCGTTTTACTCAAAGTACATTTACCAATTTCGCCTTTTACTTCACGGTGAACATTCACCTTTATTCCTTCTTTAAATTTTGGTGCGTAAAATCTATTGCCTTCCAGTTTTGAGAATTGAGGAACTGTAAATGTATTCTTCTTTTTTCTTGACTTAAATCTTGGGAATTTAGCATTACCTCTAAAGAAATTCACATAAGCAGTGTCTAAGCATCTTAAAGCAAATTGTAGTGATTGACTATTCACTTCTTTAAGCCAAATAGTTTCCTTTTTTTTCTTTAATCCTGTTAAGGTTGCTGCCTGTGCATAGTAGTTATCCGACTTTTTATCCGCTTGATATTGTTCCTTACGCTCATTCAGAAAGTGATTATAGACAAAACGGATGCAACCGAAATGTTTATCCAACAACACTTTTTGCTCTTGTGTTGGCTGCAATTCAAATTGATATGTTCGAAATATTGTCTTCATCTATTAGTAAATAGTCTAATTTTTTGTAAAGATAAAATTTATTTATGCAATTCGCTATGTTTTTTGTAAATATTTCCATTTTGATTGAGAAACATTCACAAAAAACTTCGCTACTATGTCCAAAAAATCTAATTACATCAGCACAAACAGGTCAAAACATTACCTCAAATGTCATTTAATCTTTGTCTGCAAGTATCGTAAAAAGTTGCTTGTTGGGCAGCTTAATAATGATATGAAGGCAATTCTTCAATCTATTACCGATAAGTCAGATTTTGAAATTGAAGTAATGGAAACAGATATTGACCATGTGCATTTTCTCATTCGTTACATTCCTCGTTTGTCTATTGCTCAAATTGTCCGTAGGTTAAAACAGCAATCTACTTTACATATTTGGCAATCACATTCAATATCACTTCGTAAAGAGTATTGGTACAAAAATATGTTTTGGAGCGATGGATATTTCGTTTGCTCAATAGGTGAGGCATCTCCTGATACTATTCGTGAGTATATTCTTTCACAAGGTTAAATCATTATCTTTGTGCCTTACATCCCATCCACGCAAAAGCGATGGATGGGTTTTACGGCACGTTTTATAAAAATTCCTGCTTTTTCTAATTTCAAAATTGCTTTAATCACTGCTTTCTTTTTGCATTTATGACATGGTTTTCTATTTTTATCGTTAATCTTTTCTAAAATTTTATTTGCATAATTAAAAAAAACATGATTATTGCTGCAAGTAAACTTAAGTTTTTTATTTTTATAATATTCTCCTTCTGTTGAAGAACAGTTAATGCCAACTTTTTTTAATGAATCTAAAAACTGTAAAAAATCAATTTTACTTGAACACACTTTACACCAGTGACCCCGATATATTAATCCATATTTAGTTTCCCATTCATGACCGCCAGCACATTTAACAATTACTGTATCGATATTATATTTTAATAATATTCCTTTTTTATTGGTAATAATTTCTTCAATTAATTTGCGACGATTCTCTGTATAAGAAAAATTTTTCAAAAAGATATTGATGTTGTTTATTTTTTTACAATAAAATTTATTAGCACTTAACCAATTTGATATATAGGATACCATATCATGGTGTTTAATAAAATATGGAATAACCAATAAATTTATGTTATTTTTTTTACAATATTCTCGCTTCAGTTTATCTAAATAAATTCTGTAGTCAAGTTCTTCCTTTGTTTTGATATAAGCAGTTACTTTATAGTGCTGCACTCCATTATATTCAAATGCTATTTGCAAATCCTTATTATAACCATCCAGTTCTAAATTATGATTTTTATATTTAATAAAGACAGAGTAAAATTTTTTATTTAATAAATTTTCAAAAATGAATCGACATAATTCTTCTGAAATAGATTTTGTACATTTTGGACACCCTTGTCCTCTCCAATGATTATCTGGTCGTTGTTTAAAATCACCATGACCATCAATTTTACAAGTAATAATTACCGGAATTGAATTTCCGCTACTAACCACTTTACTATAATCATATTTATCAAGGTGAGTTTTATAAAACCTTTCTTTCCAAACCTCATCTGTAATTTTTTTACTCATTTTTCTTACGATTCATATCTTGCTCCATTAACCAGCGAACTCTGGATGACATTGTAAAACCATTTTTTTCACAAAATTCTAAGTACTTGATTTTGAATTTTTTATTTAATCTTATCGGATAGATTATATCCTTCAAACCCTTCATGTGATACTTTGTATATACATGTAAATATAGAAAAAAAATAAAAAAATTAGATTTTTTTTTGTACATTTGGAACATGTTTAAAGATAAAGTTTATATAACAACTACACTTCCATATTCTAATGGTTCTGGAGCGCACATAGGTCATGCATTTGAATTCATCTTAGCTGATATCATTGCGGGTTTTTATAGAATGAAATTAGGCAGAGAAAACGTTTTCTTTAATACTGGCCTTGATGAACATGGTCAAAAAGTCTACGAAAAAGCCATTAGTGAAAACAAAGACCCGCAAGCATACTGCGATGAAATGGCGGTAAAATGGCAACAGTTTACAAGTCTATTTGATATAAAATTTGATAACTTTCACAGGACATCATCTGCCTTACATAAAGAGTTGTGTCTTGAACATTTTAAAAAAATGCAGCCATACATTTACAAAAAACAATATGAAGGACTGTATTGCTCCGGCTGTGAATCATTCAAAACAAAAAAAGAAATTGTTGACAATAAGTGTACAATCCATCCATTTTTGGAATTACAAAAAGTAAGTGAAGAAAATTATTTTTTTAAATTAATTGAGTTTAAAAATTATGTTCCGAGTGATATTTTAGTAGACCCAACATTAGACGAGGAACTTAAAAACGTTATTGACTCGACCGAAGATATTTCTATCAGCAGAAATGCTGAAGTGGTGAAATGGGGAATTCCGATTCCAAACTCTGACCAAATCATATATGTTTGGGCGGAAGCCTTGCAATCTTATACCAATGCAATTAAAAATCTTCCTGATTTTAATCAACTTTGGAATAATTCATTGATAATATGTGGTAACGACAATCTGCGTTTTCAAACACTGATTTTAACCGCGCTTTGCAATGCCATAGATTTACCTGGGCCAAAAAAAGTTTTGGTTCACGGAATGATTATGGATGAAAACGGCGATAAGATGAGTAAAAGCGCCGGTAACATTATTGACCCAGTTGACCAGTTAGAAAAATTTGGTGCCGATGCAGTTCGTTTTTATTTAGCTGCAGGTCTTAGCACATTTCGTCATGGTAAATACTCAGAGAAAGAATTGCAATTGAAATGGAATGCTGAAGTTGTAAATGGATTTGGTAATTTAATCTCTCGCACTCTTCATTTAATTGATATTAAGAATATCGAAATTAATGAAAAGCTGACAACTGAAAACTATTCTAAAATTAAAGAAATGTTTGAGGTTGTTGACCAAGAATTTTCTTCAATGAATATTCGTTCAGCTTATAATGAGCTTGCAAGGGTTGTTGCTTATGGCAATGTTTACTTTACTGAAAATAGACCATTTTCTGCTGAGTGCGAAAATCCAACTGGTATATTAAATGATGTGTATCATTTATTATTAACCGCTGCTCAATATTATAAGTTTATGTTAACCAAAGAGACAGGACAATTAATAGACCAAACATTAGCAAACAAAAAGAAAGCAGCTATTTTCAAACGCTTTGAAATACTAACTACAACTACAAACTAAATATGAAATTGAAATTAAATCAGCTGTCAACAACACCCCCTGAATACACAGATATTCAAGCATTGAAATCTGAAACAGAAAGGTATGTAAAAAGAATTGCAGACCTTCAAGAGGCTTTGATGGCTGAGCAGAAAAATT
>Ga0116192_1000955_pt1 | contig 20952 bp, 16 predicted proteins | sample AD_UKC113_MetaG_FD_89876 | JGI IMG/M metagenome (GOLD analysis project Ga0116192, IMG submission 89876) | Active sludge microbial communities of municipal wastewater-treating anaerobic digesters from Hong Kong - AD_UKC113_MetaG | ecosystem: Engineered > Bioreactor > Anaerobic > Digestate... | reverse complement strand
GATAACGGCTTCTATGCTCGGTTCTGTGCTGCCGGTGGTGGTGCCGTACTCGGAGGTATACATGTAAGGACCCCATTCACCCTGTGCCTTGTTGAGATGGGCGATGTTGAAAGTGTCACCGTTATCCAGCACGCCTTTGATTTCAACCTGGGGAGAACCGATGACCACCGAACCATCCTGCTTGAAGCCGATGGCGTTGGAGCTTGCCGAGTTGTTGCTGATGACCTTACCGTCCCTGATGACAAGCCCCAGGGGTACACCGTTATCAAGGTGATAGAAGTCGCCGTTAATGCCGCCTATCACGATATACCCCTGCTGTTCGGCAGAAGCCATCATCTTTGATAGGGTCATGCGGCTCTTGATGCTGTCGCCGTATACGGCCATGACCTGAGCATCGGAGGTCTGCGGATTAAAGCTGATGGAATATCCCTTCTTGGGTTTTCCACTGGTTTCCTTCCCCTGCCAGGTATCCAGGTAAACCCCCTTGGCAATCTCACGACGCTCGTTAAAGACAAGCGTACCCATGCCCAGGCCATAGGTCTGGGTGGTTAACAGGGTCTGGGTCAGTGGTAATATTAATGCAATACAAAGCAGAAATGACAGAATGGTTTTCGTTGGCATTCTTTTGCTTTTTCTCATGTAACTCTACCCCCACAAAACTTAGTTAAAAGCCCCAAATGCTTGTGGCGTTATCAGCGCAAGGTTTATCACACACCGTTCAAATAGCTATTGATATGAAAAGTTTAACATATCGTCATAAGGCAAGGACAGATCATTTTGGTTAACAAAGTATTTCCATTGTGTTACAGCTTTTGTGGCTTCATCTTCCATTAGACGCCGACAGGGAGAGGGGGGTTCACCGAGGCATAAGGTGTATAAAACTTACATGAAAAATAAAGTAGATTATGGTATGATTTATGCATATGACGCATCCCATCATGAAAGGATGAAAGACCATGTTCTGTACGAAATGCGGAATGGAATTGCCTCAAGACACCCAGATATGCCCTTCCTGCGGTAAGAGTACGGGCAAAAGCGCTCCTGCTTCACCTCAGGAGTATGATAACAGCATGCAGCAGCCGGTAGTACCACCACCTCAGATCTACGCGGATCCCCCTACATACGAGCCCGAGCCTGTAAAGAAGCCCCGGAAAAAGGGTGTCTTTTTCAAGGTTGTGGCCATTATCCTTCTTGCAGCCATTCTGATCTCGGGAGTGACGGTCTTGGGCTACTATACCTTCCTGCCGGCTCAGAATGTGCTTACCACAGCGCAGTATTTCACAGTGCAAAAGCACAATAAATATATTGAAGCCACCATGAAGCGCGGTGACGTGCGCTACAAGGCTTTGTACGAAGACAGCTTCAAGACTGAATCGGAAATTAGCCTACTGCTGGACAAACAGCTTTTCATCAATTTTGGTGGCGTCGATGAGAAGACAGCAGATCTCATCGACCAGTACCTGAAAAATGTGTCCCTTCGCATCAATTTTGGCGCAGATGTCCCCAATGAGCAGTTAACCGCCTCTTTGGGTCTCCTAGTGCTTAAGAATCCCGCCATGTCTTTGAACCTGTTTATGGATAAGACCCGCCTGGGCTTCAGCCTGCCCGAGCTAAGCCCCACCATCATTACCGGTGAGATAAAGGATATTACCCGTCTTAGCGAGCTTTTCCCTGGCCAATTTGGAGAAGGCCAGGTGGAGGTCTTACCCGAGATTGACCTTTGGGATAGTCTTAAAACAGCGGCAGTAAACAAGCTATCGGCAGCAGATGCCCAAAAGCTTACAAGCACTTACTCGGCCGCTCTTGTTAAGGGCCTGCAATTCGGCAAAATGTCCATCAAGAGAGGGCGTTCCACCGAGCTTTTTGATAAGGATATCTCTTGCCAGGAAATCACCGTCAAGCTAGATCCCGAGGCTCAAAAGCAGGTCATCATAACGTTGCTCGATACCATGATGGAGGATGAAACCACTTACAATTTCATCAAAAATACCTTTGGGGTGCTTTATCAAAAGTATATTGAAGGATTGATCCTTGAAAGCAGGGTTACACGGGAGACTCCTACCGAGTTGACCAAGGTTGTCTACAAGAACGAGCTCAAAGAGTTGAAGAAAAACCTCAAGGAATTGGATGAGGAGGGCTTACCCGAGGAAATTACCGTCAAGGTCTATATCAATGGCCTGGATGTGGTCAAATATACCGTAAGCGTCCCTGTGACTCCTGGCGGAGAGGAAATCGTCATTGCTTATGAGAATCTCCTGGTGGATGACGATATCAGAACCAAGCTGAGCCTTACCGGGGACATCCAGGGCAGGGTTATGGCGTTTTCCATCTACATGGAAAGCATCTACGATCAGGCCTCCGATACGCAAGACAGCTTGCTTGAATGCGGACTGAATCTTGAAATGACACCTGATGCAAGTATAAAGGCCAACCTAACCATCAGTTCAACCGAAGAACCCCAGGGAAAGGGAAAGGTCAAGAAGAACATTAATGTTGATCTCACTGGGGAGAAAAGGGAGCTTGGTGAAGAGACAGAAACCCTGAGGTTTTCCTTCGATCTTGAGGGCGATGAAACCCGCAATAACGATGGATTATGCACAAGCGGAGACTATACGGGCAAGCTTGAAATGGCTGTCCCCACGTTGCCTCGATCCGTGGAGCTGGGTTATGCCCTGACCACAAAGACTACCTATGGTGAAAAGCTGGATATACCCGACCTAAGCAAGGAAAAGGTGCTGGACTGGGGAACAGCCACACAGGATGATTTTAATGCCTATCTTAATGAGCTTGAGCAGAAGCTGAGCTTTATTATGTTGATGTTGGGAAGTTTTTAGGAGATGGGCTGAACGACGCTAAGCATAAATAAGACCACGATATTTGAATCTGAAATGCATCGGCAAGAAGATTCAAGCATCATGGTCTTTTAAATATATCCTTTATTTTATTAATTCGAAGACCCTTTCCGCTTCCGTATCATCTTAACACCAATTATAATCCAGAAGAGAATCAGAATACCGCCTGCCAGGCAAACCCAACGGTAGCTTGCAGCATAGAAGCTGCCACGCTTCGTGTCCATATAGAACAGGTCATCCCCCAGCACAGCCTTCAGCATGACAATAGCTGTGACTATCACGGCTATTGTCAATACAGCAAAAACAATCAGCAGTATTTTCGTAGACTTTTTCATTTTACTGTGCCTCCTTCGGTTTCCTGTTCAGATAGATATACCATGCGGTTAATGCCAAAAACAGCAGTACGGGTACCACATATACCAACGGGCTTTCACCGAAGGCGTCAATTCTATTGACGGTAATGGTCCTGACGCTCTTGTTCCCCGCAAGGTCATAGGCCGTTATGGTAATAGGATTAACGCCCTTTTTCAACGCAATTTTAGCCATAAAGCTCCCAGATTCCAGCTTCTGTTCCACACCGTTTATGGCAACAACAGCATTCGGCTCGGTAAAGCCATCGATGACGATGCTGTCGGTGGAGGTCTTGATATTATCAGCGTTATTGAGATTGATAGCAGGCGGCGTATTATCCACCGTGATGGTTTTGGCAAAGGTCTTCATGCTGCCGTTTTGGTCCTTCAGGTAAGCCACGATCTCATGAGTACCCTCAGAGAGATTAAAGGCATAATCACCGGAGGCGGCATCCTCAAGCAGGAGGGTTTCGTCCAGATAAAATCCTGCCGTGACATCGGAAGGGCAATCGACGGTAACCAAAACCGATCTTTCTCTTGTTGATGCATAATCGGGAAAGATAATGTTCCCGGACGGAACAACACGAATAATCTCATAGACATCGAACTCGCCATAATACCTGTCGTAAAAAGCAGCAACCGAGAGCTTCACCTTATCCACATGATCGGGCAGGTTTATGGCATAATAATTGCCGCTGACCCGCTCGGTCTTGATAACAGACAGCGTTTCATAGTCATAGAGCTTGACGATATAGGATCCATTGGCCATTGGGTCCCAAGTGACGAACATCTCACCGTCAATGCTTCCGGCCTTGATGCCCTCCAGCTTGGCAGGCGCGCTGGGGTTTTTGATGTAAAGTGCCTCATCGGTTGAAAGGGTGTAGTTTGCCTTGCCGTCGTAGACCTGCAGGGTGAAGCGATATAGGCCGGTTTGCACTTGATCGGGGGATATGCTGACGGTTCCGCTCTTTTGCGCCGAGTAATCATACCACAGGGTAACCCTGTCACCATACTCACCCTGTGTCGCGGTGATTGTCACATTGATGGTATCCCTCTCGGCTATGGCATCCCACTTAAAATAGAGCAAGCCATCCTTTGCTTCGGCCTCAAAGCCCTGAATGGCATTATATTGTGCCGCTGCCGAGTATTTATTGCCGCCGGTGACACCAATGGTACCAAGACCCTCACCAGTGACATAGACCATCCAGTATCCTGACTGTGAGGCACCAACACTGACGATGGCTCTTCCTTTGCCGAACTCGGTGTTCTGATCATCGGCATCGATAATCGTACCGTCGGGTTTCTTAATCTGAATGGCAGCAGTCTGCTCGGCATTCTCCCAACTGATATAAAATACGCATTCCGGATACTCACGGTAGAGGTAGACCCTTATTTCACGGGTATTCTCGGCATTTGCATTGATTACAGGCAATAGCATAAAGGCTATTATGATTGCAATTACTACTCTTTTCATTGTCCGTCATCCTCCAGATAAGCATCAAATCCGTTCTGCAGGCTGATACCGCCTGTGGTGGATGCCTCATAGGTCAGCGTCTTATCACCATAGGTAATTGTCACAGGGAAGGTCCTTCCCTGCCTTGCATTTCGTGTGAGTTGGACGGTCATGCTTGCCTTACCGTCGTACTTGATGCCGAAGTAGGCATTATCAAGATGTCCGTCGACGCTAAGATTCAGATCAATAGACCAGTCATTTACGGTTGCCGTTCCGGTAACCTCTCCCCCAAGATCGGTTCCGAATAGGGACAGTTCATCCATGCAATGAATAGGAATGATCAGACTATCCCCGGTAATCCTGACATACTTTGTGGGATCTTTGGAAGAATAGGCCTTAATGCCGTTCTGTGCCCAATCATCGGTACAGATAAACTCAATGGCATCACAGTCCAGCAAAACATCGGCCAGAATTTCAGACACCTGGCTTCTATAGGGCTCATTGGAGATTGACAGCGGGAAGTCCACCTTCATGCTTCCGGTAAGCGCCTTTGGCGGCATATCCTTGGTAAAGCATTCTGCTAGGCCGTCAGCATTGATATTAAAGTTGTTGGCATTGATTGTCACCTTATCCGGGTACAAGCCGGACGCTGTAATTGATATATTCCCTTGTCCGTCGAGATCCAGGGATTTATAAAGCCTGTTGAGCTTCAGCGTGCCTGATATGGTATACATCGAATCGGAGTTGGTCGTATCGATGGTCAGCTTTCCCCCGGTAACCTCAATCAATCCCAGGTATCCGCTTATGGTACCCGCTCCCGATACGCTTGCGTAATCCTTTCCGATGATGACAGTCAACTCGTTTGTCTGAGCATATAAGCCATAGCTGCCGTAAGGATTATACTGATTCTGAGATGCATAGCCGGTTATCAGTTTCGCCGCGTTGCTAGCCATGTTTTGAGGCAAGGGCGTACCGTTTAAGGCATAATTCAGATTATTCTGGAGATCTGACAGCATATAGCCGCTATAGACGGTATAGACAAACTCTGAGCCGTTGAACTGCGCCTCTCCGTAAACCGTCCCAAATCCCGGCAATGTCAAAGTAGCCCCGGGGTAACTGAGCCATATGGATCTTTCGTCGAAGGAGAATCCAAAGGAATCCAGCACCTTAACGCTGCCGCTGCCAAAGGCAAGGGCGCCATAATTGAGGCTGTCTGTGCCTGATGGGTTAAAATCGATATAGGCCGCGTCGGTAGCCGACATTGAGCCGCTGCTTACCATGATTTTGCCAGAACCTACGGTAATAGGGTTCTTGGAATAGAGCGTCACCGTCGATGGGGTGCGTATGTATCCATTCAGTATCACATTCCCGCTGAGCTTCAGAGTATAATCATCCTTCTGCTCCACCTTATCGGCATAGATCATATTGCCGTTATTACCGAGCATAATGGTTTGCCCTGCCAGCTTCCTGCCTGATGCTTCAGATATTGAAATCAGCTTATCGGAGCTTTTCGTGGTGCCGTCGGCAAGCTGAACGGTAACATTCAATGGTCCCGGCTTGAACTTGCCGCTTAATGTGAACGAAATGGCCGAGTTGCCCATGATCTTTGCATCCTTAATCTCTGTACCGTTTACGAAAACCTTTGCCCCATCGGTAACACCTGCCGCACTGATAAACACCGGTATACCCAGCTCGGTATCCTTAGCCGATACCACCGACGGCTCGGCATAGAGCATACGAAGCGTTCCGGATTCTGCGCGACTGATGTAGCTGCCGTCTTTTGTCAGAACCAGGCCACCATAGGCGTAGGCCCGCGAGCTTGCCACCTCATAATCCACGAGCCCAATGGTCAGTATCCTTGGGTTTGCCTCAGGGTGTTCTTCTACCGTGTATTCAAAGCAATAGTTATTGACGATAAAATTCTGAAGCGCGGTATAGACATTGACCAGCTCCGCATCGGTCACAGCTTCCATGTAGGAACCGCCGGTCTGCCTGGCGATGTTCTCCATATATTCCCGGTCGCCGCCTCCTGTGCTGACGGTGAACACCGCGATATTCTCGGCCTGTGCCGCGGCAATAGCATCATCCATGGTTTCCGGACTGCCGTCCTCGCCGTCGGTCATCAGAATAATGGCCTTTGTCCCCGTGGCCGACTTCAGAGACTCAATTCCGGTCATCAAGCCTGAAGAAATCACCGTTCCGCCGCTTGCATAGATCTGCTCTACGCCTTGAGCCAGCTTTTTTGGATCGTTGGTCAGCGGTGTCAGAATCCTGCCCTGATTTTCATATATTACGATCGACAGCTCCTGGGTTTCAGGATCCAGGTTGCGGATGCAGGCCTCCACGGCTTGCTTGGCATTCATGATGCGCTGCCCTTCCATACTGCCGCTGCCGTCAATGACAAGGGCGATGGAGATCATGTTGTTGGTGTCATCGGTGATGCGCTTTACCTTCTCATTTGCAATGGCAAAGCCGTTATCGGAAAAAGTAAAATCACTGATGTCAAAGTCATTGGCCAGCTCTTCCACACCGTCCTTCTTTCCGTTGACATTCAGGTAAGCCCGGACTGTGGGATAGTTGTCGGCATTGACACGGCTGATGAAGATGGAAACACGCTCGTACTTGAGCAGCTTATTCAGGAACTGTGAATAGCCTCGGCCTAACACCGAATCAGGCAGAAAAGCGTCTGCCTTTAGTACCTTAACGATGGCACCGGAAATATCATCATCGGAAGCCGAGGTATCAAAGTACACCGCACCAAGCTCCGTCAACGCGTCCTTAATGGGCGAATCCTCGCTTATTTGATCCGGATGCTTCAGAAGGTCATTGAGGATTTCCCGCGCCTTTTCCTCTTCACCTGCCGCGGCGTAAAGCTTGGACAGCTGCAGCTTAATGACGCCGCTTGCGTCACCGAAAAGCGGCATCTGCGCATTAAGCCAGTTTATGATGCGTTTTGCTATTACCTGATTGGCCTTGTTGCGATATTTCTCAGCCTTTTCCATGTTTTCGGCATATCGCGGATTGTCGATCTCATATTTTTGGGCGGCTCTTTGGGCATCCTCCGCCTTTTCCATCAGCTCGGCGATCTCTGGATCGTCCTCATCGTATGTGGTAATGGCGATGTCATTCATCAGCTTCTGTGCGATAACATCAGTATAAAAGACGATATTATCAACCGAACGGTCTGTCTCTAGAAGCTTACGCGCATTTTCCTCGGCAGTGTCCAAATCACCCATGGCGCTATAGTATTTCACTGAATAGCGAAGCAGCTCTACGTCCTTGGGCGCCTTGGAGAGCATTTTCCGCAATGCCTTTTCATCGGTTTCATGATAGCTTTCACTATTGATCAGGCTGTCACGTTCAAAGGCGGATAAAAACTCGACTTCGCTTTCTTCGCTGATCTCGAGCAAAGCAAAGCAGTCTTCGGCGATGTCCTCCAATTCTTTATGAGCTTCCTCGTCCGAGAGAGGCTGGCCATCAAGACCTGTCATAATCCGTGAAAGATCATAGATTGCATCAACCTCATCCATGAGGTCTTCATTGAGCTTGCCGTTTTCCAAAAGATCATCGGCCCGGATAAATGCGCTTGCATAATTATCCTGCCAGCAGTCACCAAGCATTAAAATGATTTCGGCATGAGGGTCCCGGACCTTCTCAGCATTCTCTATGGCCTTCTCAATGTTGCCTTTCATCAAGTAGTTATAGGCGTTGTAGAGGATCTGCAAGGTCGAGTTTGCCTTTTTGGCAATTGACAGGCCGTATCCCACACCACTTGCAATGGTGAGCGCGCACAGGACGCCCAGGCTTATGTTGCGAAGCGCTGTGCGTTTTACCTTAAGAAGCTTTGGCGAGATAATATCAACCGCGATAAAAATCGCAAAAATGATAGCCATCATTAAAAATACGTTCATGTCAACCACCTCACATTCCCGCGTTGTCGCCAATATCGCAATACAGCAGGTTTGCCTGTTCAATAGACGTTAAGTTTCCAATGCTGTTGTTGGCCAGATACAGCAGTTGAAGGCTGCCGCCGATGCTGGGCACAGATGTGAGCTGATTATCGGCGATATGCAGATATTTTAAGCTTCCCAGGGAGAAGAGGGCGTCAGCATTGGAAATACTATTGCCGCGCAGGCCTATGTACTCCAGCGAGCTCAGCCCTGCAAGGGGAGAAATATCCGAAATTGCGTTGTTGGCAGCATAGAATCTTTTAAGCTTGGTCAGACCGGCAACCACACTGATATCTGTGATGGCATTGCCCGAGATATCCAGCCGCTCCAGATTGGTAAAATGGGACAGCCCTGCAATATCTGAGTTGGTCAGTCCGCAATCCCGCAGAATGAGTTCGGTGATATCGGCCCTGAAACTGCGGCCTGCAATCTCAACAGTGGCAACATTTGCTGCTTCGGGCACATTGTCTGTGCCTGTACTCTTTGGTGTAAGCTCCGACAAGGCGCGTTCAATCAGGATGCTGCCGGTTTCATCATAGCCTGCTTCAAGCTTTTCCCGGGCAGTGTCGATGTCCCCCATATAGCGATAGGCCCTTGCCAACGCCAGGTAGGCCTCCGTGTTATTGGGTTCCACTGTGATGACTTGCTCCAGCACAGCCGTCGCCTTCTCATAATTAAGCTCGGCAAGATACTTCTCACCGACGCTCAATTGTGTGGCATTGACCGCCTGAGTCTTGCCCCCGCGCAGAAAATACGCATATATGCCCACACCTGCCAGGGACACAAGAACTGCTGCAATTGCTATAATCGTAATGCGCTTCTTCATGATTTGCCTCCTTTACGCAAGAAGCCTCCAAGAAGAGATTTCCTGGTTTGTATCTCAGCCGCGATGATCGTCGTGTTATCCCTGCCGCCATTGTTAAGTGCCTCGGACATCAGATCCTGTACGGCCAATGGGATGTTGTCGGCAGAACCGAGAATTCGCTCAATGCGGTCATCCTCCACCATATCGGTCAAACCGTCAGAACAAAGCAGAATCTTCATATCCTCCGGCAGCGGAATAACCGGATTGATTTGCGGCTCAGAAAACATGCCATTCTCTCCGGGAACACCCAGGCAAGCGGTGAGCTTGTGCCAATCATGGCTCTGCCGTGCTTCGGCCTCGGTCATCAGCCCGGCATCAACCCGCAGCATGGCAAGGGTATGGTCCACACTGATTCTTTTAAGACCCGATTTATGGTCATATGTATAAATCCGTGAATCACCGATGTTGTACGTCCGCAGCAGATCATGGCTTATTACGGCAAGAGCCATAGTGGTACCCATGCGTGCCGACATTCTTATGGCTTCTTTCGTGAGCCTTTGGTTTATGACCCTTACCAGCAGCTTCACGGCTTCGTCAAGGTCTGATCCGGCATTTAAGAGTCTGTCGGCATGCTCTTGCAATGTCCTGACGGCCGTCAGGGATGCATGCTCGCCAAGCTGCTCACCACCGATGCCGTCAAACACAGCAAGTATGGCCGGTGCAGAAAGCTTGCCCTCGATTTTGAACGGCAGGTCGCGAATATCACTTGTAAGTATTGCGCCACAGCAGAAAAGGTTGTCCTCGTTATTTCTTCGGGCACAACCTTTATCTGAACGAGCGGCATAGTAAATCAACGATTTTTGCATGGCAGATTAACCATCCCTGTTGCCGTATTCCTCATTAAATCTTTGGTGCAGACGTTTACGGCTGCCGGAAAATACAGCAACCACGATGATTGCACTAACAGCAACCAGGATCATGCCTGTTATACCACCGTAAAAGAGCAATTCGCCCGGAGTAAAGCTCATCTCTTGTCCTCCTAATCAATCCACTTGTTGGCTTTAAGCTGCTGGATGATCGACTCAAGCTGCTGCATCTCAGGATCACTTTCACCCGGCTTGACAGAAGCCTGATAGAGCTCTGCTGCCCTGTCATAATACTGTTTTACCTGTGTATAATCGCGGTCTTCATTCCGGATCTTTGATTGTCGGTCGGCTTCCAGAAAGGCTTGACGCATGGGTACCCGATAATCGGCAGGGAACAGATCGGCCATATTCTCCAATACTGCCGCTGCCCGGTCAAAATAGCCCTGATGCTCAAGCAATATGGCCAGGTTCTGCAATATATGGAACTGGGGAACACTATCCCCGGCAAGCTGCTCAAACAAGCTAATAGCCTTTTCATATTCACCGCATTTAACATAAGCATCGGCAAGCCTCTCGGTCATCTCAGCCGCACGATTAACCGGAATTCTGCTTAAGGCCTCGGAAAGCAAGTCAATAGAGCGTTCAGGCTGACCCTGAAGCTTAAAGATCTCATCCAGGGCATGATAAGCCCGATAGCGTATGTAATCGTCATCAGTTATATCAATGACCTTGCCAAAGGAGGCGGCTGCGTCTTTATATTCCTGCTTGGCGTAAAGAATCTCACCCTTGGTAAGATTCAGAGAATCCTCGGCCAGCTTCAGAACCTGAGCCTTTTCAAGCTCCCGTTCGGCCTCCGAAACCTTGCCGATTCGCGCAAGGGCAATGGCATAATCCCGATAATACACGGGGTTGTCCTTCACAAACTGAACGGCAATCTTGAAATTCCCTGCCGCGCCTGAAAAATCAGGCTCACCCGGCCGGTAGTAGCAGCAATTGCCCAGAATGTAGTAAATATCACCAAAACTGCGGGTTGCTTCGGGTATGTCCTGGAATTTCGCGATATTGCCCAGATTGGACTCTATAAACTCCCGGCAGGCCTCAATATCCCCGTCATTCCAAAGGCGCTCAGCCATGACCCGGTAGGGGTCAATCCTGTCCCCAAACATCTCAAGGGCCTCATCAAAGGCACTTTCCGCATCCGAGCCGCTTTCAATTTCATAAACCGCCTGATAGTAGCGTTCCTCTTTCTCCTGGGCCATCAGGCTGCGTCCATAGAGTGCGGTTCCCGCAAAGAGGGCGAATGCCAGGGGCAGGACGATTGCCGCCGCAATCTTCTTGGTCTGCAATAGCTTCCATCGTGTATCGTATTTGTGGATGTTCATAAGGGCCTCGGCCAGCATTTCAACCGATCCGAACCTTTCGGCAGGATTCAGCCGCATGGACCGTTCGATGATATAGATTATTCCTTCACTGAAGCTCCCCACATCGGCAATGGGCACCACCTCTTTTGCCCGTTCAGGGGGGTGTACCCCGGTGAGCAGGTGGTACATCGCCGCGCCAAGGCTGTAGATGTCCGAGCGCTTCCAGTCGATTCCTGAGGTCACCGAAGGTGCAATCACCTCGGTCTTCTGGGAATCGTCGCTGTCAGCCAGCACCTCGGTCAGTTGGCTGTCCCGGCCTATGACCTCAGTTTTATCAGAATCGCGCAGCATTTCTGTTTCTGTGCCGTTGGGTGCCTGCACATTCAAACTTGAGTTTCCGATATGAATAGGCGCGTTATATCTTCTCTTATACCTTTCATATATCTCATACTGTTCAGGCGAGGCGTAGCCCAGGCTTCGGCTGATGAGGCGTACGTCATTTCCGCTGACCAAAGCGGCGTTAAAGTCAATCAGGCAAACGTCCCCGCTTGGCAGCAGCATGATATTGGCCGGTTTAATATCGCGATGCGCAATGTTCTTCTTATGGATGACCTCCAGCGCCGAGGCAAGCTGTTGATACCACTTGACCACCTGGGACTGTGAGAAACGACAGCCTCTGTCCAAAAGCTTATCGAAGCTCTCGCCTTCAATAAACTCCATAACGGTAAATACCCGGCCGTTCTCGGTTATGAAGTCCAAAACCTGCGGCAAATAGGGGCTCTTAACATTCTTAAGGGCTTCAACCTCGTTGCGCTGGGTTTCCACATCGTTATCCGAGCCGCGTTTCAGCTCCTTGATAACAACGTGCTTTTGAAGACGTGTATGCCACGCTTTATAGACGACGCCGCCACCGCCCGAGCCAAGCTCAGAATCGATACGGTATGTGGGGTCAGAGAGGATAGCTGAATGATCATGCATCATACATTCACAAACTCCGTCATTTTGTTGATGTTTCCTACATTGCCCGATGAAGCGCCATAAAGGGAGTCAATGACCAGCGTCACACGCCCGCATTTGAGCCTGTCACGCTCTGAAATCCGTCGCGGCGCTGTTAACGGTTCTGCGTTCAGTTGGGTGATATTGGCGCTGCTAAGATTTTCGGCCATAGGAACACCGTTGTCGTCCAAATAGAGCCTGCATTGCCTTCTGGACATACTCTTTTCATCTATGCAAATCTGACATTCGGTATCTCTGCCGATCAGGATACCGCCAGTCAGACCGATTTCCCATATCTGATCCGGATTATTGATGTTGCGCAAACGTACGCAAAGGCTTCCGGAAGGACCTGCGCTCACCGCGCCGTTGGATGAGTTGCTGCCAATGATCTCGGTATTTTGGCTGGATACTTTGCCATGAGCTTTGTCAGCAGCATTATTGCTTCCTTGCTTCTTCTTTTTCCCCTTCACGGCAGCAACCGCAATGAATACGGCAATCAGGACCACAACTGCGATTCCTGCACCGATATAGACCGCGATGGTATATTCTCCAAAAATATCGGAAAGGGGCAGTCCTGATTCATCATCGTCCTCATCGTCTTCATCTGATGCGGACCTGTCGGAATCACTTTTTTTATTGGATTTGGACTTGTCGGAATTGCCTTTTCCCTTAGAGTCAGCACCAGCCGCATCACCCTCATTGTCTTTTTGGGTGGGTTGTGCTATTGCCGCATCAGGCGAAGCTGCATCGTTTTCCTCGTCCGATGCCGTATCGGGAGCCGCAGCGCCTGTGGCAGACGTCTCAAAAACAGGTACCTTGAAGTCAAACTGTACTGAATGGACGCCATCGGAGATATCAAACTGTCGCGTCGAGCCGTCGAGCAGGGATGTGGGTATTGCTGCTCTGAGCCAAACAGTATCACTGACAGAGATGTCTTCTGAAAGAACCTGCAGGTCGGTTTCCTGGTTCATGTGGAAATATCTGCCGCTGCTCATGCGGACAAGGGCAGCCAGTTCTTTGATTTGATCGGTCTTTTTTTCGGCACTGACAGCGATAACATCGATGGGATAATGGTCTGCCTGCAGCTTGAGATAAAGCTCCTCCTTGGTGATGCCGCTTTCGGTATCATCAACGCCATCGGTAATCACCATGGTGCGGTAATAGCAGGGCATACCGTCAATGGGCTGAACCTTTGGGATGGTGTTGTATATGGCATCATAGATCATGCTCTTCTTGCCGGTAAACGCCATCTTCCCGGCGGCTTTGGCAAGGTCGTAGCGGTCGGATGTGAAATCCTGCAGCACCTCCAGCGTTTCACCAAAGGTGATAAGCCTGTACTGCTCGTTCTTGCTGATGTTCTCTATCAGCATTTCTATGTAGGATGTGATTTGTCCGCGCATCTGCGAGGGTATGGATGTGGAAATGTCAATGAGAATGGTTGTACGGACGGTTACACCCTTGTCCGTCAAAAGGCCGCCGTCGGTCACCTCTGCCAATTGGTTTGACACCTTCAGGCTAAGGCTTTCCACGTTTATGTCGCCTGCTATGTAAATATCAATGCTCTGATCCCAAGCACACGCCTGTGATAAAGCAATATCATCCTGGGCAAAGCAAGCTGCCGCAGGGAGTAATAGCATTATGACGGCAGTCAACATAACAACAGCTCTTTTGACGAACATAGTGAGCAACCTCCTGTAATGCTTAGCAAGCTAAATGCAAATAAATCTTAGCCCTTGAATGCACTCGCAAGGCTCTGGTCGGTATCGCGGATAGCGTTAGCTGCCGCATCCAATTCGCTGGCAACGCCATCGATAACCTGGGGCAGAGTGTCACGCAGGATGGGATACATATCGTTCTCAAACTGGTTAACAAACGATTGCTGTGCTGCACCTTCCCAGCGTGAAATGATGTCGTCAATCTTGTTCTTCAACATCCCTACTTCCTGGTTGATAGCGTCCAGGCGCTGACGCAAAAACGCTGCACCATCGTTCAACTCTTGCGGGGTCATCATAATTCTGTCTGCCATGTTTCATTACCTCTCTTCTTTTTATTTTTTTATAACCGCTAATACTGTAGTTTGGTCACGGCATCAGCGGCCTTAAAAACCTCTTCGTACTTCTGACAGGCATCTGCCAGATTCTGACTCATATACTCGAACACCAGCGCATACTTTTTCAGGTTATTGAGCAGATCATCTTCAAACCGTTTAAAGAACACCTTTCCGGCATCAGAATCCCAATCCTTCTTAAGCTGATCAAAGGATTTTTCAATATTGTTCCTCAGTTCTTCAAGCTCCTTTTGCTTATCCTTCAGGGATGCTATAGACTGATTGAATACGTCCTTATCCAGATATAAATCCATGGAAACAACTCCTTACTTCTTGCGAAGCTCCTCGGGCAGCATTGCGTTAACGATTTTTGCTTCCTCCGAAGCCTCCTCGTTACGGCCAAGGGCTTCCAGAATGGCTATACGCAGCAGGCGAGGCTCAGCGCGTTCAGACTGCAATGTGATCACATAGTCAATCAGCTCAAGGGCTTTGTCATATTCTCCGATATCCCGCAGGCACATCGTCCTAAGGAGATAGGCATCAAGATTTCCAGGTGCGGTCAGTGACTGATTACGGTACTCGTTGATGGCCGCCTTGTACTTGGGCAATGCCTCGTCCATTCTGCCAAGGAGTTTCAAAGCCAAGGGCTCATAGTAACGTGCCGTTTCCTTGTTGTATCCCTCGCCTGCCTTTTCCAGCAGCTCCCGTGAATAGCTCAGCACCTTCTCATATTCCTCTGTGGAAAGATGGCAGTTGGCAAGCAGGAATATAACCTCGGCATCAAACTCGCCGGCTTTTTCAGACAATGCCTTGGCCTGCTCCAGTGCTGTTATGGCAGATTTAACATCATCTCTTGTGGCGTATATCTGAGCCCGCTCCATGTAAATGCGGCGACGAACGGCATCATCTGTCCCCTCAGCCTTTTCAAGCTCGTCAAGGAGTGCGAAAGCCTCATCCACCTTCTTCTGCTCAATGAACAGCGTTACCTTGTCGATGATAAAGCCTGGATCTTTGGGGAATAGGTCCATTGCAGTCTTCAGCACCTCTTCAGCCTTATCATACTGCTTCAACTGCATAAGAATCGAGAACTTAAGATGATATCCCTCGAATACGTCAGGATTTGTAAGAATCGTTTCATCCAGTGTCTGCAGGGCTTCTGGAATATGATTGCTCTGGAGCAACAGCCTTGCCTTGCGGATACGAATATCGGGGCGCAGCGCATCACGCATGATGGCTTTTGAATAGTTGCGGATAGCCATATCGATTTCGCCCTTTTCCTCGTGGAGAAGGCCGATGCTGTAATACACCTGAGCGTCGTCAAAGCCGTTGGCGATGGCTTTGTTATAATTTTCAAAACCAAGGGCAATGTTCCCCTGCAGTAGCGCAATACTTCCAAGGTGGAAGTAGGCCAGCCCTGATGTGCGGTTGACCTTCAAGGCCTTTTCAAACTGCTCTTTTGCCTCATCCAGCCTGTCAAGGTTTGCATAGGCGATACCCTTTGAAAGATATACGTCTATGTTCATCGGGTTTTCCTTTTCGGCCTTGTCGTAGTAGGCAAGAGCCTCCTCATGCTTTCCCTGTCCCGCGAGCACCGCACCCTGAGTGAGATACTCCTGTACCTGAAGATTATCCATTACACTTATCCTCCCCTTGGTTTTCAATTAACTGAAAGAATATAAAAATTCACTAATCATAGCAATCAAATCCACGAAACCCACATAAACACTAGCTATTCATAGATCTATAATAAATCGCGGCAGTGATAAAAATCAATACCTCTCATCCAGAGAATAAGTCCATCGCGAATTTTAACATTCATCCGAAGGCTTACATTACGGTAAAATAGAGTATTATGACGAGGATCGTCAAGGCAGTCATCAGGATGCCGATGGAGGCACAAATCCAGAACGCTGCCCTGCGCCCCCTGCTGCGCTGTTTTTCATACTGATCACCCTCAAGGATTACTCTGTATGCCCTTCCGTTTTTCACCGGAAAATAGCGTATCGGGAATGCTTTTCCGATGCTGCTCCTGTCCAAATCACCCACAGACCACTCGGAACACCCTTCAACCGGCACGCCTTTTACATAAAACCTGAAAACGGGCTTGCTGTTTCGGACGTTATAGTTGTAATCCTCATAGCCTATCCTGCCGGCCATGATTCTGAACCCATTTATCACATACTCTTCAAACTTGCGAAAACAGACAAGGGTTCCCATTGTTTTGACGCCGCCTTTTTTGTAGCCCAATCTGACATTGAGGTAGATGGCAACTGCAAAGAAAACTACACCTGCCACACCCAGGGAAAAAGGCACAGCGATAAAATCTAAGACATCATCTGTCACCGTGAGCCACCTCCCAGTGCACTGCATTCATAATAAGGATACTGAGAATTAAACAATGCCTGGTCGATAGACTTCTTGATGTCCTTGAATTTGCCGATGATCCCCTTGCCAAACCCTGTGTAATCTTTGATGACACCGGATTTGTCAAGACCTGAAAGCAGACCGCCTATGCCTGTTTTATCTATCAGCTTCGAATAGTCATTGTCAAACAGGGTCTTCTGCACAATTTCCTCGGAAACGCGCCGGGTCAGACCCTTGTTGTCGGCCTTGGACAGACCTTCAACGACCATTTGCGTCGTCTTCAGCGTGTTGTTAACCGTATCCACGATGGTTGATACCTTAGTTATTGGCTTTGTGGTCTTGAACAGTGTAAAATTGTATTTTGTCTTTTCTATGATATTCCTGACAAAGCCCAAATCGCCTATCTGTTTGGTTTTGAGCCATCCCACAGGATTTTTCAGCGCATACTTAAACAGGGTGAACTGATACTTGGCCGATTGGGAGATATTGGTCATCAGGGTTGTTCTGAGACCTGCGGATGTGCTGGTGGTCAGCTTTTGATTGAGTACCAGCGCTTTGGTTCCGCGCCAGATTGATTTTAAGGTTACCTTGGTGGTCAACTTGCCGTCACTGCCGCGGGCAAGCTCCTTAAAGGCAAAGCCCACCCCGTTCTTGCTGAGTATGGAGCCGGCGGCTTTGCCTATGGATTGAACGATGAGAACCACACCGGCCACAGCCTCGGTTACCTCGATGACAGTAGCGGCAACGTTGGATAACCGATTCAACAGGCGGTTATTAAAGTTTTCCTCACGCAAAATCTGAGCAAGCGTATCACGCTTACCGTATATTTTCGCCATAGCAGGGTCGCCTGCTTTGCTTGCCTGTATTGCTTTAACAGAGGTAACCGCATTTGCCGCAGCATTAACCACGGCTATAACCGCAGCGACACATGCGGCTACGGCAAAGACCACTGCCCCTGCCGTTAATACCGTCGCAGCGACCAAAGCCATAATGGCCGTAACTGCAGTTATTACTGCGGCCACAGCCAGTCCGATTTTCAGAACCATATCCAGGCAGTTCATGACAAGCTCTTTACCGCCGCCGCATTTCCACCAATACCGGATTTCCTTATGAAGCTGATCTGCAGCATTGTATATGGCTTCACCGGCTTTAATAAACCCGCCTAAGATGGGCACCTTCTTCAGGTCACATAAAAATGAGGTGAGGTATAGCTGGGTTTGGGCCGGACGCAGTTCGGGGTTTTTATTGAAAAAGCTCTTCTGATTTGACTCAATGGTCGATTTTACATCATTGTCCACACGCTTGGCCGTATCCAGCAGTACCTGCGTTTTGGACGACATTTCCCGCGCATTATCGGCTTTGGCGCGAAGCTGGTTTATCTTTGCCCTGACATAGTAGTCGGCGCTGTTGAGTGCAGAAGACATTCCGTCCTGGACAGCATACATTTTCTGTTGAACCTTATTGCTAAGATCATTGCAGTATTGGTCTATCTCGTTTGCCAGCTTATTGGCTTCCGAAACCGTTGACGACAAATCACCATAATGCAATGCCAGTACCATGATTGTTACTTCCTCCTCATCAATGGATATCCTCAAAATTTAAAACCACATATAGCGCAATCGCGATGATCGATACCGCAAGCACCGCGAATATCACCGCGCTGATCAATAAGCTTCTGCTTACTTTTTCCCGATGCCGCATCACACTTTGACGGGAATCCCTGTCGGCAATAACCACCGTATCATTGCTCTGTATGTTAAGCGGAAACTTCTTGCCGACGTCCTCCTCAGTGAGCTTCAGGTTTTCGCATTCATACTCCATGAGGACTTCCTTACCATTAATCCAAACGCTGAACACAGGAAGGCTGCCCTTTGAGTTCTCTCTTTCAATCTTGGGGCGCGATGAGGTTCCCTCATAACGCCCCGAAATATCCAGCTCCCTAAACCCCAAGAGGGTCCCTTCAGCTGTTGATTCAACCTTTATGGCTTTGTCAGACTTTCTTATGCGATAGTAAACGAAGAACAATATCGCTGAAAGGATGACAAAGGATATTACTACGGCATAGAAGATATGGAGCAACATGCATTTACTCCCTTACGCAGCGATTTGGCTGCTCAACTCATAATAAGGATAAAGCTTATCAAAGCTCGGCGCTGTATTCATATTCGGCAATAGCATATGAGGGACATCCACATCAATTCTGGGGCTTTTTCTGGTGCTGTCCTTGATCAATTTCTGAACCTTCTCAATTATTCCCTTGCCGGGTGTCAGGATATAGTCAAAGGTCTTATTCGATTCCGATGAATTATCGAAGGGCAAGGTCACAACAGCCTTATCCCAGCCCTTGGTTAGCTTATCGGGAATACCGATTTTGTCAAGAATGGACTTGGTGGTTTTAAAGGTCTTGCTGATCTCCAGATTCTTGTATACACCGTCAGCGAGCCTTTGCAATGCAAACGAACCAAAGTTGTGTTTCCCCTTAAGCACATCATTGAATGAATCCACAGCCTTCGCGGCGGTTGATACAAACTTGCCCAGCTTATAGATGTAATCACCTTTGCGCGCATTCCCAAGCCTGCTCCATACCTTCCATGTCTTTTCGGGCATTTGGAGATGGCCAAGGACTAAATTCTTAATGGTAAGCTTTTTCGAAAAATCAACAATGGTCTTGGGCAGTGCCTTGACCTTGCAAGGAATGGCCTTTATACCCTTCCAGAGATTGTCAAGCGTAAAGTGCCGCCCTTTGGCAAATTGACCCAAGGCATTCCTGTTTTGCGCCGTAAAGAATTTCTTCAGGCTCTTGAACGTATCCTTCAGGTCATAGGCAATCATAATGACATCACAGATAAGCTCTGTGGCCTCAATGAGGGTTGCCCCAACATTAGACAGGCGATTTAAAAAGCTATTGTGGAAGTTCTCTTCACGCAATACCTTTGCCAGCGTATCCCGCTGACTGTATATCCTTGACATGGCCGGATTTCCTGCGCCGGCTTGAATGGCCTGTATGGAGGTCCCTACATTGACCAATGCGTTGATAACGGCAATGGCAGCAAGAACACCGGCAGCAATCAGGACGACGATACCCGCTCCTGAAAGCGCCAGCCCGATGAAGGTCAGCACGGCTGCCGCGGCAAGTCCAATCTTGACAACGATGTCCACCAGATTTGTAATCAGCTCCTGGCCGCCGCCGCATTCCCACCAGTACCGGATCTCTTTGGTAAGCTCAGCTATGGCGCTGACAAACTCCTCACCGGCTCTGAAAAGCCCCCCAATTAAGGGCACATTCTTCAAATCACACCAAAAAGAGGTCAGAAAAAGCTGTGTCTTGGAAGGACGAAGCTCGGGGTTTTTATTGAAAAAGTTTTTCTGGTTAGCTTCAATGGCTGTTTTTACATTATTATCAACGCGGTTGGCCGTATCATGCAGTATTTGTGTCTTGGATGACAGCTCACGTGCATTAGCGGCTTTGGTACGAAGCTGGCTGATCTTGGCTTTGACATAATAATCCGCGCTGTTTAAAGCCGCAGACATGCCGTCCTGGACAGCATACATCTTCTGCTGAACCTTACTGCTCAGATCGTTGCAATACTGATCTATTTCAGTTGCCAGCTTATTGGCCTCAGAAACTGTTGATGATAAATCGCCATAGCGCAATGCCAGTACCATTGCTACTGCCCCTTTCCCTTATGTCATGCCTGTTTGGCTGCTTTCTTCCTGGCTTCCTCGGCTGCCCGCGCTGCTTCCTCCCGCTGGCGCCTTTCCTCGATCTCAATTGCCGACTTAATGCTAGATATCCTGTTTTTTGCGTCATTAATGGCGTATTCGGTATCGGATATCTTGCGGTTGATATCATTCAGCTCACGCTGAAGCTCAGAATCTGCCGAGGTAAGGTTGAAGTCGGTGCCCAG
>Ga0116192_1000951_pt1 | contig 21015 bp, 17 predicted proteins | sample AD_UKC113_MetaG_FD_89876 | JGI IMG/M metagenome (GOLD analysis project Ga0116192, IMG submission 89876) | Active sludge microbial communities of municipal wastewater-treating anaerobic digesters from Hong Kong - AD_UKC113_MetaG | ecosystem: Engineered > Bioreactor > Anaerobic > Digestate... | reverse complement strand
TGCCCTGCACCAAAGCCACCAGGGCGGCAAACACCTGGTCCGGGTGGGGAGGACATCCCGGCAGGTAAACGTCGACCTTCACCTTTTCGTCCAGGGCATAACATCGGTCCAGGAGAGGCGGAAGTCCGTCATCGGGATAGCGCAGGGGGGCATCCGTGGTTTCCGTTTCATAGTAGCGCTTGAGGACATCGGCCATGGGGTGGCGGTTGGCCAGGGCGGGAATTCCCCCGTGGGTTGCACAGGTCCCCAGGGCCACCAGCACTGCGCATTTCTTCCTCACCTCTTCCAGGACCTCGAGGTGCTCCTCGTTGCGAAGCCCCCCGCTGACGATGGCCACGGTGGCCTCGGGAATCTCGAGATGGGTCTTGTCCCCCAGCTGCCCGAAGTACTTGTGATCCATGAGCACGGGACTGTGGACGAATTCCACCAAACCCAGCACGTCCAGGAGCCTTTCTCCCATATCCACAATGGATATTTCACAGCCGGAACATGCATTCAGCCATTCTTGAACGACGGTCACCGACATGTCTGTCCTCCTCATGAAGCGGCAGCCTGGGCGACCCGGCGGTTCAGGGGGGACGGTCCCAGCTGACGAATCCGATCTGTCATTTGCGTCACGGCCTCTACGAATCGATCCGCTTCCGCCGAGGAGCACCACACCAGTTGGAATCGTTCCTTCTCCAACCCGTACGCACGCACCATTTCCTCGATGACCCGGGCTCTTGCCTGTGCTTTGTGATTACCATCCTGGTAATGACATTCGCCCAGGTGTCATCCCATGACCATGACGCCGTCGGCCCCCAGGTCGAAGGCGTTCATGACCATCTTGGAATGAACCATGCCCGAGCACATGACTCGGACCAGCCGAATGCTCGGGGGATATTGCATCCGAGACACCCCGGCCAGGTCCGCGGCCGCATAGGTACACCAATTGCAAGTAAAGCCGATGATTTTTGGTTCAAAATCCATTTCCATCTCCTTGAAGAAAGACCGTCGGTCTCTCGATTCGACCTTTGGTCGCCTTGGGTCCGGGGCGACGGATCGGGCCGGGGGAGGACGGCTTTCCCGGGCGGGGCGCCTCGGGGAGTCCCGCCTCCGGGGATTCGCGCCTCGCCTCCAGCCTCTCGCCCCTCGCCCCTCGCCCTTTTCAGGACGCCAGGGCCGCCTCCACCTGGGAATTGATCTGATCCAGGGAGAACCCCGCCACCCGCACTCCGTCCTTGGGGCAGGTCCCCTGGCACATTCCGCACCCCTTGCACTGGGCCGCGTTGACCTCGATGCGGGAAACGCGCCGTCCTGCCTCCCCGACCTCGTGCACCAGGCTGATGGCCTTGAAAGGACAAACATCCAGGCAAAGGGCGCAGCCGTCGCAGTTTTCCGGCACGACCCGGGCCTTGATGGGCTCGAGGTTGTAGCGTTCGTTGGCGAGGACCGCCATGGCTCTCCCAGCGGCGGCCTTGGCCTGGGTGACGGCTTCGTCCACGGGTTTGGGATAATGGGCCAGCCCGGCCAGGAACAGTCCGTCGGCGGCAAAATCCACGGGGCGAAGCTTGGCATGGGCCTCCTGGAGAAAGCCGTCGGTGTCGGTGGAGAGCTTGTAGATCTTTGCCAGCTCTTCATTGGCGGGGTTCGGCACGATGGCCGTGGCCAGGACCACGATGTCCGTCACGATGCGCAGGGGCTCGTGGGTCACGTGATCCCACACGAAGACCTCGAGAGTCCGAGGATCCACGGGGTTCACCCTGGGTTTTTCGTGCATTTCATAGTTGAAGAAGAGGACTCCCTTGGAACGGGCCTGGCGGAAGAGTTCCTCCCTTTCCCCGTAGGTCCTCAGGTCGCGATAGAGGATGAACACTTCCCGGTCGGGGTTTTCCTCCTTGAGGTCGATGGCCGCCTGCACCGAATGGGTGCAGCAGACCCGGGAGCAATACATCCGGTCGGCTTCCCGGGACCCGACGCACTGGATGAAGACATAGGTCTTGGCCTCGGACAGGCGTCGATCTCCCATCCGGTGGAGCTTGTCGAACTCGATGGCCGTAAAGACCCGGTCCGACACCCCGTAGGAATACTCTTCGGGAATATGGGCCTGACCGCCCGTTGCGATGACGGCGACCCCGTGCTCGATGGTTTCGCCTCCCTTGCCGTTGGAGATGGTGGATCGGAAATTCCCCACAAAGCCTTCGGCGGCCGTCACCACGGATTCCATGTGCAGGGTGATGAGGGGATGGCTGCGTACCCGGGCATCCATTTCCTGAAGGGCGGGCTCGACGGGTTCTCCCTTCCAGGTCTTCTCGAGGAACCGGGCCTGGCCTCCCAGCAGGTTGCTTCTCTCCACCAGGTGGACGGGGAAGCCGTGGTCCGCCATCTCGAGGGCCGCCGCCATGCCTGCCAGGCCGCCTCCGATCACCAGGGCCGACTGGTTGACGCTGACCACCATCTCGGGAAGGGGGCTGAGCAGCCCGACTTTGGACACGGCCATGCGCACCAGGTCCTTGGCTTTTTGAGTCGCCTTTTCCGGCTCGTTGGAATGCACCCAGGAATTCTGGTTGCGGATGTTGGCCATCTCGAACAGGTATTCGTTCAACCCCGCCGCCTTGAGGGTCTCCCGGAAGACGGGTTCATGAGTGCGGGGGGTGCAGGCGGCCACCACCACCCGGTTGAGTTCCTTTTCCCGGATTCGATCCCGGATGATGTTCTGGGTATCCTGGGAACAGCTGAACAGGTTGCGCTCCACGTGGGCCACGTAGGGCAGCGACCCGGCAAAATCCTCCACCTCCTTCACGTCCACCACCCCGGCGATGTTGGTGCCGCAATGGCAGATGAAGACCCCGATGCGGGGAGCTTGCCCCTCGACGGGGCGTTCGGCGGGATATTCCTTGCTTCGGGTGAGGGTGTTGCGAACGGCGGCCAGGGATCGGGTGGCTTCGGCCGAGGCGGCGGAGGCTTCCATGACCGTCTGGGGAATGTCCTTGGGTCCCACAAACGCCCCGCATGCGAAAACCCCGGGGCGAGTGGTGGCAATGGGGTTGAAGGAGGAGTTTTCGGCAAACCCGTTGGCATTGAGGGTGATGTCCGCCCGCCGGGCCAGGTCCAGAGCCCCCTGCGGGGTGCACAGGCCCACGGACAGGACCACCAGGTCGTATTCGTCCTCGATCTGCTTTCCCCGATGATCGATGTAGCGGAAGTAGACGTTGTTGGAGTTGGGAACGGGTTCGAGGGAATGGACCCGGCATCGGCGGAACCGGATTCCCATGTCCTTGGCCCGTTCGTAGTAACGCTCGAACTCCTTGCCGTGGGTCCTCATGTCCATGAAGAAAATGGACACTTCGAGGTCCTTGACGTGGTCCTTGGCGATCATGGCTTCCTTGATGGCGTAGGTGCAGCAAACCGACGAGCAATACCCGTTGGAAGCCTTGTTCAGGTCCCGGGACCCGATGCACTGGAGAAACGCCATGCGGCTCACGTCCTTGTGATCCGAAGGCCGAACCAGGTGTCCCTGGGTGGGACCCGAGGCCGAAAGGAGCCGTTCGAGCTCGAGGGACGTGATGACGTTGGGAAACATCCCGTAGCCCCAGGTGCGGATGCCCTTGGGATCAAAGGGAGCGAAGCCGGGAGCCAGGATCATGGCCCCGACGTTCAGGGTTCGTTCCCGTTCCCGGTCGTCCAACCGGATGGCCTGGGTGGGACAGAACTTTTCACAGGCCCTGCACTTGCCCTTCTCGAAGTAGATGCAGTGGTCCCGATCGATGGCGTATTTCTGGGGCACCGCTTGGGGATAGGGGATATAGATCGCCTTTCTCTGGGCGAGCTTTTCGTTGTATTCGTCCCCGACCTTCCGGGGGCACTTTTCGGCACAGGTCCCGCACGCAATGCAGGCTTCCACGTCCACGTAGCGCGGGTGTTCGAGGATTTCCACCCGGAAATTGCCGGGTTCCCCGGAGACCGAGACGACTTCGGTGAGGGGAAGAAGCTCGATGTTCAGATGCCGGCCGACCTCGACCAGCTTGGGAGAGATGATTCACATGGCACAGTCGTTGGTGGGAAAGGTCTTGTCCAGCTTGGCCATGGCCCCTCCGATGGCCGACTGCCTTTCCAGCAGGTAGACGTAGAAGCCGGAGTTGGCCGCATCCAGGGCCGCCTGCATCCCCGCGATGCCTCCTCCGACCACGACGATGGAGCCGTTGATCTGATCCGTCATGTTTGCCTCCTCTCTGGGACGGTTACCCCTCGTCGCCCTGTTTCGGCTCGAGGACCAAGGCGTCGGAGACCAGTTCCCAGATGTACTTGACCTCCACGTCCAAGTTGTATTCCTTGCGCAGACTCTTGAGGATTTGGTCCCGACAGTTGTGACAGGAAGTGACCACCAACTCCGCCTTGGTGTTGCGGATCTGGCGCTGCTTGATCCTTCCGTAAAAGACCCGCTCCTCCCGGAAGGGCAGGGCCCATGCTCCTCCACCCCCTCCGCAGCAATAATTGGCCTCCCGGTTGGGATACATTTCCACGAAATTTTCGCAGCATTGCCCCACGATCCAGCGGGGCTCCTCGAAATAGCCCCTCCCGAAGGCCTTCAGGGACTTTCTGCCGTAGTTGCAGGGGTCGTGATAGGTGGTGAGCTGGGGATGCACGGACTTATCCACCCGGATTTTGCCGCTTCGCAGATAGTCCGTGAGCAGGTCGAAGGTGGTGACGATTTCGAACCGTTTGAGGTCGTCCTTGAACCATTTTTCCAACCCGAACCGGGTTGCATAGTAGGCGTGGCCTCACTCGGGCAAGACGAGCTTCTTGCAGCCCAGCCGGTGGACGTTGTCCACGATCCGGCCCACCATGATTCTCACGGCATCGTCGTCGCCGGTGAAAAGTCCCCAGTTGACCCCTTCCCAGTTTTCCGACGGAATGGTCCAGGATTCCCCGGCGGCATAGAAGATCTTCCACCAGAACTTCATGTCGTCGGGTTCCCCGAATGGCTCCTTGGAATTGATGGTCAGAAGGAGATCGGCCCCTTCCACGTCCACGGGGGTCCGGAAACCGGGACAGCATTCCTCGGCCAGTTCCTCCCCCACCTCTTCGAGCAAACCCACGAACTCCGAGCGGGGGATTCCCAGGTTGTTGCCCCGGCGCAGGGCCATGAGCACCCCTTTGTGCAGGGGACCCGGGACCCGGTCCCGGTCCCGAAGCCACCGGATTTTCCGGAAGAGCTTCAAGAGTTCCACATTCATCGGACAGGCTTCTTCGCACTTCCCGCACAGGGTGCACTTCCAGGGCCAGTCCGAATCGATCACTTCCTGGATTCGACCCAAAAGGACCATCCGGATGATCTTTCGGGGATCCATTCCATCCACCCCCGATATGGGACACGCACTGGCGCAACTGCCGCAAGTGAGGCAGACGTCCGCCCACTGCGGATCCGTTCGCAGGGTGTTTGCTCTCGATCCCAGGGTTTTCACCTCCGGGACCCGCAACGACTGCTGGACCATGATTTCCTCCTTTCCCGGGGAAACGGTGACCTCTTTTCCCATCAGCTGGGCCATAACGCTTTCGGGAATGCCCTGGAGCCTGCAGAAACGGACGAGTTCCCCCTCGGTAATGAAATAACGCTTGGCCACCGAATTGGCGGCCCTCAGGGTCCCGCTACGGATCCAATTGCGCACCGTGTTGCGGTGGACTCCCAGCTTTTCCGCGAATTCTCCCACCCGAATTTCGATCATCGTCATCTCCCATTGAAGTTCGTAAAGCCCTCCGCGGGGAACTCCCCGACTGCCGGAACCCCGGGTCCTGCTCCGACATCGAGGGCACCCGCGAAGCACGATGCCCGGATCCCGCTGCCGAAGACGAACGATCGCCCATGGGGAACGGCGGTTTGAGCCTCCGGGGCGGATGGGTTCCTCACCCCGGTCCCCGACGGTCCGTTTGGGATCAGACAAGGTTCGGACAAGACTTTCACCCGGATAGGGTGAAGGATGGGCGGGGACCTTCCGGGAATGCCTGCCCCGGGAAGACCCCTCAGGCGGCTTTTGGCCGTGTGTTCACCGGGCGCAAAACGGGGGAGACGGGTTCCCGTTGCCGGGATCCGAGAACGTGCGGGGAGCCGTTCCCGTGGGTCGGTCCGGGGAGACCGGGAGGAAGCGCGCCGAAGGAAAGTCGGGATCGAATGCCGGGTCCGGGGAAGCCAAGGAGAAGCGAAGGAGAAGCGGAAGCCGGGGAGGAAGACGAGCGGGATGGGATCAAGAGGGCCTATGCAATTTTCTTAGAGCCTGGTTGGGACCCGGGTTTCGGGTCTCCAAATCCCCCTCCGTCCAAGAGTTGGTTTCTCTTCCGTTACGCCCATATCCTCATACCCCCGGTTCTTTTTCCCGGGGGGAGAAGGCCTTGGATTCGGCCCGCAGGCCGTTGTGCACTCGTGCTGTGCCATCTATGCCAACTGTGCAATGTGCGCCATTTTACACAAGCGGATGGGCATGTCAAGGAGAAAATGAGGGAAGGACAAAAGGAAGGTAAAACAATGTTTTCTTGATCCTCGAGGGGGCCGGGGAGCCTCGAAATCAAACCCGAAAAGCGCCCGCCCCCGAACCGCGGGGGCGGAAATCAAGAAAACCGAGGGAAAACGGGAAGGGAATCTCGCCGGGCAAGGAGGGTCGGAAACCACGCCCGGCCCCAAGAGAAGATCCGGGAAAAGCGGCCCCCGTCGGTCCCCGACCTGGAGACCCCGAGGCAATCTCCCTCGTTGCCGTCCCCCCGCGGGGTTTGGCGACGAGGAGGCGGGATGACGCATGAACCGAGGGTTCGGGACCGGGACGGGGGCCCCGGAAATTTCACCCACGGCAGCCCGTAGGAAGGCTTTCGGGGACCCACCCTTCCGGCAAGCCGCAACCGGAAGACCTATCGCTGCCCTTTTGCCCACATCTGCGATTCGGCGGGGATCGATCGCCGTCTCCGAGCGAACCCCGGCGGGTCCGCAACCATGAACCGGGGGTCGAGGCCGCAAGGCCGATACCCCCGGAACAGGTCCCAAGAGGAAGGCGACCCATGGGGTCGCAGGACCGTCCCCTGGACAAGAGTGGGATTGCGCCCTACACGCCTGGGGGGCGACCGGCCGGCCGCCCCCTACACCCTCCCCATGCACGGCAAAAGCCATACGGAGACCTGACCCCAGGGGGCGGTGATGTCGCCCATACGAGCGAAACCGCCGGCCGACGGCGGCGAACCCTCCGAGTTCCTCGTGTGAGGAGACGTCTCACGTGCAGTAGCAAAGATGTGGGAAAGGGTAGACCTCTAGAGTCCCGATTGGAGGCCGTTTAGCTCGATCCTCTCCCGCTCCTCATGCCGGATGGCGTGCACCAGGGTGAGGTATTCGCGAAGGTGGCGGGTGAGAAGAAAGTTGTTCCGCACGAACTGCCGGGCCTTTCTTCCCATCTCGAGCATATGCTCCCGATGTTTCAACAGGTACCGGATTCTCAGGGCCGCGCCCTCGGGACTGTTGACCAGAAAGCCCGTGTGGTGATTGACCACCTGCAGGCGGATTCCCCCGACGTCCCCGCCGATGACCGGCTTTCCCTTCCACATGGCCTCGGTCACCGTGAGGCCGAAGCCTTCCCGGGTGGACTTTTGCACCACAATCTGGGAAAAGCGCTGGAGGGCGTTGATTTCCCGGTGGGAGTCCGCGGGCAGAAGAAGCACATGAATGTGGGGATCGTCCCCCGCGGCCGTTCGCACCTCCCGGAGCACCTGTTCCCCTTCGGGGTCGTCCGTGGCTCCCCCTCCCGCCAGCACCAGTTGCAGCGGCGTGTATTCTTTGCACAGGCGATAGGCTCGAATCACCCCCACCGGGTCTTTGAACCGGTCGAAGCGGGAGATCTGGGTGATGGCGGTCCGTTTGGGGTCCAACCCGAATCGAACCGCTACGCCCAGGACCTCGTCCGGGGTCAGCTCCCGGTTCTTCTCGCTGAGTGGGTCGATGCTGGGGGCGATGAGGTAAAGGGGGTGAGGAAGGGGTTGGGCAAACTGGGCCAGGGACCAGACGCTGGCGTCATAGCCTTCCACAAAGCCGCGCAGATATTTCCAGACGGGACGATACGGGCGGCTCAGGTCGATGTGACAGCGCCAGATCCACTTTCCCCTTCTCCCGGAACAAAGGCGCAGGAGGGGAGCCGGCTGGGGATCATGGATAAAGACGACGTCCGCTTCTTCGAGGCTCGATCTCAATCGATCCGCGTTTTCTTCATTGGCTCCCTCGTAAGCCCGCAGGAGAGATCCGGGGATTTCGACCCGGTTTCCCTGGAGGGCGTTGTGAAAGCCCTTGGTGCACTGGTAAAACTCCTGGCTCCCGGTGACGACCTCCCATTCGGTATGGATCCCCAGCTCATTCTTGAGGGGAACGAGCCAGCTCAATATTTCCGCCACTCCGCCGCCCTCTCGAGTCGAATTCACGTGTACGACCTTCAACCCTCTCAGCGGCTCCGCCAGCTGCCGGAGGTGATCCACCACCTCTTCTCCCACGATCTGGGCATACTTCTGCAAAAGACCGTTCACTTGAATCCCCTCACACTGCATAGGCTTTTAGGACTTCCTCGAATTCCCGCCGCAATTCGGCAAGGGTCGTGAAGTATGGATCCACGTTCCCAAGGATCTCCGCCAGTTCCGACCAATCCCCGTCAAGGCTCATCAACCACGCACTGAAATCGTTCTTTCCGATGGGCGCTCGGCGCCGGGCATCCACGAAGTGGTAGAAAACACTCCCCAGGGGCAGCTGCCCGATACGATCCCTCAGTTCCCGGGGGTGCGAAATGCGAATGCGGGTATCGAACACCACGATCCGGGAACGAATGAAATGAAACGCCTGGCCGGTGCGGGACCAGGGCACCATTTCCGTTTCATCCAGCCGCTCTTCGATGACCTCCAGCAGTTCCCGGCGCAGTTCTTCGAGGTCCCGGTAGTGGGTGGGATCGATGAGGGCCAGTCGTTCGGCAAGGCCGGGATCATGAAGGCCCCGCCAGGCCCACGCGGCGAAATCGTTCATGTACTCCGGCTCATCGAAGCGAGGTTGCAGCATCCCACCCCAAAAGTGGTGATAGATGCAACCGGGGTGCACCGTGAGGAGATGATCTCGCATCTCCCGCAGGTTCTGGGCATGCTCTCCCGTGGCAATGGCAATGAGAGCACAGTCCTTGACGGCAAAGGGATCGGCCATGGTCCATCCTTATGTCCGGTTGGAAACTGTCCGGGCCTTTCTCCGCCATTGGCCGAGAAGGGCCACGGGAAAACGCTCCAGCACTCTTCCCAGGGGCAGGGCATTATTCTCCCCGTAAAGAGACTGGGCGGTAAACTCATTGCGCCAGCGGACCGGAGCCTCTTGGGGAAGGAGGATCCGGGTGTCCTGCCAAACCGGATCGCCCAAGGGATCTCGGCCGGCTTCGACCACCGAGGTCAGGAACCGGGGCACCACCGTAACGGCCCATTCGTTCCTGTATTGTCTGGCAAACGCAAGAACATGGTCTTTTCGGCCGCCTTCCACCCTCAACGGCAGGTACCCTCCCTTGCGGTAAAGGTCCGGCCGTTCCCTGCGATCCTGCAGTCCCCTCCAGATGACGAACTGCTTGATCCTTCCGTCCGCACGGCAGGTCAACAGGTCGGCAAGAAGGTGGGCAGGGTTCCTCCTCCAGGCGGATTCCAGGTCGGCCAGGGAGGAGCTCCTGGCGGCAAAGTCCACGGGGCGTCGGTTATCGGGGTCCACCAGGGAAAGGTCCCACAGTTCCGTGCCCTGGTAGAAGTCCGGCACTCCGGGGGCCGTGATCTTGACCAGGGTCTGGGCCAGGGAGTTGAAGACTCCGTAGAACGCGATTTTTCTTTGAAAGGGCGGGAAGTCTTCCAGGAAGGGATTCCGGGGAGAGGGGGTCAAAAGGGTCCGAACAAAGTCGAGGTAGGCCTCTTCATAGGCCGTGTCCGGCTTGATCCACGCGGTATGGACCTTGGCCTCCCTCACGGCCTTGATGACGTAGGCTTCCATTCGGTCCCGGAATTCCCGCCCCCAGGGTCCTCCAAAGGGGGCGGCCCCCACCAGGGTCTGGTAGAGGAAATACTCGTCGTTTTTGTCCGGAGCCTCCACACCCCCGAGGCGGCGCTTGTTCCGACGGTTCCATTGGCTCCACTTCTTCAGGCACAGTTCCCATTCCCCGGGGATCTCCGAGAGCACGTGGATCCTCGCTCGAACGTCCTCTCCCCGCTTGGTGTCGTGGGTGGCGGTGGCGTTCATGGACTGGGGCTGTCGGGCCGCCCGCAGACCCATGTACTCATGGAACTCGTCGCCGGACACCCCGAACCGTTGAGGATTTCCCCCCACCTCGTTCAGGGAAATGAGCCGGTTGTAGACGTACAGGGTGGTGTCTTCGAACCCCTTGGCCATGAGGGGACCGGTGAACTGCTGGAACCTCATGATCACGTGGACCCACCGGTCTCTGTCTTCCTCCCGGAGGGACCCGTCCAGATTCAGAGACAGGAGGTCCTGGAGGAAAGAAAGCTCGTAGGTCAGGGCCGGAACACGATCCGCCGCTTGGGCCGCCGCCTGCCGGATGGCGGCCAGGTCTTCCTCCCGCAGGGTCTTACCGCTGAGGTAGGTGCGGTAGACCGGGAAGTAGGACATCACCTCCGTCATGGCCCGTCTCAGGCCGTACAGGGTGATGTCGCTTCCCTGCCGAGTGCGCCCCGAGATGGATTTGATCAGGTGGGCCAGGCCGTCGATGTCCCCGGTCATGTGTCGGGCGATGAACAGCCGTTTTTTCTCGGCGACCATATCCACGAAGGGTTGCCCGGTCCCTCCGTGGCGGGCGTAGATTCGGCCGAACCGGCCTTCGTGTTCCCTGCGGCAAAACAGCTCGTTGACCCGGTTGAGAAAATCGTAGCCGGTCGTTCCCTGCACCGGCCAGAAATCCGGCAGGGATTCGTCCCGATCGAGGACCTTTTCCACCACCAGGTAGGTCCCACGGGCCTCCTGGCGCAGGCGGCTCAGGTACTGGGTCGGGTCGTACAGGCCGTCGATGTGATCCACTCTCAGGCCGGTGAACACCTTCTCCTTCACCAGCTTCAGCACCAGGGCATGAGTCTCCTGGAAGACCTTCTTGTCTTCCATGCGCAGGGAGATGAGATCGTTGATATTGAAAAACCGCCGGTAATTGATCTCCTCGGTGGCCACTTTCCAGAAGGCCAGGCGAAAGTGTTGTTGGGCCAAAAGACCCTCCAGGGCCGCGAAACGGTTGGGTCCGCCTTCCCGGCCGTTGAGGCGCTCCAGGTTTCCGTCCACGTGCTCTCGAATCCGAAGATTGGTCGTGTGGAGCTCCCACAAAACCCGCTTGGTGAACCGGATCTGCCCGTAGCGCTCGTCCCGGGCTTCCCGGCCGGGCAAGGTTTTGAGCACATAAAGGGTCCCCAGGAGCTTGATGAAATCGGGGTCTTCTTCTCCCAGGTCTTTTTTCAGGGTTCCCAGGTTCGGGGTCAACACCTCGCTGTAGGATTCCACTTTCAGGGGAAATCGGAGATCATAGTAGTGGACCTTGAAGCCGTCGGGTCCGTAGGACACCCGGATTTCCCCCTCATCGAGGCATTCCCCGTAGAATCTTCCCAGGAAAGGGGCGAGGACGTGGTCCTTGAGATCGTCGTGGGGATGGTTCCAATCGATATCGAAGAAGGGATAGTAGTTGGAGTTTTCGCGGTTTTCGAGGACGTCCATGAGCATGGAATTGTCCGGATCGAAGGCCATGTGGTTGGGAACGATGTCCTGGATCCATCCCAGTCCGTGCTCCTTCACTCCTTCCACAAGGCGCCGGAAATCCTTCTCGCTCCCCAGTTCCGGGTTCAATTCCCGGGGCTCCACCAGGTCGTAGCCGTGAGCGCTCCCCTTTCTGGCCCGGAGGATGGGAGATAGGTACAGGTCGCTGATCCCCAGGGCGGCCAGGTAGGCCAGGATTTCGTTCAAGGCCTGGAACCCGAATTCCCGGTTCATCTGAATGCGGTAGGTGGCCAGCGGGGTGCGAATCATGGGACCCCCACGCCCAGGTGATCCCCCAGATCGAGAAAAACCCGGGTCCATTCGGCTGCCCGGGCATCCCCTTCCCCGGCTCGACCCCGGACCTCGGGGAAGGCGCTTCGAGCCACGGCGAAATAGCGATTCTGGGCCTCCCACAGGTCCAGGTCCAGGCCCGATTCATTTAAAAGCCGAAAGAGCCGTTCGATCCTTTCCAGTCTTTCCAGGTCGGCGGGGTCCTCGGCGAACTCCGCCATGATCCGGCTCAGTTTCATTTCCACGCCGAACCCCAGGGCGTTGCTGTCCAAGTGCACGGACCATCTTCGGGCTTCATGGATTCGACGCTCCAGGAGATCCAGGTCCGGCTCCTTGCTTTGGAAGATCTTGCGAAGGTCCGTGTTCACCAGGAACTCGGCGGCCACCTCGAGGTGCCGGGGAAGAGGTCTCTGGAGCTCCTGGAGGAAATTCATGAGGGGGTAGTTCCTTTCCACCATTTGGGCAAAGAGGAACTCCGCCTCCTCGAGCCCCGGGGCCAGGACCTGCTCCAGGACCTTTTGCTGGCGGTCCCGAAACAGGTGCCACAGGGTGTAGAGGTTCCCCTGAAAGGTTCGGTCCATTAGGCGGACCAGCTCCGGAATGTCCGCCCGGGCGAAGGGAGCCTCGAACTCTTCCGACATTTGGTGGAAACGGTTTTCCTCCTCGGCGCCCAGAACGCCGCACGTTACGTTGTGTCCCCCCAGGTGAAGGGCGGCATAGAAAAGACGGGTTTCTTCCCGGGTAACCTCCGATCGGATGTCCAACCGGCCCGCTTCGAGCTTCAGGACCCCGGCCTGCATACTCTCGTGGGAGGTACGTTCCACCCGATAGGAGTCGATGAGGGCGCTTTCCTGGGTTTCCTCGAAAAGAGAGGTGATGGCGTAATGGGCCGCCACCCGGGGAAGATCGATCCTCGAAGGCTTCACGTACCGTTCGTAGACCCTCCTGCCGTTGCCCAGCTCCGGGATATTGGAAGGCGCCTCCTCGAGGATTTCCAGGAAGGATTCCTCGAAGTCCGTTCCCAGGGTCTCCCGGGCCAGCTGGATGGCCCGGGCGGCATATTTTATGACCTGGGTGGCTTCGAGCCCCGAGATCTCGTCAAAAAACCACCCGCAACTGGTGTACATGAGCATGGTATGCCGCTGCATCTCGAGAAGCTTCAACAAACGAGTCCGGATTTCCGGGGAAATCTCCCCCACGGCATGTCGACGGAAAAACGCCTCGACACTCTCCCGGGAACGATCCACAACCACATCGATGTATTCGTTTCGCGCCTTCCAGGGATCCGCCAGGTAGTTGGACGCCTCCCGTTCGAAATAAGGCGTCACCCAGTCCCGAAGCTGATCCATGGCTCGACGGAGGGGGGCGCGCCACTGCTGGTTCCATGGGGGGCGGGACCCGCTCGAGCACCCGCAATGGGCCCTCCACCGCTCGACCCCGTGGATGCAGCTCCACGAGGTGTTTTCCACGATCTCGACTTCCTGGGTGGGAGGGTGTCGTTCGAGGTATTCTCCATAGACCGTTACCCGCACGGTTTCGTTGGCTTCCATGTGATAGAGGGCATAGGCCAGGGCCATGTCCCCCTTGCGATGATGATGCCCGTAGGTTTCTCCGTCCGTGGCCACATGCACGATCTGGGGATGTGCCCGCTCGGGGGAGAAGGCTCCCAGCATCCGATCCGCAAGGGCTTCTCCGTTGTTCAAGAGCCCCCCGAAAGCCACCTCCCGGGCGATGGGACCGTCGTAGAAGAACAGGTGGATTTTTCGCCCCGAGGGGAGCAGGCAAAGGTACGCCATGGTCGGGTCGATGCGCCCTCCCCCCACATCCCTCCAGTTGCTTTCCCCGAGGAGGCGAACCAGGCCGGCCTGATGGGGGGCCAGAATGGTGAAAGAGATTCCCAGGTCCGCCAGGACCTCGAGGCTTTCTTTGTCCACGGCCGTTTCAGGAAGCCACATCCCCTCCGGATCGCGGCCGAACCGCCGTTGGAAGTCCCGAACGGCCCAGTGGCAGTGGGTGTATTTGTCCCGGAGGGTAGCCAGGGGCATGATCATGTGATTGTAGACCTGGGCAACGGCACTCCCGTGCCCGGAAAACCGTTCCCGGCTGAGGCGATCCGCATCGAGGATCGCCTGATACACCTCGGGTTGGTGCCGTTCCATCCAGGCAAGAAGGGTCGGCCCGAAGTTGAAGCTGATCTTCGAGTAGTTGTTGACGATGTCGACGATCCTCCGCTCCCCGTCCAGGATCCTCGAGGCGGTATTGGGAGCGTAGCATTCCGCCGTGATTCTCTCGTTCCAGTCGTGATACGGGTAAGCGGAGTCCTGGAGCTCCACGTCCTCGAGCCAGGGATTCTCCCGGGGGGGTTGGTAGAAATGTCCGTGGAAGCAGACGTATCGCATCATGGGAAATCCCTTCCGTCGGTTTTCTCATACAAGGCAAGGGCAAACGGCCTCAGGCACACGGTTTGACCGGATCGAGGAGAGGAGGGAAGATCCGAACCCGGCCCCATCCAGCACTCTTCCGATGAATCCAGGACCTTGGTCCAGCGACCCCGAAAAGGAAACGGCAGGGCAAAGGGTTCCGTGCCGAAATTCATCGCCAGGAGCCGTTCCCGGTCTCCCTCTCGGCGATGGATCCAGATGCTTCGGCCCCTTTCCTCCCACTCCACCCGCCAGTGTTCCGGGGAGAAGGAAGCCGGAGGGGGAATCTGCTTTCTCAGGGCAATGAGCCGCCGATACCACTGGAGGAGGACCCCATGGGGGCCTTCCCGCCTCTTTTCCCAACAAAGTTGGGATCGCAGAAAGGTGCTCGGGGATTGGGGGTCCGGCGGGGGCTGTTCCCTATGGAAGTCTCGAAACTCTTCCCGGCGTCCCCGGCGAACCGCCTCGATGAGGTCCGGGTCGGAATGATCCACGAAGTAGAGGAAGGGAGCCTCCTCCCCGTATTCCTCTCCCATGAAGATCAGCGGAACGAAGGGCGATAGCAGGTAGGCTCCTGCAGCCAGCTTCAAGGCTTCCCGGGAAACCAGGGCGGACATCCGCTCCCCCTGGACCCGGTTGCCTACCTGGTCGTGGTTCTGGGCAAAGACCACCAGCTGAGAAGGACTGCACTGCCGACAAGAGCTTCCATGGGACCTTTTCCGATGCCGGGAGTATTGCCCCGAGTACACGAACCCTTCCCGGTAGGCCCCGGCCAGGTGTTCGGTCTTTCCGAAATCTTCGTAATACCCGTCCCTTTCTCCCGTCAGGAGACTGTGCAAGGCATGGTGAAAATCGTCGCACCAGATTCCGTCCAGCCCCCGCCCCCCCAAGGCCCGGGGCCGGATGAGGCTTGCGTCGTTGAGGTCGCTTTCGGCAACGAGAGAAAACTTCCTCCCCTGTTGCCGGGAGAATTCCTCCACGGCCTCGGCCAACTGCCGGAGAAAGGGCCGGGCGCTTAGGTCGCAAATGGCGTGCACCGCATCCAGGCGCAGCCCGTCCACGTGATAATTGCCAAACCAGTGAAGGGCGTTTTGAATGAAGTAGTTTCGGACCCCGTCGCTGTAGGGCCCGTCGTAGTTGACGGCGTCCCCCCAGGGGGTCCGGTACCGGGAAGTGAAGTAGGGTCCGAACTGTCCCAGGTAATTCCCCTCGGGCCCCAGGTGATTGTAGACCACGTCCAGGAAGACGGCCATGTTGCGCTGATGGCAGGCGTTCACCAGCTCTTTCAATCCCTCCGGCCCTCCGTAGGAACCCTGGACGGCGAAGGGATACACCCCGTCGTAGCCCCAGTTCCTCTCGCCGGGAAACTGGGCTACGGGCATGAGGCTCAGCCCGTTGACGCCCAAGTCCGCCAACTCGTCCAGCCGCTCCAGGAGCCCGGCAAAGGTGCCCGCCTTCGAGAAGGTGCCCACGTGGATTTCGTAGAAGACCATCCTTTCGGGGGGAATTCCCCGCCATTGCCCGTCGTCCCAGGCAAAGGCTCCGTGGTCGACGACCCGGGAGGGGCCATGGACCCCTTCGGACTGGCAATGGGACGCCGGGTCGGGTCGCTGGACGTCCCGGTCCAGTCGGTACCGGTAGCGGGTCCCCGCCCCAATGCCCGGCACCCGGCACCTCCAGTACCCCCCCTCTCCTTTTTCCATGGGGAAAACCCCCGCCCGGGGGGAGAGGAGGACGAGCTCGACGGAATCGAGCGTGGGAGCCCACACCGTGAAATCCCCTGTGTCTTCTTCAACGATCCTGGCGCCGATGTGCATTCTCAAGCCCCAACGGGACCCCCTGTCCGGGCGAGGAAAAGGACGGTGAGACTTCGATCACGACCATCTCAGGCAGTAGCCGGTACCGGTACGGTGCCGAAAGGCAATGCTTCTGACGAGAACTCGAGGCAGTGTTTTGGACGGCGTGTTTGATCGCCAAATCGCAGAAAGATTCGGTATGGGGTATCCCCTCGAAACGAACGGCCGCCTTCCCTCCCCTGTCCGGCGATAGCGGCCCGACTATCGATCTCCACCTTCGGAAGCCGCGAAGCTTCCGAACCCTTGCTTCCTGGTTACCTTTCTTTTCCGTTCCTGTCAACCCCGGCCGACATTGCGTGCATCTCGGGTTTGAATGTAGACGGGAATGGTGCTAGTCTGCGCCGCGAAATCCTCGACTCCCTCCCGAAAGGAATTGGACCCATGAAACCCAAGAGACTCTCCCCCGTCGTGCTCCTTCTTTTCATTTTCGCCGTGGAGGTCTGCCTGTCGGCTCCGGCCGACGTCGGTTTCTGCCAGGATAACCCCCATATTGTCACAAGGGACGGGGAGGACCTGCTGGTAGGCCGGATCTCCCGGGAAGAACTGATCACGGACAACCTGCTCTTCAGCCTCAATGCCGAAGAATACGTCCCCGCGGCAAAGGTCCTGGAAAAGCTTCGCAGGATCACCGTCCAAACCGATATTCTGCTCTTTCTGGGCACCTGGTCCGAGGATTGCCTGATGGAGGCCCCCAAGCTGCTTCGCGTGTACGACAAGACGAACAACCCGGCGTTCGCCCTTGCCGTTTACGCCCTGGACCGCTCCCTGCGGGACGAGGAAGGGGTCGCCGCCCGGTACGGCATTCGGGAACTGCCCACCGTGGTGCTGGTCCGGGGCGGGAAGGAAGTGGGAAGGATCGAGGGGGCGGCCCGCAGGAGCATGGAAGCCGATTTGCTTTCCATCCTGGAATCTTCCCGGTAGCCCGCCGGGCCTCATGGGCGGCGGGAGTCCCCCGGGGCGGCCTCACAGACGTCCGCTTCCTCGCCCCCCGTCAATTCCAGGAGCCGATCCACGGAAATGGGGACAGCGGAATGGTCGTTTCCCGCCGCTGGGTAAACCCGGGGGAATCGACGCAGGGAGGAATCCACCAGGACCCTGAGATTTGCGGGAAGTAGAAACGGGCAGACTCCGCCGGGCAAATACCCGGAATACCGCTCCACTTCCTCGGCATTCGGGAACCGGACCCGCCCGGCAAGACCGACTGCCTGCTTGAGGCGGGAGGACTTGACCCGCACGTCCCCCGAGGTCACCACCAGCACCGGCTCGCCGCCCACCAGGAACAGGACGCTTTTGGCAATTTCCCCCACGCAACAGCCTACGGCCCCGGCCGCAGCCTCCGAGGTGGGAGTGGCCTCCCGAAACTCCCACACCTCGATGCCTTGATCCCGGAGATAGCGTTTCACGTCCTCGATGGTCGGCACCGGCTCCCCCTTTTGCTCCACAAGTTCCTTCGGCTTCTTTTCCAAACGGCTGGACCGCTACTATACAGAAACTGTTGACAAGTTGAAGGATCTTCTCTTAGTGATGGGAGCCGTGACGATGAGCCGGCGGCAGGTGCGGGTGTCGGGGAAGCCCCCTCGCGACCCGCCGTTTCCAAGGATGAGGACGAGTCTCGTCGACATCGGGGGGGGTTGTTGTTTCGGGGATCCGTCCGGAATCGTGGTAGGGAGGAATGGAACATGCGTATTTTTGAGTATCGCGGACAGAAGTACGAGGTGGATGACGAGGATTTCCTGCTGCACCCCCCGGACTGGAACGAGAACTTCGCCGAAGGCATGGCGGAGAGGCTGGGGATGGAGCTTCCCCTGTCCGATCGTCATTGGCAGATCATCCGCTTCATTCGTCGCATTTTCAACAAGTCCGGCAAGTGTCCCATGGTCCACGAAACCTGCAAGACCCACAAGCTCAAGTCCGCGGACCTGAACCGGCTTTTTCCTTCCGGATACCTGCGCGGCGCCTGCAAGCTTGCAGGCCTTTCCTACCGGGCCGAGCAAGTCCACCCCGCCTGGGCCGCCCGGCACAACGGGGAAACCGTGCCGTCCCCTTCCGAAGACAAGGTGTACCGGGTCAACGTGAGAGGCTTCCTGGTGGATCCTGCGGAGTGGGACGAAGAGTTCGCCGTCTACAAGGCGCGGGAACTAAAAATGACCAAGGAACTCACCGAGAAGCACTGGCGGATTATCCGGTTCCTGCGGGAGCAGTTTCGGCAAACGGGGTTCGTTCCGACGGTCTACGAGACTTGTGCCGCAAACCAGGTCGAAATCGACGAACTGGCCAAACTGTTTCCCGACGGTTATCACCGGGGCGCCGTCAAGATCGCGGGCTTGAAAGCCGTTTAGCCCTCCGGGCACCGGGATCGAGGTCCGTCCGGCTCCCGGGCCGGGATTTCTCCCCCGTTTCGACAGACTCCTTGCTCCGGCCGCAACGGGAGCCCCCATGAAAAGACCGCGTCCCGGTCCTTGACTCGACGGGTCGATGAAATCCACCTGCGCTCATTCACAACCCGTTCGGCTTAGACAGGGGCCTCCATTCGACCCCGGACCGATCTGCTCGGGGAGGAAAGAGTGATCCCGTCGCTGGTTTTCCTGTTCCCCGCCTACCGCCCTCCTCCCGTTCTTCTTGATCTGGTGGTGGGAACCGCAAGGGCGGACTCCTCCCATTCGATCATTGTGGTGGACGACGGGAGCGGTGCGGAGTTTACCGACCTGTTCCGGACCTTGGAGACCGTGTGCAACGTGACCGTCTTGCGCCATTCCCGGAACCAAGGCAAAGGTGCCGCGCTCAAGACCGGGTTTCGTTATGCCTTGGATCACTTTCCCCGGGCCGTGGGAGTCACCACCGCGGATGCCGACGGCCAGCACCGGTTGCAGGACATTTTGCACGTCGGGAGGACCCTCGAATCTCATCCGGCAATCCTCGTTCTGGGGGTGAGGGACTTTTCCCGAAAGGTCCCCTTTCGGAGCCGAACGGGCAACTCGATGAGCCGCCGGCTCTGGAAGCGAATCACGGGGCAATCCCTGGAGGACACTCAGACGGGATTGCGCGGAATCCCCATGAGCGTGGTCCCGGCAATCTTGAGTCTACCTTCGTCCAGGTATGATTATGAGCTCGAGGTGCTCGCAACCCTCACCCGGCTCCACCTGGAAGTCCGCCCGGTGCCCATCCATACGATCTACCCCGAAGGAAACCGCTCATCCCATTTCCGCCTCATCGAAGATACCCTCCTCATCTCGAAGGTGTTCCTCCGCTGCCGGCTGAGGCGTTTGTAGACACCGCCGTCCATGGTCGAACCACCATCGGGGAAAAGGATTCCAAGATACCGGCCCCTTTCCCCCTCTTTTCCGGACATGGGTCCGCAATCCGCCCCGGAAAATCCTCCCGTCGAACCGGAACACGCGGGTGCAAACGTCGGGGGTTTGTGCTAGGATGCCGGGTGAATCCGGAATCGAATTCGAACTGCTGCTCAAGGTAGGGCACCATGCAACACGAGTACTGATTCGAGGGGGATCGCCGAGGGCTCCCCCGCGAACCCCTTCATCGCTAACGAAACCGCCTTTCCTCCCGTGAGAGAGGACCCCATGACCCAGAGCGCCCTGGATGCACTCGTCCACCGGTTGACCCGGCAAGATATGCCCATATTCGCCCAGAGCATGAAGAACATCCAGGGGTTGAGCGAAAGGCGCGACAGCTCCCTTTCGGAACTGGCCCATGTGGTTTTGCAGGACGCCGCCCTCACGGCCCGAATGCTCAAACTCGCCAATTCCGTCCATTTCAACAAGGGATTCCGACGCATCAACACCATCAGCCGGGCGGTGGTCATGCTGGGGTACGACACCGTGCGCAGCCTCTGCCTGTCCATCAGCCTGATCGAGACCCTCCTGAACGGCTCCCTGCGCGACCAGGTCGTCCGCGAAATGGCCACGGCCTTTCACTCGGCGGCCCAAGCCAGGAAGCTCATCTCCCGCTTCAACGAGAAGTACACCGAAGAGGTCTTCATTGCCGCCCTCCTCTATCGCATCGGCCCCATCGCCTTTTGGTGTTTCGGCCGAGACCTGGCCAATCGCCTGGAAGACGCACTGAAGCTGGACGCCGGGACCCCCCCGGCCCGGATCGAGCAGGAGGTCTTGGGCTTTCGCCTGCAGCAGCTCACGGTGCGTCTGAGCAAAGAATGGCACCTTAGCGACCTGTTGGATGCCGCTCTCGAAAGGAAGGATACCGCGGATATCCGAGTCCGGGCCGTGGATTTGGGCTATAGGATCGCCCACAATGTCCAGCACGGCTGGGATACTCCCGAAGCCGCGGCGGTCATCCGGAACGTGGCCGAGTTTCTGAACCTTCCCGAGGCCGAAGTCGTTCCTCTTCTCCACGAAACGGCCCACGAAGCCTTCGAGATCGCCGCAAGCTACGGCATGGCCGCATCCTCCCGGCTGATTCCCCTGCCCAGAGAAGCCGGGCTGGTCCCCTCGGGGACCACTTCCCCGGACGAGTTCTCCCCGGAATCCGAGTCCCCGGTTTCCTCCCCCGCCTTTCCGATACCCGATCCCGTCCTTCAGTTCAACGTTCTGCGGGACCTCTCGACCCTGATGCAGGACACCCGCATCGATGTGAACCTTCTCTTCTCGGTGCTCCTGGAAGGGATTTACCGGGGAATCGGCATGGACCGGGTCCTGTTCGCCGTCTTGACCCCGGATCG
>Ga0116192_1000944_pt1 | contig 21079 bp, 19 predicted proteins | sample AD_UKC113_MetaG_FD_89876 | JGI IMG/M metagenome (GOLD analysis project Ga0116192, IMG submission 89876) | Active sludge microbial communities of municipal wastewater-treating anaerobic digesters from Hong Kong - AD_UKC113_MetaG | ecosystem: Engineered > Bioreactor > Anaerobic > Digestate... | reverse complement strand
TCTTATGTGAGACCCCCTTACGTGCCGATGATGTCTATGTCGTTCAGACGGATGTGGACGATATGGTGCCGGAAGAATGGGAGGCGGCGCTGGCGTGCATCATGGATTCAGGGGCGCTGGATGCGCATCTGACCCCCCGCATCATGAAGCAGGGCCGTCCGGGAACCGGGTTGACCGTGCTGGTGAGGAACGACAAGCTTGCGCAGGTCGTCGATGCGGTGCTCCTGCATACCAGCAGCATCGGACTGCGTTACTATCCGGTGCGGCGGACCGTGCTCGAGCGCGAAGAAAAGACGGTGGCGACCCGTTATGGCGAGGTGGGTATCAAAGAGGTCATTGACACACAAGGTCGGATCCGCCGGAAGGTCGAATATCGCGATCTGAGGCGCATCGCCAGGGAACGCGACATGCCCGTGTCGCGCGTGCGTCGGGAAATCGAAGACGATCTGGCGACCGGCCATGATAGCGATCCGTTGCCGAGGGACGATTAAGGAGCGAACATGAAAGAGATCCTGGACGCCTACGCCGCGGGAGCCATCGATGCCGAGGAAGCCAGGCAACGGCTGCTCAAGATATTTTATGCACACGGCGAAGAGTTTCTGCTCGATCTGCATCGCCGGGAACGCCTCCGTTTTCCCGAGGTGGTCCTGGCCGAGAGCAAGACTGTCGAGCAGGTCGTTCAGGTCACCCGCCAGATCCTCGAGGCCAGCGGCCAGGTGTGCATATCGAACATGTTGCCCGATCAGGAAGACGCCCTGCGGGAGAACTTCAGGGATCATCCGATACACGTTGCCGGCCGCTGCATGACAATCGGCCAGGCCGCTGAACATCTGGGATGCGTAGGCATCATCACCGCCGGCACCTCGGACATCCCCTATGCGCGTGAATGCGCCCTGGTGCTCGAGTTCATGGGGGCGAAGGTCGTTTCGTCGTACGACGCGGGGGTGGCCGGCATCCATAGACCCTACGTGTGCATCAAGGAGATGCAGGACGCCCAGGTGCTCATCGTTCTGGCGGGCATGGAGGGTGCTTTGCCGACCTTGATCGCCTCGATCACCGACAAGCCCGTTATTGCGGTTCCGACCGCGGTCGGATACGGTATCGGCGGCAAAGGCATCGGAGCCATGATCTCCATGCTCCAGACCTGCGCCCCGGGCGTGCTGGTCGTCAACATCGGCAATATCATCGGCGCGGCCGCCGGCGCGGTGCGCATCTTGCGGGGCTTTCGGAAAGACATATGCTAGAGGAGATAATCAGTACCATTGCGCAAAAGGAAAGAGTCGCGGTGATGCTCTCCGGAGGTCTGGACAGCGCCGTGCTCGCCAAGCTGGCCCATGAAGCCCTGGGCGAGCAATCCCTGGCCATCACCATCGAGTCTCCCATCGTGGCGTTCAACGAGATTGAGGACGCCATGAAAATCGCGCGCGAGATCGGAATGGCGCATGAGATCATACCCATGAACGAGTTGGATGACCGCGAGTTCGCCACCAATCAGCCCAACCGCTGCTATATCTGCCGCAAGCTGAGAAACCGCGCCGCGCGTGAGGTGGCGAACCAATACGCGATCCAGACGCTGGCCGATGGTATGAATCATGACGACCTCAAGGATTACCGGCCCGGGAAAAAGGCCGCGGACGAGGATAATATCTGGCATCCCTTCGTTGACCTGAAATTGAGCAAACAGGCCGTCCGGCAAATGGCGCGCGATCTGGGGCTGACGCTCTCGGACAAACATTCCGAGGCCTGCCTGTGCTCACGGATCGCCTACGGCATCAGCATGAACGAGGAACTTTTGGCGCGGATCGAAAAGGCCGAGACCATCCTGAAGTCATTCTGCCAGGGCCCGCTGCGCGTACGGTGTCTGCCCTATGATCTGGCCATGATCGACGCCGCCGACCCTGAAGGCGCCATGCGCGCCAAGGACAAGATCGTCAGCGCCCTGCGCGAGCTCGGGTTCGCCTTTGTCTGTCTCGACCTGGAGGGCTTCGTGAGCGGCAAATTGAACCGCATCATCTCGTAGTCTCATCTTGCTATTTTGTCTTACGGATCGTATTATGTATGACGTGATATAACCCGTCAGCGGGCGAGGAGGGAGATATGGACGTGGACGTCGTCGAAGCATTCCAGGCCCCCATGAACGATCAATCCTGGGTCAACAAGGTTGTGATCGGCGGTTTGGTGAATATCGTCCCGATCGTCAACTTTATCGCCATCGGCTATGCCCTGAGCTATTTCGCCGGTCTGTTGAGAAGGGGAGAAACCGCACTGCCGGAATGGAAGGATTGGGGTGCGTTGTTCGTCATCGGACTCAAGGCCTTCGTGGTCATGCTGGTCTATCTGATCGGGGTCATCATCTTCGGCGCTCTGAGCACCGTTCTGGGCGGCATCTTGGGCGGTTTTCTGGCCCTCGTACTCTTTCTGGCCGCCATGTTCTTCCTTCCCGTCGCCCTGTTGCGGTTCGTTCAGGAAGGATACAGCATCGCACCGGCCTTCGCCTTCAAACAACTCTATGACATGGCGCGCGAAAAGATGGACAAGTATATGCTCGCATACGCGATCATCGTCGGCACAAGCCTCATCATCGCGGCCATAACCAGAATCCCCGTGGTGGGATGGATTCTGGGGCCCTTCGCCTTTTTTTATCTCTCACTGTGCTTTTACAACCTTCTGACCATGGTCTTCTCTGAAGAAGAGGTCTTGGAGGAATCCGGAAGCACCGGTCCCGGCGCGAATGGGTGAGGTTCCGATCACCCTTATTTTTTGAGCCCCTTGACCTTGAACCCTTCCGAGCAGAGGCCCGGATACTGAGAACCGGTGACATCCATGCCTTCGGCGTCGACCAAGGTGCAATCGATCTCTTTGAGCAGCGATTCGATGAATCTGATATTGCGGAAGGTGGCGCCCATGAAGGACGACCTGGTCAGATCCACGCGCTTGAACGTGGTGTTCAGGATGCGCGAGAGTCCGAAATCCGACCCGGACATGCGGCATTCTTGAAACGTGCAGGCTTCGATCAGACAGAAAAGCAGGCGCAGATTCGTCAGGTGCGCCTGTTGGAAATCGAGTCCCACCAGAGGCGAGTTGATGAACGTGCTGCCCGTCAAGTTGGCGGATTTGAGACTTTGATTCTTCAGCGCAACACGGATGAACTTGGCATCCAGGGCGGTGAGCCGTTCCAGCTTGCAGCTGGAGAGGTCCATGTCGGTCATCTGCACGTAGGACAGATTGGCGCCGGTGAGATCGGTTTCCTTGAAGACGGCTCCCTCCAGCGTCACGCGTTCGAGATGCGCCTCCTGGAGATTGGCGCCGGTGAGATTGGCCTGAGAAAGATCAGAACCCCGTAAATTGGCCGCCCCGAGATCAAGGTTGGAGAGGTCGAGGCCCCGGAGATTCTCGCTCTCCACGGCGCGGCCGACGGAGACATAGTCCAGTAATTTCTGGGGGGTCATGATATGCATGTTACTTCCCCAGAAGTTCCTCGATCTCTTTGCGCATGGTGAATGCTTCCTCCTTGATCTGGCCTTCGATCAGGGAATATTTGACGGCTGGCGACTGGGCCTCGATCAGCTTTCTCCGACCGCCGATGCGTATGGCGGTGCCGCTGTAAACCGCCCCCGGCGCATAAATCTCCCCGGAATAGGTGCGCCGAATCCTATCCGTGATGTCATCCACGGTCTTCTGCTTGTCAAGGATCTCGGCGCGCACGAAATTGATGGCCTGCAGGATCTTGTCGTACAACTGTTCCTGCTTGGGGGTCAATTGTCCCTTGGCCTTCAGGACCCTCAATTTCGAGAGCGAAGAACGAAACTGCAGGAAATCCTCGACGCGGTGATAGATCTCTTCCACCAGTCCCGTGCGCACATGCGCCAGATTGGGGTGCGAACCGATGATGATCTCGGTATTGAGCGAGGCATCCTGCTTGCCGATCATCTGGGAATAGATCCATTGCTCGGAGGATACCGCGCCACCCATGATCCACCCGGATGAATTCTTGACCAGAACCGGCCCCTCGGCGATAACCTCGCTGTTCTGGATATAGTCTTCGACGACAATCCGGCCCTGGGCAGTCACGTCGGCATCCTGAATGAACTTGGCCGTCACATCGCGTCCGGCGGTGATGGTGCCTTTGAGTACGCCTCCCCCGAGTTTCACGTCGCGGCCGGCAGAGAGCTTCACATGGCCGACGCTCATCGCGATCGTGATGTCCTCGCCGGCATGCACCTCGAATCCGTCGCCGACTTCGCCGTTAACGACCACCGAACCGATAAAGCGGATGTTCCCGATCGAGGCATCGACGCAATCGACCGTATACGTATGCTCCACGATGACTTTTTCACCATCATAGGTGACCATTCCGCATACAGAGGCGGTCATCCGCAGACCGTCTTCGGAGATATCGACATTGGTCCCTTTCGGCAAGGTCGCGGTTGCACCGTCGGTCGCCGGAATGGGTTCGCCCTTGACCGACGTGCCGTAGGTGCCGGTTGTCGATGGGATGAGTTCACAGAGCAGATCGCCTTGATTCACGTTCTGGATGAGATTCAGATCCCATAGGTTGACGTGTCCGGCTGCGTCTTCCTTGAGTTGAACGCTGGGTTTATCCTTGGAGAAATGGAAAATGACCTCACCGTCATGCCCAGGTATGGGAGGGGTGCCCTCGGCCACAACCTCCCAGGTATTCAGGTGTTTGGCCTGGGCGATCTCGACAAGGACATCGTCCTTGACGCCATGCGTGATGCCGGCCGCGTTCAACGCTGCGCGCAGATCATCCACCGCGATTTCGAAATCCTCATCCGCGCATGGGACGATCTGCAATTGGGCCGTCAACCCGTCTTCGGATATGGCGGTCTCGATCGTATACGGTTTCTCGTCCACACATTTCTCTTCGGAAATTTCAGAGAAATGGTTTAATCAGACGGCTTTCGGGTCCGGCATGGGGACGGAGATGATGCACGCGTCGATTGCTGTTCTGAACGCGCGGTGATCTATTTCTTGAGCCCCACGATCTTGGCGGCCTCGATGATCAGACCGGGATACCGGCTGCCGCTTACGTCCAAGTTCTGGATACGAGCCAGGGTCATGTCAACGCCGGTCAGCCGGGAATCCTTGAACTCGATGTCATTGCCGGACGTGGCCACCAGTGAGGCATAGGAAAGGTCGCAATTGTTGAAGGTGCATTGGTTGATGCGCGAGAGCATGAAACTCGTGCCGGTGATGTCGCTCTGATCGAAGACGCAGTCCTCGATGGTGCAGAAGAAGAACTTCATCGACTTGAGCGTGGTATGGGAAAAATCGATATTCCGTAAGGTGCAATATGTCAGTATGGATTCCGAGAGATTGGATCCCTTGAGGTCCTGATCGACGATCCTCACACCGAAAAACTGCGAGTACATGGCGGTAATGATATTCAGTTTGGAGGTCGCCAGGTCCACATCCTTGAGCGTGACCCAGGAAAGGTTGGAACCGCTCAGGTCGGTATTGCTGAAAAAGGCCCCATCGAATTTGGTACGCGAAAGATTCGAACCCCGCAAGCCCGTGTCGGAGAGGTTGGTACGGCTGAGATCAGCGGCGCTCAGGTTCGTCAACGAGAGGTTGACACCGGACAGGTCGAGGCCGCGTAGATCCGCGCCGTCGATCGCAAGTCCCTGATCTAAGGCCTCTTGGAGACTCTGCCTAGTATGGCGCGTCATGTCGTTCCTTGGACAGCAAGGTTTTGATCTCCGGTTTGACGGTATAGGGGGATTCCGTCAATTGACCGTCCATCAGACTGAACTGGGTGGCCGTTCTGGGACTGTCGATATGCAGGCTGGCATTGCCGATTTGAATGGTAGTCCCTTCGTACAGCGTGCCTTCGACATATATGAATCCGCCGTAGACCTGCTGGATTTTTTCCGTTATCTTGCCGATCTCCTCATCCGTGGCGACCAGGTGTGTCTTGAGTCGGTTCATGGCCGAGAGGATCTTGGCGTACAGCGCCTCGTGATCCTTCGAAAGATCATATTTCTGTTTCAGTCGTCTGAGCTTGACCAGGGATGAGTACAGCTTCAGGAAGTCCTTGACCGAGGTATAGATGTCCTCGATGTAGCCTTCCTTCTTTTTGGGGAGTCCGGGATCATGGCCGACGATCAGCCATACCGGCACGGGTGCCTGCTCGCTGCCGATTGAGTGCGCGTAGATCCAGGTTTCCGATGACACGGTCGAGGCTGAGATTCCGCCTTGAGGATTCTTCACGATCAACGGTCCAATGGCGCTCACCTGACCGCCCCTGATATACTCGTCCACGATGATGGTGCCCCCGGCGCTCACCTGGGCATCCTGGATAAATTTGAGCTCAATATCGCCGCCGGCCTTGATGACCCCTTTTTGGCTTCCGAGGATACCGCCGTTGATTCGGATGTTTCCCTGCGCCTCGAGGATCACCGGCCCGACGCTCATGGCGATGACGATATCGTGTCCGGCATGGATTTCATAGCCGTCGCCGACCTCGCCGTTGACGATAACCGTTCCGTTGAAATGTATGTTTCCGACGCCGGCATCCACGACATCAACGATGTATACCGGCTGAACATGGATATTCACGCCGTCCCAGACCACCATTCCGTCAATAGCCGCCAGAAGTTTGCTGCCGTCATCCGACAACACGACGTTCTCGCCCTTGGGGATGCGTGGATGTCTGCCGTCCTTGGTCAGGACCGCTTTCCCATATACGTTGATGCCTGGCGTGCCGCGCTGAGCGGCCTGGATATCGCAGAGGCGGTCATCCTTCTTTACGTTCCGGATGAGGTTGAGCTCGCGCAGATTGATTGTTCCCTGCTTGTCTTCCCTGATGCGGCGCTCGGAGTCGTCGACGGGGAAAAGCAGAGTGATGGTTCCGTCAACCCCGGGGACCGGCTGCTTGCCGTGCGCCACGGTGACCCATTCATTGAAGACGCGCTCGTTCACGATCCCCGATATGACGGCCTCATCGACGCCGTAGATGATGCCTGAATTTTCAAGAAAGTAATCGATTTCTTCCGCCACGAGCCGGATGGAGTCAGGATCGGGCACATCGCCGGAAGGAACCAGACGGATATTGGCAAACATCGCGTCGGGATCCACACTTAATTCGATCGTATACTCGTTGAGGGTATAATCTCCGGGCACATCCTATCTTTCGGTAAACGAGACGCGTTGCTTAACGATTACGTCAACCCCTGTTCGAGCTTTTTGCTTGACTGTTGAGTGGTCTTTCATTAGCTATGGCTCCAGGAGAAACGGGAATGCGGAATATCATGGATATCCCCGGGTTGGAGATCAAAGGGTTTCTGGCCCACGATGAAGGGAGGAGGCTTTACGAACTCGCCCGCGAGGCGAGCGTCCTGGGGCCTTGTCTTGAGATCGGTTCATACTGCGGCAAATCCACCGCTTATCTGGGCCTTGGATGCAAGGAGAACGGCCAGGTCTTATTTTCCATCGATCATCACCGTGGTTCGGAGGAGCAGCAACCCGGGCAGGAATACTATGACCCCGAGCTCCTCGATCCGGTTTCCGGACGCATCGATACCTTCCGCCTCTTCCGCGCCACCCTCGAGAAGACAGACCTCGAGGACACGGTGGTGCCGATCGTCTCGACGTCGGCCGTGACGGCCCGTTCTTGGGCCACCCCCTTGGGCCTGGTGTTTATCGACGGTTCACATGCCTACGAATCCGTCTTCATCGATTACTGCGCGTGGGCCTCGCACGTCACTCCGGGCGGAATACTGGCCATTCATGACATCTTTCCCGACCCCAAGGACGGCGGCCAGGCCCCCTATCTGATTTATCAGAAAGCGGCCGGATCGGGGCTGTTCACCGAACTGCCGCGTGTCAATTCCCTGGGGATTCTGAAAAGGCGCAATCCGGGCGATGCTGAATAAGGTCCAGCGTCTTGTATCCCGCGTCGACATCTTCGACACGTCAAACCGGTCGGCAAGAACGTGTGATGCACCCCAGAAAGCATTTCGGTGAGCGGACGTGAGCATACTCTTCTGGTTCGGATTCCTGACCATCATCTTCGGCCTTCTGGCCCTGGATCTCGGCGTCTTTCACAAACAGGATGCCGAGCCCAGCGCCAGGGAGGCATTGGGGTGGACCTTCGTCTGGGTGCTGGTGGCCGTAGCCTTCGCCGGTTTCATTTACGGCGCCTACGATCGACACTGGTTCGGTATCGGACTGGACGGAACCGGGGCCGTGATCGCGTCCGGCAGAGAGGCAGCCTTGCAGTATCTCACCGGTTATCTCATCGAATACACCCTTTCCATGGACAATATCTTTGTGATCGCCCTGATCTTCGGGTTTTTCCATGTTCCGCCGCGTTATCAGCATCGCGTGTTGTTTTGGGGCATTCTGGGCGCCATCGTGATGCGCGGCGCCATGATCATTGCCGGCGCTGCCCTGGTGGCCCGTTTCACCTGGATTATCTACGTCTTCGGCGCCTTTCTCGTTTTTACCGCGCTCAAGATGCTGTTCAGCGGAGATGAAAAGGTGGATCCCGAACACAGCTGGGTCATCAAGACCACCAAACGTTTCTTTCCGGTGACGCATGCCTTCGATGGGCACAACTTTTTCACCCGCCTGCCGAATAACCGCCGGGCCGCGACCCCCCTGTTCCTGGCCCTGGTTTTCATCGAAAATACCGATGTCCTGTTCGCCGTTGACTCTATACCGGCAATCTTCGCAATCACCATCGACCCCTTTATCGTCTTCACTTCCAACATCTTTGCGATCATGGGGTTGCGATCGCTCTACTTTGCCCTGCAGGCCATGCTGAACCGTTTCCACCTCCTGAAGTACAGTCTGGTGTTTATATTGGCCTTTGTGGGTTTGAAGATGCTGATCACCTATTTTGATGTCCACATTTCGGCTTCCGTCTCGTTGGGGGTGATCGCGGCCGCGCTGAGCCTCGGCGTCGTGGCCTCTCTCTGGGCCACGCGCGGCAAGGCATCATCGCGGTGACTACTCAGGGATGAACGCTGCTGGTCGGGCCTCGACGAGCCGAATGGCCTCGACCGGACAGGCCGCGTGACAGACTCCGCAACCCATGCACTGCTCATCGAGTATCTGGTAGACGCCGTCCTTTTGAACCACGGCCTTGAAGGCGCAGCGTTCCGCGCAGGCGCCGCAGGCGGTGCAGAGTCCACGATCGATGACGGCCTTGAAGCGGCTGGGGTCGTTGATTCTGGCGCCGAAAGAGATCATGACCGGCAGAGATTGACAGCAGCATGCACAGCAATTGCAGATGAAGTGTCCGGCATGGGCCTTGTTGATCGTGACATGCACCAGGCCTTCCTGCTCGCTTTTCCTCAGGATCGACAATGCCTCATCCTTGCTTACCTCGCGTCCTGAACCGCGGTCGATGGTGTAGCGCGCGGCGTTATCGATCTGCAGGCAGGCTTCCAGGGTATGGTCGCACTTGCCGGCGATCAGACGGCAGGTGCATTTCGTGACTGCCACCACCTGTGCGTTTCTGACCATGGCGCTGGCGCTGTCGATATCCAGGATCGTTTCCTTTCCGGCCGTCACGGCTGTTTCCACCGGTATGACGCGCGTGAACGGACGGGGCAGGAGCGATGCGAACAGCTGGGCGAAATGCGGCCATTCTTCCTCCATGAAACGCTGCCAGAGTGCGTGGTAGTCCTTGGGTGCCTCGGGCCACAGGATCGTGGCATCGTGAAACTGCACCAGATCGCGGCACATCTTATAACTGACGACATCGCCCTTGAACGATTTGAAGACCAAGCCCTTATGGTAGAGCGTCGCGCACATCCGCCTCACCGCCTCGGGATCGCGGCCGAGCCGTTCGGCAAGCTGATCCGGTGTGCCCGGCATGGCCATCAGGAGCTCGGCCTCATCCGGATCGGCAATCATGCTGAACAATTGGGGAATGATCTTTGAACCGCCCATGAAGATCCTCTCGGTCATCTGGACATAGATGGAATTGTTCATCGGACATCTCCTCGTTCATGTTTTTTTTCAGTGACATGCCGTAGCCTTAAGGCCATGTCCCGTGCATCGACAGTGCTCGACATGCAGAACAATTTCAGCCATCGGATCGGGATTGTCAATTCCAAACAGGGAGCGCATGACGTTCATCCGGACCTGACTCGCCGTCTATCGACATGGTTGCATCCGGAAAGGCGATATAGTAATCTCGAGATTATCTACAAAAAGCCCGTTTCTTGGCCTGAACAACCGGCAAGGAAAGACACGATCGAAAGGGGTACAGATGGACTTCAATCTGCACGTTTGGTTGATAAAAATACTGAATTGGGCGACGACCAGCGGCCTCAGGGTGTTCTTCCTGGTGATCATGACCATCATCGCTCTCAAGCTGGCCAAATGGTTCTCGGCCCGTATCTTCAAGTTCATGGGCAATGGACGTCTCGACGATGAGATGCAGAAACGCGCCGGCACCCTGATATCGGTCATCCGCTATATCCTTGACGTGAGCATTATCGTGGTGTTCGCCATCATGATCTTGGGGGAGTTCGGCGTCAAGATCGGTCCCATACTGGCCGCGGCCGGGATCGTGGGGCTGGCCGTCGGTTTCGGTTCCCAGCAGTTGGTACAGGATATCATCAGCGGTTTCTTTATCCTTTTGGAGGATCAGATCAGGGTCGGTGATGTGGTCGAGATCGCTGGGAAAAGCGGCCTGGTCGAAAAGGTCAATTTGCGCATGACCGTGCTGCGCGACCTGTCAGGCAATGTACATTTCGTACGCAACGGCAAGATCGACTTCGTCACCAACATGACCAAGGAATATTCGCGCTACGTGTTCGATATCGGGGTGGCCTACCGCGAGGATGTCGATGCGGTCATGCGGGTGCTTGAACAGGTTGATGAAGAACTGCGACAGGATGAATCTTTCAAACACGATATACTTGAGCCACTCGAGATCTTGGGGGTCGATCGCTTCGCGGACTCGGCCGTGATCATCAAGGCCCGCACCACGACTAAACCGATTCAGCAGTGGCGTGTGGCGCGGGAGTTCAACCGCAGGCTGAAAAAGCGATTCGATGAGCTCGGGATAGAGATTCCATACCCCCATGTCACCATCTATCCATGCCGTCGTATGGACGCTGCGGATCCGCCTTCGGATATCGCGCAAAGGTAGCGCAAGTGTGGACTGAATGAATCGATTGCGTGGAACGCGGCATATCATATCAAAATAATTGCTTAAAGATTGAAATGCTGGCTGCCGATAGATGACAGCTATGGGAACAAGCCTTGTTGTATTCATCATTTTCACGGTCATATGTCTCTCCGCCTTGGCGGTGATCATGCTATTGGCCTACCAGCGTTCCGGCAAGTCGTCCAGCAAGAAAACCTATACAACGGACAGCGTGAGCGCTTCCACGCACAAAACGAGCATGTATGTGCCTCCGTTATCCGAAGAGAGCCTGGATTATCTCAAGGCCTATGAATTGCCGTGGAAACCCTCCAAGGAACGTCCAACCGAATACAGCCCGGAACTGCAGAAGGTGCTTTCGGAAACCGAGGAGATTTCTCCCCTGGTTACCGAGCTTACCACGCAGATGAACGATCCCGACGGTATAACGCCGCAGAGCATGGGCAAGCTCATCGCCACCGATCAAGGCTTGACTTCGCATATCCTGCGCACGGTGAATTCACCTTATTACGGTCTCAATCAGAAATGTGACAATATCTTCACCGCCATTGTCATCCTGGGCTACAACGAAATCCATCGCATCGTCATGGAGGAGCGCGTCAAAAAGACCGGCATACGCCCGAGCAAGGAACAATGGCTGCATGCCAACCTCACGGCGCACATCGCCGCCTATCTGGTCAACACCTCCCGCATCAAGGTTCCTCTGGGCACCCTCATCACCTTGAGCATGTTGCATGATATCGCCAAGGATGTCCTGTACCAGAAAGTACCATTGCCGAATGGAGAGCAACCGCCTGCCGATCCGCGGGAGCGACTGCGATGGGAGGTTGAGCACTACGGCATCGACCATGCCAGCTTCGGAGCGGCCTTGGCGCGCAATTGGCGCATTCCCGAAAAGATGTGCCTCTGCATTGAACAGCATCACTGGCCCATGTTCTGGCCTTACCGTGAGATCGGGAAAATCTCACCCGATATCATTCATGAAATCACCTTCCTCAGCGTGGCGGACGTTGCCTCAAAGAATTTCACGAAGGAGATTCAGGGGAGCTATATCGGCGATGATTACTATAGCTCCATCAGGAAAACGCCCAACATGGAAAGGATCCTCACTCCCGAACTGCTGCCGGATTTGAAACGCATCATGAAGATCGGGGCTGAATCAGAGTAGGTCCCGCTCCGATCGTCAGGTCACGATTTCCACTTCAGGGAAGAACACGGATTAAACGAACGATCTCTGGCCCGCGGTGACAGCGCTTCGTTCGGCGGCTTACTGTATCAGGCTGATCACCCGCTGGAGATTGAGCGTATGAAGCCCGGAGGTCTGGCCTTGCATGCCGCCCACCACTTGAGACAAGATCTCCTTGGCGTCCTCGACATTCCGGACTTGGTTGTTGGAGGCCTGTCGGTTCTCAAGCGTGATGGAATCCGCGATCCTCTGCTTCTGCGCTTTGGCCTCGACAGTCTTCTTCTCGAGCTTGTCGCCCTGCTTCAAGACATTGATGAGGGTTTCCGCCTCCGGATTGATCTTCATGCCGTCAAGCCTCCGTATGAGTTCTCTGATAGGTTCTTATCGGCATGTCTCCGAGTTACTTTAGACGGATTCGATCAGCATGCGGTAAAGCGTATTGCGCTTGATCCCCATCTCGGCGCTGAGCTGTTTCAGTATATCGCGGCGAGAAAGGCCTTTTTGCAGCAGGGATCGGGCCTGTCGGACAACCTCCTGGCTGTCGATGTCCGGCTGCAAAGCTTCGCTGCGCCCATTGATCACAATGGTGAACTCACCCTTGAAGGGCCCGGTCGGCAACTGATTGACGATCTCCGAAAGCGGCCCGCAGCGATACTCCTCATGGACCTTGCTGATCTCTCTGGCGATACAGACCTCGCGGGCTTCGAGTCCGGGCAAGAGCCTCTCCAGGGTCTTACGGACACGCTGAGGCGACTCGTAAAAGACGGTGATGTCAGCACTTGTCAACATGCGCGTTCGTTCCAGGTCGGCTTGTCTGGCAAGACGCGGGAAAAAACCGATAAAACGCACGCCGCCGGTGAACCCCGAGGCCGACAGGGCCGTCACGAATGCGCAGGCGCCGGGTAGGGCCTCGATGGCATAACCGGCTTTTCTCACCTGCGCGACGACATGGGCACCGGGATCACTGATCAGGGGCGTTCCGGCATCGCTCACCAGGGCGACCTTTGAACCACGCTCGAGGAGTTTAAGGATCTGCCCGACCCTTTTGGCCTCGCTGAATTTCTCCGAGGCAAGCAAGGTCTTTCTGATATGATAGTGGTTGAGGAGTTTCAAGGTGCGGCGGGTGTCTTCGCACACGATGACATCGACTATGGCCAATGTCTCCAACGCCCGCAGGGTGATGTCCTTAAGATTACCAATGGGGGTCGGTACGATGAAAAGCTTCGCAGTGTTCATGGTATATACGCCATTTTCCCCTTCATTAAATGGGCCTCATTATGCTATATATGACATTTGCCGAAGAGAAAGGGAAGGCCGAACAATGGACTCACTGCGTAGAGATGGGCTTTTGCATACGAAGAGGATCGAAGCAACCCCTGAGTATATGCGCAAGCTCTTCATCATGCCCAATTCGTCCGACCGCTTCGTCGAGTTCGGCGAACATCTCCTCGACATGATTCATGATTTTTTCCAGGACAAAGGCGGCATCCACTCCGAGGTTTCACTCAAGGAACTGGCCAGGATCTTCAACCATGTCGACATGCCGAAGGAACCCAAGCTCATACGGGATGTCCTGGACGAGATCAAGAATGGCGTGATCAGGCATTCGGTCAAGGTGGCCAACCCGTACTATATCGGTCACATGACGAGCGCGATTCCCTATTTCATGATCCTCCTGGAAATGCTCGCCGTGAGCTTGAATCAGAATCAGGTCAAGATCGAGAGCGCCAAGGCCTCTTCCTTTGTCGAGCGGGAATTCATCTGCTGGATGCATCGTCTCGTCTATCACAACACCACACAGTTTTATAAAAGGAATATCCAGAACCACCGCATTGCCCTGGGCAACATCACCTCGGACGGGACCATTGCCAATATGACGGCCCTGTCACTGGCCATGGCAAAGGCCTTCCCCGCTGATGGCGAGCGTTTCACCGGGGTCAGGAATGAAGGTCTGCACCGGGCGCTGGAACACTATGGCTTCCGGCAGGCAGTGGTGCTGGTTTCCAAACGCGGTCACTATTCCATCTGCAAGGCCGGCACGTTGCTGGGAATCGGCGCCAAGGGCGTTGTATTCTCCCCCGTACATCCCTATACCAACAAAATCGATATCGAAAAGCTGTGGCAGACCATCGATAAGATCAAGAAAGAAGACAAACGCCAGGGCAGACCGACCAAGTTCATGGCCGTTGTCGGCGTGGCGGGAACGACCGAGACCGGGAATGTCGACGATCTCAGCGCTTTGGCGGATGTGGCCCATGAACTCAAGGCGCATTACCATATCGACGCCGCCTGGGGCGGCGGGGCACTGCTGATGCGTGACGGACGCACCATACTGAAAGGCATCAGCCGGGGCGACTCGGTCAGTCTCGATTCCCACAAGCTCCTTTACTCACCGAATTCCATGGGGATCTGTCTTTTCAAGGATATTGAAGATTCACGTCATCTCTACCATACCTCAAACTACATCATCCGCAAGGGTTCGGTCGACCAGGGCCGGTTCACGCTCGAAGGATCTCGGCCGTTTGCCTGTTTGAAACCGTGGGCGGCCTTGAAGATCATCGGTCGGCAGGGCTTCGAGCTGATATTCGATCATGCGCGTGAGCTCCAGGATACGTTCACGTCCTTGATCAATCGTGATCCACAGTTCGAGCTCATGAATCAACCGGAGCTCTTCATCATCAACTACCGTTTCGTGCCGATAGAATTGCGCCAGGAACTCGACCGTCTCATGTTGGAACCCAAAGAACACGCCGAGCGCATCTCGATGATCAACAACCTCATCAACGATCTCAATGTTGAATTGCACAAAAAGATCCGCGAGCGGGACACCTCCTTCGTGTCACGGACGAGGATCGAATCTACGCGTTACGCGCCGCGCAAGACAGTGGTCTTGCGCGCCATCACCGTCAACCCCAATACCGAAAAACATATGCTGACGCAGATCCTGGACGAACATCGCGCCTTGGGCGATCGCTTATGGCAAAGCAAGAATCTGCTCCAGAAGACCCTGCACATGTATAAACGCCTCATGATACTGTGAGCGCGTATGTGAATGTCTTGTTGGGCTCAAAGATGGCCCATGCAGTTTGGAGGTTGACGTCATACGACGCGTAAACTATCCAAAATCCTCTTGATACTCAGGGCAATGCATGCTATAGCCTGTTAAAAAAATAACAGTTCCATAGAGACAAGGGGGAGGGTATGTCAGCTAGTAATGCAATACCGGTCGCTGGTCTCGATGAATTTACCAGCGCACAGCTTGCCGAAGTCGACGAGATCATCAAAAGCCACGCGGGAAAACCAGGCTCCCTGATCCCGGTGCTCGAACAGGTTCAGGAGGTACTGGGATACCTGCCCATGGTCGTGCAGCAGAGGGTCGCCAAAGGCCTGAATATTCCGGTGGCAAATGTCTACGGCGTGGTGACGTTCTATTCGTTCTTCACCATGGTGCCGCGCGGCAAGCACAATATCCGGGTTTGTTTGGGCACGGCCTGTTATGTACGCGGCGGACAGCGGATCCTTGAGGCGCTGCAGGGTCTTCTGGGCATCGAACCCGGCGGATGCACGCCGGACCGGCTCTTCTCCCTTGAGACCGTGCGGTGCCTGGGCGCCTGCGGTCTTGCACCGGTTATGGTGGTTGATGAAGATACCCACGGCCAGATGAAACCGGCCAAACTCGAAAGCGTTCTGGCGCAGTACAAATAGGAGGCGTCCGCATGGCAAAATTGACCATTGACGATCTGAAAAGGATTAAGGAGAAGGTCCAGAAGGAAGATCTCTTCCGCGCGGGGGCCAAACGCATCAAGGTGACGGTCCATATGGGCACCTGCGGCATCGCCTCGGGCGCCAAGGAGATCCTCGACACCGTCATGGAGGAGATGAGCGAGAACAACGTGAACGATGTGATCGTTACCACATCCGGGTGCATCGGGATTTGCAGCCGCGAACCACTGGTCACCATCGAGGAGCAGGGCAAGGAACCGATCGTGTATGAGTATCTCACCAAGAACAAGATGCGCCAGATTTTCAAGCAGCACATCATGGGGGGAAAGATCCAGCCCGAGTTCATCATGGCGCGGGGCAAAGAGCAGGACGGGAGGTAGATGATGAAAGTTTTTCGTGCACATATTCTGGTTTGCGGCGGCACGGGCTGCCGAGCATCCGCGAGTGAAGCCGTCCACCAAGAGGTGGTCAAGGAGATAGCCAAAAAAGGACTTTCCAATGAGGTGAGCATCGTCGAAACGGGCTGCAACGGATTTTGCGCCGCCGGGCCGATCATGGTCATCTATCCCGAAGGCACCTTCTACCAGTATGTCAAGGCCGCCGACGTCCCCGAGATCATCAGCGAGCACATCGTCAAGGGACGTCCGGTCGAACGCCTGATGTATCGCGAACCGGTTACGGAAAAGACGATCCCCCACATGCAGGAGATCCCGTTCTTCGGCAAGCAGATGCTCATCGCCCTGAAGAACCGCGGCCTGATCGACGCCGAAAAGATCGACGAATACATCGCCCGCGACGGCTACATGGGAGCGGCCAAGGCCCTGACGGAAATGACCCCCGACGCCATCATCGATGAAATGAAGAAATCGGGTCTTCGCGGCCGCGGGGGCGGAGGATTCCCAACCGGTATGAAATGGATGTTCGCGCGCAAGAGCCCGGGCGACGTCAAGTATATCCTGTGCAACGCCGATGAGGGCGACCCCGGGGCGTTCATGGACCGTTCCGTGCTGGAGGCCGACCCGCATGCGGTGCTGGAAGGCATGATCATCGCCGGCTATGCCATTGGCGCCAATGAAGGTTATATCTACTGCCGCGCCGAATATCCATTGGCCATCAAACGGCTCAATCTGGCCATCGCCCAGGCCAAGGAATACGGTCTTCTAGGCCAGAACATCCTGGGCAGCGGATACAGCCTTGACATCCACGTCTATCAGGGCGCCGGCGCCTTCGTGTGCGGCGAAGAGACGGCACTCATGGCCTCCATCGAAGGACGCCGCGGCATGCCGCGTCCGCGTCCGCCGTTCCCGGCCTCACAGGGTTTGTGGAACAAACCCTCGGTGCTCAACAACGTCGAGACCTTCGCCAATGTCCCGCAGATCATCTTGAAGGGCGGCGACTGGTATGCATCCATCGGCACCCAGGGGTCCAAGGGCACCAAGGTCTTCGCCCTGACCGGCGCGGTCAACAATGTCGGTCTGGTGGAAGTCCCCATGGGCACGCCTATCGGCGATATCATCTTCGACATCGGCGGCGGCATCCCCAAAGGCAAGAACTTCAAGAGCGCGCAGCTCGGCGGCCCTTCCGGTGGTTGTGTTCCGGCTTCGGCCTTGAACACGCCGACCGACTACGAGGAGATCGTCAAACTGGGCGCCATCATGGGGTCCGGCGGTCTGATCGTCATGGACGAGGACACCTGCATGGTCGATACGGCCCGCTTCTTCATGGAATTCTGCCAGGAAGAATCCTGCGGTAAATGCACCCCCTGCCGCGAAGGCACCAAGCGCATGCTGGAGATCCTGGAGCGCATCTGCCACGGTCAGGGCAAGGACGGCGATATCGAGCTCCTGGAAGAACTGGCCTACATCATCAAGGATTCGGCCCTGTGCGGTCTGGGGCAGACAGCCCCGAACCCGGTGCTTTCAACCATCCGCTACTTCCGCGAGGAGTACGAGGCCCATATCTATGACAAGCGTTGCCCGGCCGCGGTCTGCTCGAAGCTGTTCAAGTCGCCCTGCCAGCACGCCTGCCCGATCGAGATGGACATCCCGGCCTACATTGCCTTGATCCGCGCTAACCGGATCAATGACGCCTACAAGGTCATGAAGAAGACCAACCCCTTCCCCGGGGTATGCGGACGGGTGTGCCCGCAGTTCTGCGCCTCCAAGTGCAGGCGTGGTCAGCTGGATGAGCCCATGGCCATCGCCTGGCTCAAGCGCTACATCGCCGACAACGCCAAGAAGCCCGAGATCAAGGCCGTCGAGGTTACCCGCAGGCAGAAGATCGCCGTCGTCGGCGCCGGTCCGGCCGGTCTGACAGCCGCTCAAGATCTCGCGCTGCGCGGCTATAAGGTCACGGTGTTCGAGGAGCTGCCGTACGCCGGCGGCATGATGCGCTACGCGATCCCCGAATACCGCATGCCCCGTGATATCATCCAGAGCGAGGTCGATGATATCGCCGCGCTGGGTGTCGAGATCAAGACCGGCGTCAAGGTCGGCAGGGATATCAGCTATGATGCGATCAAAAAGGAGTATGACATCGTTCTCTTGGCGATCGGAGCCCACAAGAGCTGGACGCTCGATATACCGGGCGAGGATCTCCAAGGCGTCTATGGCGCGGTCGAATTCCTGCGCGCCGTCAACCTCGGCAAAGACGTGAAGGTCGGTTCCAAAGTCGCGGTCGTTGGCGGCGGCAACTCAGCCATCGACGCAGCACGAACGGCTATCCGCCTGGGAGCCAAGGATGTCACCATCCTGTACCGTCGGGAGCGCAAGGATATGCCGGCCTGGGAAAACGAGATCGTGGCCGCCGAGGAAGAGGGCGTCAAGATCGAATACCTGGTCGCGCCGGTCAAGGTGATCGGCAAGGACGGCAAGGTCGCCGGCGTGGAATGTCAGCGCATGCAGCTGGCCGAGTTCGACAAGTCGGGGCGTCGTCGTCCCAAGCCCATCGAAGGCAGTAACTTCGTGCTCTCGATTGATACGATCGTGCCGGCCATTTCGCAGTCCTCCGAGACCGACTGGATCACCAAGGATTCCGGTATCACCGTGACCAAGGGAGGCACCATCGCCCTGGCGCCCAAGAAAAAGACCGCCACCACGGCAGCCGGAGTCTTCGTGGCCGGCGATGCGGCCAAGGGTCCGGCCACGGTGGTCGAGGCCATCGCCATGGGACATCAGGCGGCGGCCGAAATCGACGACTACATCCGCGCCGCCAACGGCGAACCGGCTTACAAGGCCCCGGCCGAAGAGGTCATCGAGATCCCGTTCGAGGTCGATGAGGAGGTCACGGAGACCCCCAAGGCCAAGATGCCGGAGCTCAAGCTGTCCGAACGCAAGATCACCTTCAAGGAAGTCGAACTGGGATATAACAAGAAGACGGCCTACAAAGAGGCATGCCGCTGCATGAGGTGTGATGCCGAACTGTAATCCAGACCCCCGTGCGGCCTATCCTTCCGGTTTCTTAAGTAGGAGCGGCCGCACGGGTTATGGCAGAGCCGCTGAGGCGACCAGCAATGGCCGCCTTTTTTATTATTATGCGAAAACATACACAATGGGAGGAAACCGTGAAAATTACGATCAATGGTCGGGAAATAGAGTTTGAACCCGGGCAGACCGTCTACCAGGTGGCCAAGGCCAACGGCATCTATATCCCCGTATTATGCCACCAAGAGCAGATCAAACCTGTCGGCGCCTGCCGGGTCTGCGTGGTCGAGGTGGCTGGCGCCCGCAACCTGGTGGCAGCTTGCGCCATGCCGGCGGAAAACAACATGGTGGTCATGACCGATACCGACCGCGTATTGAAGGCCCGCAGACTGGTGGTCGAACTGCTCATGACTCAAGGGCACCACAACTGCATCACCTGCGAATCGAGCGGCGATTGTGTACTCCAGGATCTGGCATATTCACTGGGTATCGACTCGCCGCGTTTCCCGGAAGGCGCGAAGGTCATGCCGCGCGAACAGGGCAACGCCATGATCGTTCGGGATATGAACAAATGCGTCCTCTGCGGCCTGTGCGTCCGGGCCTGCAACGAGATCCAGGTCAATCAGGTACTCGACTACGCCGGTCGGGGTCCGCATGCCACGGTCGGCCCGCCGTTCGGAGAGCTCTATGAACAGTCGAACTGCGTGTTCTGCGGCGAGTGCGTGCGCGTCTGTCCAGTGGGCGCCCTGTATGAAAAGCAGGGACGTTTCCAGGGCCGCGACAAGGACTTGGAGTGCGTGCGCAACACATGTTCCTACTGTGGGGTCGGCTGCCAGATGGATGTACGCGTCAAGGACGGCAAGATCGTCAAGGTGACCACGCCGCGCTCGGGGGCCATAGCCCCCAACTTCGGAAGCCTGTGCATCAAGGGACGCTTCGGATACGATTATGTCGGGCATGCCGATCGTCTCACCAAACCCCTGGTCAGGCGCGACGGCGAACTCCAGGAGGCCAGTTGGGATGAAGCCCTTGATTTCGTGGCCAAGAAGCTCGGCGCCATCAAAGCCGAATACGGGCCGGATGCGATCGCCGGCTTGTCATCGGCCAGGTGCACGAACGAAGAGAACTATCTCTTCCAAAAATTTCTGCGCGCCGTCGTTGGCACCAACAACGTCGATCACTGCGCTAGGCTCTGACATAGTTCCACCGTGGCCGGTCTGGCCACTGCCTTCGGTTCCGGAGCCATGACCAACTCCATCGCCGATCTGGGCGAGAGCAACTGTTTCCTGGTCACCGGATCCAACACCACCGAAAATCACCCGGTCATCTCCACGGTCATCAAGCGCGCCATCACCCAGAAAGGCGCCAAGCTGATCCAGGTCGATATTGCGCGGATCGACCAGGATCAGCTTGGCGCCTTTCTGGGTGATGGCGCGCTATATCGACCTGGCCAAGTTCGCCACGGTCTGGCTCAGGCAGAAGCCGGGCACCGATATCGCCTGGATCAACGGCATGCTCAATATCATCATCAGCGAAGGCCTTTTGAATGAGCAGTTCATCGCCGAACGGACCGAGAACTTCGAGGCCGTCAAGGAGGCGGTC
>Ga0116192_1000937_pt1 | contig 21163 bp, 19 predicted proteins | sample AD_UKC113_MetaG_FD_89876 | JGI IMG/M metagenome (GOLD analysis project Ga0116192, IMG submission 89876) | Active sludge microbial communities of municipal wastewater-treating anaerobic digesters from Hong Kong - AD_UKC113_MetaG | ecosystem: Engineered > Bioreactor > Anaerobic > Digestate... | reverse complement strand
AGAACTATGTCTTTAATTATGTCTATATGACCGCTCAGGACTATGCCGATGGCTTCGGCAAGGCACCGGAGTTCAATCAGATTCTGGTAAGCCTTGGTGAGAAGAACGAGCTCACCGAAGAGGATGAGGCCAGGCTTTCTGAAACAGTTCTGAAGGCTGAGAATGTCGCTGCTGCTAACGTTACCGGCAAGAGCCGAAGGGAGTTCGGGAAAGCCATCAAGGGGCTCGATGCGGTGGTGGTCTTGATTATCGTGTTTGCCAATCTGCTCGCCTTTGTGGTGCTCTATAATCTAACAAACGTAAACATCACCGAAAGGGTGAGGGAGATTGCCACCATCAAGGTGCTGGGCTTCTTTGACCGGGAGGTCTCGGGCTATGTCTACAGGGAGAACCTGATCCTGACCCTCATCGGCGGGTTGCTGGGGCTTGTGGGCGGCATATTCCTCCATCGATTCGTGGTGGTAACGGCCGAGGTGGATTTGGTCATGTTCGAAAGAACCATACATCCCATAAGCTATGTCTGGTCCATATTGCTGACCCTTGTTTTTGCCGGGGTCGTGAACTTTGTCATGTACTTCAGGCTCAAAAACATCAGTATGGTGGAATCCCTGAAATCAACCGAGTGAGAGAGGAATAACCCAGGCCTTTTCGGGCCAGAATGAAGCCTGTAGTCATTTTGCCTGTGTGAGGCTTCATTATGCTTGTAAAATTGGTGCAGCAGGTAGTTTTCCGTGCCCTGTTTGCTTTCCTGGTGCTGATAGGTCTGCTGCTGTTTATAAGAGTTCCCGCATTTATCCTGCTTTTGCTGTGGTCTGCTTTATATTTTCTGGCCTTCAGGGTAAGAATAAAGCGCTTTTTGCTGCTGCTCATGCTATTGTCACTGGGGGTGCGGATCTTTTATGCTCTGCTGGTTCAGACACCCCCTCAGTCGGACTTTGCTCTGCTCTATGATGCGTCGGTGATGTTCTCCAAGGGAGATTACAGCTTTCAGAACATGACCTACTTCAGAGAATGGGCTTATCAGACCGGGTTTGTGGTTTATCAGGGAACGCTTCTTCGTATTTTCGGCATCGAAAACGGTGTGCTGGTTCTGAAGCTGTTCAATTGCCTCTGGAATGCCGGAATCAATGCCCTGATCTATCTCATTGCCCGAAACCATGTGAGTGAAGAAATCGCGCGATTCACAGCCCTTCTTTATACCTTCTTCGTTTTTCCTGTAGCCTTCGTGTCTGTCCTGACTAATCAGCACATCGCTTCCTTTTTCATACTCCTGGGGCTTTTCATCTTGACTGACAAACGCCATCTCAGGCTTAAATCTCTGAGCCGTTCCCTTACGGCAGCCCTATCCATGGCACTGGGGAATATCATGCGACCCGAGGGACTGATCATCATAGGCTCGGTTTTAGTCTATTTTGTGTGTCACTTCTTCAGCATCAGGGGAAAGCACCATTACAGGGCAGTTCTAGGTAAGGCAGCTGTGTTCATCGCAGTTTATTTTATTGTAAATACCCTAGCTTCTCAAATCATTGTCGACACCGGGATAAACAGGGAAGGACTGAAAAACAACAACATCCTCTGGAAGTTTGTCCTGGGGCTCAACCATCAGAGCGGGGGCGTCTATTCCAATGATGATGTCAGTCTTGTCTACGGCAAGGAAATGCCCCAATGGAAGAAGATCATGCTGGAGCAGGATCTGATTAAGGAGCGTATGGGGAAGGGGATTGCGGCCTTTGCCGGGCTCTTTATCAACAAGCTTCAGCATCTCTGGTGCGATGATGCGCTGTTTTGGAGCTATGGCCATATCAGCGGGTCAAAGGAGCTGAGCATCCTGGGCTTCAACATACCCTTCCGGCATGTGGACAATGCCCTTCAGGACCTGCAGGCCATGATGTCCTATGCCATACTTGCCGCAGGAATTGTGGGGGCTTTCACTCAAAAAGGGCGAAATAATGCAGCCCTGCTCCTCTACAGCACCATTCTTGTGGCTTCCTTTCTGGTGTATCTCTTTATCGAGGTTCAGTCCCGTTATGCCTACTCCCAGCAGGTCTTTCTGTTCATTCTGGCCTCTCCCGGCCTGGAGTGGCTTTATGGCAGGCTGAAGGGAACTGCCTTAAAACAGCAGTAGGCTACAGCCGCTGTCTTTGTATCTATTTATTTTTGACCACATAGGCGGCTAGATCGGCATAGCGGTTGGCATAACCCCACTCATTGTCGTACCAGGCGAGAACCTTGACCATATTGTCCCCTAAGATCATGGTGGACAGCGCATCCACGGTGGAGGAATCTCCTATGACATGGCCGTGGAGCCAGCCTTTGAGCTGGACAACATGGATCTCTTGATTCAATTTGCCAGATATGATTTCGGGATCGCATGCGTCATCCGTAATTTCATCGAGGATGAGCTGGAATCTAACCGGCTGTACGAGGTGCATCCCATTGAGCGGATTCCGCCAAGAGCAATCGGGGTGGCCTATCACCGGCACATGCCCCTCTCTCAAGCCTCCGGTGCGCTTATTGATATGCTGCAATATCAGGAGGTTACCGATATCTAAGACCGGAAAAAATTTAAGAATGGATTGCCTCGCTAGCTAAAATCCTGCTATGATTGAGGAGCGGTACAGCCGAGCTTCCATGAAGCGACAAAAAAATATAATACATCGGAGGATAAGACATGCTAAGAGCGGTACTATTTGATATGGATGGAGTCATCGTCGACAGTGAGCCCACCTATGTAAATATCGACATAGGAATAGCCAATGAGTTGGGTTTTCCGTTTACAGAGGCTGAGCAGAGAAGTTACACCGGTTCCTCTCCACGAAAGATGTGGGAGGAGCTTAAAGAGAAACACCACCTGCCTCAATCGGTTGATCTGTTGGTGGAAATGGAGGCTAAAAGGGTGAGGGCCTTTTATGAAAGCGGCGATCTCAAGCCGATTTCTGCCACCCTTCAGTTGATTCGTGAGCTGAACCGTGATGGGATCGCCTGTGCCATAGCCACCTCCTCGCTGGAGCAAAACGCTCACAAGGTTATGGAGAGGCTGAAGATACGGCCCTTCATTGGTGCAGTCGCCACCTCGAGCCAGGTAAAGAACTGTAAACCTGCTCCCGATATCTTCTTACTCGCTGCCCATCTGCTTCGCTTCCGCCCAGAGGAATGTGTAGTCATCGAGGATTCCAGAAACGGCTGTCTGGCCGGGAAAGCCGCCGGGATGAAGGTTGTGGGCTTTATTAACCCCAATTCGGGGAATCAGGATTTATCGGCAGCAGATCTGAGAATAAGCGATATGAGCGAGCTGACTGTGGATAGACTCAAAGCGCTTATTGACACCCAGGGATAGAGAGCTTACAAAGCAATGAACTTCACATTATGTGTATCACATGGGCCTTTCAGAAATGCTGTGAAGCCGGATTCCTGTTAAGATGGGCAATTCTCTATATGAATACGATTTTGAAGCATGCTGAGTATGTTCGGAGGTTTGGTTATGAAGACGGTTGATTATGCAGTGGTGAACAAGGTTAAGTCGGCATTGTTTTCATTTCAGCGCTTCCAGTGGGAGCAGGGTTGCCTGGCTCAGGCCATTTTGGAGTTTGACGGCCTGACCGATCAGGTGATTCAGATATGTAAATCCACTATTATCCGCAGTTATAAGGACGGGCGTATCGGCATCATGGAAAAGAATGAGTCTGTGGACGATCCGGCGGCCATCGGCGAGGCCCTGATCCTTTCGGCGCGGAAAACCGGTGACGAGGCCCTTTCAAAGGCTGCCGACAAGCTCTATTTTTATCTGAAGCACAGAGCCCCCAAAACAACTGACGGCATTATCTATCACTTTAATATTAAGAACGAGGTATGGGTAGATGCCTATTATATGGCACCACCCTTTATCTGCCGGTATGGTGATATCGACGAGGCCATGAAGCAGATCAAGGGTTTCAGAAAGTACCTGTATCATGAGGATAAGCAGCTTTTGTCCCATATCTGGGACGATGATATGGGAAATTTCGGCAGAAGGGATTTATGGGGCGTTGGAAACGGCTGGGCTGTAGCAGGCCTCACCCGGGTGATCGATATGCTCCCCGAAGACCGCAAGGAGGACAAGGCATACCTCATCGCCTATGTGAGGGATCTCCTGGACGGCATGATCAGGTATCAGCGCGAGGATGGCTTGTTCCATGATGTGCTGAACAACCCTAAATCCTTTGTAGAGACCAATGTGGCCCAGATGATGGCCTATGCCGTCTACCGGGGCGTTGCCCGGGGTTATCTGGATAAGCGCTATCTGGAGTATGCCGACAAGGCAAGAGAAGGTGCATACGCCAAGGTGGACGAATATGGCTTCGTTCAGGGGGTCTGCGGCGCACCATTCTTTGATTCCTCAGGAATTGCACCCGAAGGCCAGGCCTTCTTCATCCTGATGGAGGCTGCAGCAAGAGACTTGTACGAAAAGGCATGACAAAAAGGCAGGGCGTTGAGAACCGTTTTACCGGCACGAGCTAAAGCCCATTGCTAAAGGCAATAAGTGGAGACTTCAGCTATAGGCGTTTTCAGTATTGAGATGGTTCGCTATAAGGCTCTATAATGGGATTGTACGTGATATCATGTGCAAGCGGTATCCGGAGCCGACTTTCGTAAGAAAGGAGCTGATTGTGTCTTGATCACTTTAATGGAGGTGGCCATTCTTTGATGGCCCGGGGGCAGCCTTAACCGGCTGCCTCTTAATTTTATCGCGATCAATTAGGCAGCAAACCATTTTAATGCGATCCTTATCCATTCTTTAAGCCAGATAAAACGACAGTGGCATCAACCATTCAGGCGACAAAAATACACCCTATTCATCCACAGTCAAATATTGCAACACCGTAGGAATCAATTAGGCCGATTCGCATGAGCAAAAATGGTTATAATGATTTGTACTCTTGACGGGGCTTCCTCTTCCGGGATAAAATGAGACATAATGGTATGCATTTCAGTGAAAGGAGTGTTTGAAATGAAAAAGGCAATGAACGAGGTGGCATTTCTGAACTGAATATGGGGCAAGGCATAAGGACGCGTCCTGGTGAAGGGGATGTCTTTTTGGCTTGCCGTATGAAAGCATAACCACAGGCAAACGTGAATAAGAACGACACGAAAGTACGGTATGGGTTATCGTACTATTTTTATGCCATGGAGGCTGCTTTCCATGGCTTTTTTCATGTCTTGGCGCATGTTCTGCCGGATAGATAATCATGGAGCAGTCGCCCTTAAATCAGCGGGGTTGTACAAAACCCCCGGACATTTTTCCAGGAGAGTGACAGGTTTGAAATATATCAACGCCAAAACCATTTTGCCGGAGAGCCTGCTCAAGGAGCTGCAGCGGTATATACAGGGGGAAATCCTGTATGTGCCCGGGTGCGAGGCCAGAGCGGGATGGGGAGAGGCAAACGGAACAAGGCACAAATATGCCTTACGAAACAAAGAGATTATCGCGCTTTATGAGAAGGGTGCCAGTATAGACGAGATCGCAGAAAGCTACTATCTGTCGGAGTATACCATCAGAAAGATCATCAGCACCTACAGAAAGGCAATGCCCATATCCTGTGGCGCACGACGTCGATCCGCCCTTGAGGACGAAAGACAGGAATTATACGGCTGATGGCTCAATAACTGAAGATGGTATCCTGATAGATAGGCCACGATGCTTAAATCCCTATGCTATGATAGCGGCTGTAGCCTGGAGCAATTTAGCGCTCCTGAATCCGTCCAGGGATTCAAGTCGCGCTCGCTGCGCAATCCATGCTCCGCTTTAAATTGCAGACAGGCACGCCGCTCAACTATCTCCTGCGCACTCGCAAAATAACACTCATATGCTTCTGTTATATGCTTCAGATTTGAACATCATCGCCTATTAATAATCGAACTCCTGAGTGAGCCCCTTATATACCTGGCCGATACAACGAGGATTCCTGAAATAAGGATTTTCTTTCCACAGGGCTGTGATACAATGGTCCTAAAGAGGTCATGAACAACGTATAGGGGGGATCTTCTTGAACAACCTGTTTCCGCGTACCACAGTAGGTGGGGTATCGCTTTCAAGGATGATTATCGGAACCAACTGGATCCTGGGCTACAGCCACACCAGCCCGGCAGCCGATCATCTGATCAAACAGCGCCATAGCTCTGCCCATACCATTTCAGAGATGCTGGAGGTTTTCTTGAATTCAGGGGTGGACACCATCATGGGGCCCTTCACGGGCAACCAACTTCTTATCGATGCGGTGAAGCGAGCCGAGGACCGAAAAGGAAAGAAAATGATCATCGTGGATACACCCATCATCAATGTGGATGACAATGAGAATGCCAGGAAGGAAGCACAGCGTGTTTTTGCCGAAAGCCGCAAGCTGGGAGCTACCTTCTGCCTGATCCATCACAGCTCGGCCGAGCAGCTGGTGAACAAAAACAAGCAGACCATGGACCGACTGACCGACTATCTGGCCATGATTCGGGATCAGGGCCTTATTCCGGGCCTTTCATGCCATATGCCTGAGCTGATTGTGTATTCGGATCAGAACGGATACGATGTGGAGACCTATATCCAGATCTATAACTGCATGGGCTTTTTAATGCAGGTGGAGATTGAGTATATCCATAAGGTTATCTGGAGCGCCAAAAAGCCGGTCATGACCATCAAACCTATGGCAGCGGGCCGGGTAAGCCCGTTTGTGGGGCTCACATTTAGCTGGCATACCCTTCGTCCCTGTGATATGGTGACCGTGGGATGTCTCACCCCAGAGGAAGCTGCCGAGGACATAGAAATCTCCATGGCTGCCTTTGAAAGTCGGCCTCCCATGCTGGAAGGACGGAACAGCCCTAACAAGACCAGCATTATGAAGGACTAAAGTTGCCGGAGGTGCATGAAAAAGGTTGCATAAAAACCCATGAAATACGCCTAAATGGCTTGTCTTAGGTGGCAATAAATGCTAGACTTAATATACTAAATTTCTTTGATGGAGGGTACATAATGGAAAAGACAAAACTGGGTATTTCAATCGGCTTGCTTGGCGCAGCAGTCTACTTCATGGGGTTGATCAACACAACGGCTCTTATCCTGATTGCAGGATACATTCTCCTTATCGAGACGAATACATGGCTTAAGAAATGCGCTGTTAAGGCTGTGGCTATCATGATCGCCTTTGCCCTCATTCCTGTAGCGCTGAGCTTCGTATCCGATATCCTTAACTTCATCAACAGCGTCATTAACGGATTCGGCGGATACGCCAGCCTGCGTTGGCCTCTTGGCATCGACAACTGGATCAATATCGCAGCAAACTTTGTTGAAAAAGCATTGCTTGTTCTTCTTGGCTTTACCGCTCTTTCACAGGGCACCATTTCCACAGGCCCCATCGACAAGATGATCGACAGACACTCCTGATTATAATAACCGCATTCCTTTTGGATGGCATAGAAAGACCCGGCGAAAACAAGCCGGGTCTTTTTGCGCCTTAAGACACAGCCTATTCTTATCCTGTCGGTCCAAAATCTTAGAATAGTAAAACAAAATGATAAAATATCGAAAGAAAATGTCAGATAAAAAGTGCATGATAGCATTATACAGCTATACGAAAATGTTTTCTTTAGAAGGGAGCAGATTCATGCGTTTTGTAAATGATAACGGAGCACTAGTGTTCTACAGAAAAGGCGAAATGGGCAGAATCGAAGCTTGGGGCGAAGACTCACTTCGTGTTCGCACCACTATGCTGGGCAAATTCACGGGGAATTTCTGGGCGCTTACCGAAGAGGTGAACAAGACCGGTGCCAAGGTTTCCATAGACCTGGAGGATCATTGGGTGGGTGACGGCACCATCGACAAAAGGGAAATCGCCACCATTCAAAATGGCCGCATCAAGGCAACCGTTAATTTTGCTGGCGTTATCTCATTCTATAAGGATGACAAGCTGATATTGCGTGAATATCACAGATGCTATGACGGTACCCTGTCCAAGAGCAGCCGATGCCTGAAAATTGTGGGCCGTGAATGGAAGGGCATCATCGGCGGCAGTGATTATTCCCTCAACATGAAGTTTGATAGCAATCCCGGCGAAAAGATCTTCGGCATGGGGCAGTATCAGCAGGAAGACCTTGATTTAAAGGGCTGTGTTCTGGAGCTTGCTCAGAGAAACTCTCAGATTTCGGTTCCCTTTGCTGTTTCCAATTACGGGTACGGCTTTTTATGGAATAATCCTGCAGTAGGCAAGGTATCCTTCGCAAAGAATTATACCGAATGGATAGCGAGGTCTACAAAGGAAGCAGATTACTGGATCACCGTCGGTGATACGCCCAAGGACATCTTAGCAAGCTATACAAACGCCACAGGCCACGCAAAGATGTTCCCCGAGGAGTTAATGGGATTATGGCAGTGCAAGCTGAGATACAGAACCCAGGATGAGGTGCTGACCGTTGCCAGACAGTATAAGAAGGAGGGCATCAAGATCGATCAGATCGTGATTGACTTCTTCCATTGGACCGTTCAGGGTGATTGGAAGTTTGACACGACCTATTGGCCCGATCCAAAGGCAATGGTGGATGAGCTTCATGAAATGGGCATCAAGGTTATGGTGTCGGTATGGCCTTCGGTCGACAGAAGAAGCGAGAACTTCTATCCCATGATGGAACAGGGCCTGCTCATTCGGACAGAACGCGGCGCAGAACAGACTTATGATTACCAGGGAGACTGCGTCGAAATCGATGTGTTTAATCCTGAGACCAGAAAATACGTATGGGAAGTATGTAAAAAGAATTACTATGATCTTGGCATCGATGCCTTCTGGCTGGATAATTCGGAGCCTGATTACGGCGTATACGATTTTGATAACTATCGCTATTGTGATGGCCCCGCATTAGCCATAAGCAATATGTATCCACAGATGTACAGCCGTGTCTTCTATGATGAAATGGAAAAGCTGGGGAAGCCCTTTGTCAACTTGTTGAGATGTGCCTGGGCAGGCTCTCAGAAATACAACAATGTGGTGTGGTCCGGTGATGTGCCTTCAACCTTTGAGGCCTTCAGGGAACAGCTGCAATGCGGGCTTAATATGGGTCTTGCCGGTATTCCCTGGTGGACATCTGATATCGGTGGCTTTATGACAGATGACGTCAATGACCCTGATTTCAGGCAGCTTTTAATCAGATGGTACCAGTTTGCGGTCTATTCTGCTGTGCTTCGCATGCATGGGGACAGGGGTCCTTACAATATTCCGCCTCTGGATAACAGAGACTTTGGCGGCGGATATCTGAAAACCGGTCAGCCTAACGAGCTGTGGAGCTACGGTGAAGACAACTACAGGATCATGAAGAAATACTATGATATCCGTATCAGCATGCATGATTACATCAAGTCCTTGTATGAGGAAGCATCTCAGAATGGGTCACCCCTCATCAGAACCATGTTCTATGAGTTCCCGGAGGATGAAAAGTGCTGGGATTTGACCGACCAGTACATGTTTGGCAGCAGATACCTTGTGGCACCTATTCTTCAGTTGAACCAGTTTGAACGAAGCGTGTACCTGCCAAAAGGCCAGTGGAAGCTTACCTCTACAGGCGAAGTCTTCACAGGAGGCTCAACCGTCAATGTGAAGGCTCCCATAGACTATATGCCCGTATTTGAAAGGGTATAAAAATAAGCGCTGTTTGCATTGATAGTGAAAAAGACGGGTCTTTATGACCTGTCTTTTTCGCGTCATCCTCGTGCAATCATAGCGGCTGCAGCCTGCTGCAATTTTGCGCTCCTTAAATCCGCCCAGGGATTCAAGTCGTGCTCACTTCGAAATCCGTGTTTCTTTACCCGGAAATATTTAAAAATGCCATTCTAGAAAGCCAAATAAACGGTAGCCGCGGGGTTGGTATACCAGAGATTGAACACCTCCCCTGCCCGAGCCGCAGCGTCGGGGACTGAAAAAACGAAGGCTGGTCAGGGATTCCCTATCAAGACCGAAGGCCAACCGCAAAAAGAGCCGGTTGAGCCCCGGTACGCCTCTGTAAACGCCGCAGCCACGACAACACCCGGAGCTGCGCCTCACCTTGCCGCAGCCATGGGAACTCCCGGAGCTACGCCTTATCCCGTCGTCCCACAAAATGTCCCGCAGCCGATACGTTCCATCGCGTGCAGGATGGCTGGTCTTGGAAGCAAGCTGACAGAAAAGGTGAAAGGCGTTAAAAAGGAGAACGAAGCAAGCATTTATGCTGTGACCGGAACTCTGAGCCTGTTCGAGGACAGGATGGAATTTGATGTTGACACACACAAGCATCCCACCTATTCAAAACAAGCACATCGTCTTGTCCTACGCGCTGATAAAGAACGTAAAGAAAAGATACACCGGCGCTTTCACCGCCGAGGAGACGCTCGCAGCGGTCATACCCTATTATGCTCTCGGGAAATTGATCGCAAAGGGCAACAAAAGCCTGCTGATTGAATATAATGTTGATGCTCAATATATATTCACCTTCGAAACCAAAGGCGAAACCGAGGAAATGCTTGCGTTTATTGGCAACAAGGCCGCCAAATGAAAAGGGAGGTAAGCATGGCCACTGAAAGAATTATCGGGATTGATTTCGGGACGAGCACCTCGGTAATTAAGGTTAAAACATACAAGGATAACGTGCCGCTGGGTATTGCAAACGCTGTTGAGTACGTCCGGTTTGATAATAAGGACTCACTGCCCACACTGGTTTACGAGACAAGCGAGGGCAGGTTCCTCATTGGATACGAGGCTGAGAATGCTGCGGTTAAAGGTGTATTGCATCAGAACTTCAAGCTGAAACTGATCAGCACCGCCACCAGGGATGAGGCCGTTAAATTAACGAGAATATTCTTCAAGCACATGTTTGACGAATATGATGATCAGAAATCCTACTTTCCGGCGTGCGACACCGAAACGACCTACATAAGCTATCCGGCCAAATGGCCTCCGGAGCTGCGAATGCTAATGATCAGCATAGCCCAGGAAGTCGGCTTTAAAAATGTTAAGGGGCTTGATGAGCCTACGGCGGCCATTCATACCGTCATGGTGCAGGAAAGCGGGAAGCTTGATATGGAGGGCCGTGATTCGGTAAATATCCTGATGATCGATATGGGAGCCGGCACCACCGATCTTATTCTGTGCCGCTATTCTCCAAAGCGCGACAAACACATCGAGATACTGAACACCTGGCCTAAGGGCGACAGCATGTGTCTTTTCGGCGGCCGTGAGGTGGATGAAGCCCTCTGCGAATATATAAAAGCCTACCTTATCGATTGCGGACTTCCTAACACCAAGAACTTCAAGGAAAGATATCTGGATAAATGCAAGGCTTGGAAGGATGCCAACCTGTCGCCCATATTAAGCGACAAAAACGGGGTTGTAAGGTATTGCGGGTTTATTGACGCCCTTCTTTCAATGCTTGACGTGGATAAGGATTTCCCTCCGATTTCAAGGAACAGCTTCGAGAATATGCTTGCCGGATACCTCGCTCAATTCCCTAAAATGGTGGATGACTGCCTTAAGGATATCGGTTTTAACGGTATAGATATAGATTATGTGATACTGACAGGTGGTCACAGCCAGTGGTATTTCACCAATGAGATACTGGACGGAACGCTGACGCGGTTCGGAAACCCGGATCTTCCGAAGATAAAAGTGAATCCCAATAGGATCATCAAGCTTTCAAGGCCGCAGGAAACCGTTGCGCTCGGTCTTGTTTTTCAGAAGATTGCCATCATGCATGAAAAGGCGTGCGGTCATTGCGGCAGGAAAATCGCCGTTACAGACCCGTTCTGCGGATACTGCGGGAATAGGATCGGCAAGATCAAGGAAGAAGTTAAAAAGCCGGGTAAGCCCGCCGTGCCTGAAATCTTCTGTGGACACTGCGGCAAGAAGATCCCGGGAGATTCGGTGTTCTGTGGTTTTTGCGGGAATTCTCCCACGCGGGCGAAAGTGGTCATGCAGCCTGAAACGCCCAAGCAAACCCAGATTGTTATTACCAGGGATACGCAGTTCGTTTGTGCGGGTGTTCTATATAAGGTCGTCGTGAACGGAGTTGATTACGGCAATATCATGATTGGCCAATCAAAGGTGGTGCCTGTGACGACGCCGGTTGCCACGGTCGAGATATTGGTCAATATGATCATGATGATGCAGCATAAAGTATGGCTCAAGCTGAAGCTCGGGGAAAACCCGAGAGTCAATTTCAAGCTGCAGTACGGAGGTGCCATCGAACCTGTTGTTCAGGATGCAGAGATCCTTGAGAAGGTTTACAAGTTTTAATATCAGGAGGTTTGATTATGATTATTTTTCCTCTGAAATGGCTGCCCTACATCCTCACTATTGGTGGCATCATCGTGTTGGCTGACTCAGGTGATGCAACCGGATTAATTCCTTTGGCGATAGGGGGCATTTGGCTCTATTTCATTTACAAGGGCAAGAATGAATCAAAATCTTCGGTCCAGCGTCCATCAGGCAGTACTTCGGCCTATCAGGCACCCGCTCAGGTTCAATCGAATGCTAATCTCGTAAATGCTGCTCCTGCCAACCCTTCTCCTTATCAGCAGACGATGAGCCAGGTAAGCGCAGGCGCAACCCATACGGCGGGCTCTGTTATCTGCCCGAACTGCACTTCTCAGGTGGGGGATGGAATGTTCTTCTGTTCCAAATGTGGCACAAAAGTCAGATAGAGTAGATAGGATAAATGGAGTTTACTATGAATGAAAAGATTGATGCCGGCATAAAAGACATATTCAGCGCGATAGACAGAAGCAGTATGCACATGCCCGTTGAAATATCCGTACCGAATAATTTCTATCAGCAGCTGCTTGATTATTTCCTGGAGAGGGGATATCTCAATACCCTTCAGGAACGTGAAAAATTCGTGGACTTCCGCGCCTTGGGAGAGACCGAACGTAAGGATATCACCTGGCTCAAGGTCTCGCGCTTGCCGATTCATCCCAATGAACTGAAGGAGTACGATCTCCTGTCGCGGTGGCAGAGCGTTCTTTCCACGCTTCATACATGGGGGCACCGCCTAGTTTTCCTGCTTCAACGGAGAAATGGAGAAACCCATATTTACCTGGGTACCACAGCGCTATCCCGCAACGCCAAAGCAAAGCAGGCTCTGGAGCAGTTCAAGGAGGCTGCGATGAGCGGTATGCCCGGAATTGAGCTTTACCCGCTGCTGTCGAAGAGCGAGCAGCTTGAGTTTGCCGATACACTTGCCGATAATTCGGCCATCGGTACTGTTACCGGTATCCCTTCATTGAGGCGGAATTCCCAGTTTGGCATTCTGCAGACGCTGGATCAGCTGGCCTTCGGCATCAGGGACATAAACGGCGTCGATCGGGATTTCTCACTCATGGTGGTTGCGGATCCGGTGGAGGATCAGGAGATATCGCGCACCATCAGCAATTTCAGGAGGCTTGGAAGCGAGATCCACCTCGATGTCCTGAGAAGCACCACCGAGACCGAGACACTGAACGAGTCCAAGACGTCCAATGTTGGAATCGGAGCCATTATCGGCTCTCTTGGAACCATCCTGAAAATCCCCATTCTATCCATGATGAACGGAATGTTCAACAAATCGGTCACCATAGCTGCCGGCAGCTCGAAGTCAGTCGTCACGCAGTACCTGGACAAATTCGCCCAATACGCCGAGGAGATGACCGACAAGCACTGCACCCGCTTAAACAGGGGAAGGAACCTGGGCTTCTGGAACGCCGGGATCTACGTCCTCGGAAAATCCAATAAGGATATTACTATTGTTATGGGAATGCTGCGCGCCATTTATTCAGGCGATGAAAGCTTTATGGAGCCCATCAGGGTGCATCTTCTGAATGATAAATCAGGTGCTCTGGACATCGTCCGGAGATGCGACCTGATACCGCTAGTCAGCGATAAATTGGCTCCCGAAGACCAAAAGAAGGATTGGAACATTCTTGGGAGGATGTACCAGTACGTGAGCACGCCGCTCAACACCGAGGAATTGTCGATCGCAACCTCGCTTCCGAGACGGGATGTTCCGGGACTTCGTTTCGTTAAAACCTCGGTGCGTTTTGCCAACAACCCCGCCCGGGTGGACGGTGACACCATCTGCCTCGGAAAAGTGGTTGACACAGGCGTTGTTCAGAACAATGAGTACAGAATCGATCCCAATGCGCTGGTAAGGCACGCCATTGTGGCGGGAAGCACGGGCAGCGGCAAATCGACGACCTGTAAGACCATCATCAGGGAGGTGCTGGACAGAAACATTCCCGTTATGATTATCGAACCGGCCAAGGATGATTACGTCCGCTGGGCCATATCCTGGAACAAAAAGATCGACGCCGACGACACGCTGTCGGAGGAAGAAAAGGAAAAGAAGTGATTTCAGATATACATGCCCGGAGTGGAAACCCTGGACGGCGTGAGGCTCAACAGGCTAAAGCTCAATCCCTTCCATCCGGCCACCGTCAAGGGTGCCCCCATCGACATGATGACGCGCTGTGAGCAGGTTACTTCCCTCATCAATGCAAGCCTGCCCACTGCCGATGTATTGCCGGTGCTTATCGATGAATCGCTATACAAATATGTGTATGAACAGGTGGGGGAGGCTTTTCTCAACGGCGACATGCCCCCCCTTGAGGATTATCCCAGGCTTGACGGTGTCATAGATACGGCTAAAAGGGTTCTGGCTGCCCGCGGTTATGACAAAAAGGTTCAGGACGATATACGAGCGGCGCTGGAAACCCGTTTTTCCTACCTGACAAGGGGAAAACGCGGTAATATCCTGAACGTCAACAGATCCACCGATTATGACCAGCTGTTCAACCGTCCCGTGGTGATCAATGTCAGCAAGATTGCCAATGCCAAGGATAAGGCGCTTATCATGTCGATATTGACTCTGGCGCTTTACGAATACAGAATTTCGGCCTATACGTACGATAGCGAATACCGAAGATTGGCGCAGCAAAACAAGCTGCTCCACCTGACCGTGGTCGAGGAGGCTCATAACCTGCTTCTCAAGCCATCGGGAGATTCAGGTGGGAGCGGTAATCCGCAGCAGGTGGTGGCAGATTTGTTCAGTAACATGCTCTCTGAAATCAGAAGCTACGGCCAGGGGATGATGATAGTGGATCAAATTCCCACAAGACTTGTGGCCGATGCCATTAAGAATACCAATTACAAGATTGTGCACAGGTTGACGGCACCTGACGACTGCGCGGTTATGGCTGCCGGACTAGCCCTGCGCGAGGATCAGCAAATGGTCATTCCCGCCCTTAGCGTAGGGGATGCGATCATATGCGGAGACCTGGACGACGCAGCGGCTTGGGTTCGATTGAACAAACCAAACCAATAAAGGGGGGATCCCTGTATGTCAAAAATCGGCCTTATTGTCGCAGGAGGAGCCGTTGCTCTCGGTGTTGCCGCTGTTACCGGATTTTGGCTTTATAAAAGAGGCCTTAGGGTAAAAGCCGAAAAATTAGCGGAGGAAAAGATCAAGGAAGAGTTTGCGGCCTGCGCCTCTGCTTTCTCAGGGCTCTACGAGCCGCTGTATATGATGGCTAACGGAATATCGAGGTACAGGGCCGGCGTGGTCGGGGACTGGGCCGTCAGGACAGCCAACCTAAAGAATGCTGATCACTATCGTCAGATGTGGGATGAGAGGTTCCCCGATTCTTCGCAGTGGGATGAGGATGAGGGCCCGGCAAAGCTTAGCGAGCTTCTCTCTTTCGTGTTTTCCACAGGCGTTTGCAGGGATGACTCTGTTGAAATCACTGTGGATGGCCATACATACAAGAAATATACGACTATAGACGGAGAAATGATAGAGGCGGGAAGCTATGCCGCTGTAAAAGCGGGTTATTGGTTTAAGGATGATTTAATTTTAGAAAAAGGAATCATTCAAAAAAAGACTGAAGGGGTGTGAAGCCATGGGTTTGTTCGGTACTACCGACATTAGAAGGGACCTGGGGGAAGAGGTGCTGAAAAGACCCGAGATTCCGGAGGGAAAGGATTACTCAGGGGAAAAAAGCTTTTTGGAGGCTTTTTCCGATGCTTTGCAGCGTTTTATCGATTCGATCAGGGAAGCCCTCGGTGCTGAGGAAAGCAGCGAAGCAAAGGAAGTGAACGAAACACTTACTGAGAGGGCTTCAGAAGTGATGGCCGAGGTTTTTGACCAAAAGACCCTGAGGGAATGGGGAACAATGAGCATGGAGCAGCGTGAAGCGAAGCTCAGCGAATACTACAGCAAGCTCGGTGAAGCGTTGGGGATCGATGCAAAGGGCGTCATCATCGAGGATTGTGCCGCAACGGTAGGATCGGGCGTGCTGGGCTATAACAGCGGCGACGGCTATCTCCATATCGATTACAGGAACCTTGAAGATCCGTCAAAGCTTCTGGACGTATTGAACACCACCACTCACGAAGCGCGCCACCAGCTCCAGGCTGAGGCCATTGCCGACCCGTCGCGATTCCCTGAGATCTCTCCCGGCCTCATCGCAGAATGGGAACATAATATGCGAAACTATGACAATGGTGCTTTCGGATACGAGTCATATTACAACCAGGCTGTAGAGGCCGATGCAAGGGCTTTTGCCACCGATGTCATTAACGGTTATGTGACCAAATTGGGTCTGTAAGTGAAGGGAGATTGATGGGATGCTAGATAATAAAATAGTCAGGGACAGACTTATAAATGATTTCGACTGCAAGGCCGCCCAAGTGGACGGTGTGGTCGATAAAATCAACAGGATGGCGCCGGACATCTATGCCGCATTCGAATCCTGGTTCAATACGGGCGTCGTTAAGGAAATAGAGGTTGAGGGATATACCGTCGCCTCTCTGCTTTCAAAAAAGGAGAATATGAATATCGTTGGCGCGTATTTAACCCTGGATTGGCTCAGGAGAGAGCCCCAGAGGGCAAAGCTGGCGTTGAATCAACCCGAAATCGCCAACTCGATTGTCACGAAGAAGATCGTGAAATAGGCAGGCACGCTATTTCCATACAAGCACAGCGGCTGTAACCTGCAGCAATTTAGCGCTCCTGAATCCATCCAAGGATTCAAGTCGCGCTCGCTGCGCAATCCATGCTTCGCTTTAAATTGCAGACAGGCACGCCTCTGTATCTAGCAGCAAACAGGCCACGATGTTTAAATCTTAAATGCATCCGCATTAACAACTTCCTGCGAACGAGGACAGCAAGAAGATTTAACATCATGGCCTGTTACTACTTATAAGTGCTTTCAGATTTAATAATTGTGGCCTATTAACGTGGCTCATCTACATAGCCTACTTACATGGGCCACATCAACCAGTCTTTTGAGCCGGCACTTTCTTAAGGCGTGAGATAAGCTCATGTCTTTGCGCTACGGGCCTTTCGTTTCAACCGGGACACCGTTGATTTTCACCTCCTTGACGCTGTTGAGATCAAGAGGCAGCTCAAAGAAGTTCTTTACGGTGAACTCGCCCTTTTCATTGGCTGCATAGGGTATGCCCTGATATGCCAGCATAGTGTTGCAGGACACCTTTGTGCCATCCTTGTTAATGACCTCCACCAGAATATCTGAAAAATCAGAAGAGATTCCCGAGAGATTTGCGCCCATGGGTGAGATCTGCAGTGAATCAATATGAAGCCCGTTGATGTCCAGGTTTTCGGCGGTGATTCGTGCGCTGTCCACAGCCTTGACCTCAAAGGACACATTCCAGTCGCCCTCCACATAGCAGCCCTCCCGCACAAAATAGCCTGCAAGGGTGTACTTTTGGAGCTCTTCAGGTGGAATGTCAAAGACCTCCTCAGAATACTTTACACCGTCAAGATTGAAGTTCAGGGTTGCATAGGGTTGAACTTTTCCATCATCACCAAGCAGGTAGATATAACCGTGGTTATCCACGCTCTCAGCCCATTGAATCTGAATATGCAGCATGCCGTCTACATAGCCCATACCTGAAATCCAGACAAAGTCTAATTCATCATTGAAGGCGCATTTTTCACCCTTGGGCTTCAGGACGGGGTAGTCTTCATTATCCATGATTTCTCTGATACCGTCACCGCCACCGCCGTTAATTCTCCCTGAGGGCATGGTTTCAGGCGCTTCTTCGGTTGCCTCTGCCAGCGCCACGGGGAATGTCACACCATCATAGTAGGTTTTTTTACTCAGGAAGGAGTTCAGCTGTACTGTCAGCTTTTTGCCGTCAAGCTCCCTTCCACCCCCGGCCATCATGCGGATGGTGGCCGTGCGTGTGGCTTCGTCGTAGTTCACCAGCTCATGGGTAAACACATTGGCACCCCGGACAAAATAGTCATATAGATCCACCGAGCGGTCGATCCTGTCCTCGGTGAGATCCTGAAGGGCCAGATAAATAACAGCCGTGTCGTCATCATTCATTGCGGCGATGACGCTCATCCTGATGCCGTTGTCCTCGGAATACTGCTCCACAGGCTGCAGGCGTGCGCCGATACTGGGATTGACTATCTGGAGCAGATCGTTGAAGTATGGGATGAATGTGGCCATGATGGGGATAGATATCAGAATGCACAAGCAAATGACGGCGACTAACACAAGAGGCCGGCGGATGATGCGCTTTCTTGGAGCCTGCTGCTGTCGAAGCGCGTCATGCATTTTGGCTTTTGTTTTACAAAGCAGCTCTTCGCTGGGATTGATTTGCTTGTTCATGCTTTGATAAATCGATTTAAACATCAAACCATTCTCCTTTCAGCTTTTCTTTCAATATCCTGCGCGCCCGGGTAAGCCTGGTCCGGACGGCCGAGGGCTTCATGCCCAGCGTTCGGCTTATTTGCTCAATGGAGAGGTCCTCATAATAGAAGAGATGGAGCACCGCGCTGTATTTAGTGGGAAGCTGGACCAAGGCCTGGTGCAGATCGTTTTCCTCCTTAATCTCATAGGATATGGATTCATCCAGTACGGTAGTTCTGCGATAGAAAGACGATGCCCTGAGCTTTTTGGCGCAGTTCAGCGTGACCCGGATAAGCCAGGCCTTTCGGTGCTCTTCACTCTCGAAAGCCGAACTGTTATTAATGTAACGAAGGAAGACCTCCTGAAAGATGTCATCGGCGTCACTCCTGGATTTGGCCTCGGCAAACGCCAGTCGGTAGACCATGGCGGCATACCTTTCGATGACATCACCAACGCAATCGTCCGTACGCAGCGATTGTGTGTTCATTATCACAACCTCCTTTCACTGGGAATACCTTTCAGAAGATAAAAAGGCTACAAAAAATAAAAAATAACGCGGAAGGCTTGTGCCCACAGGCTTATGACCTGATTGGCTTGTTGTATTCCCTGTGCGGAAAGAGTATATTAATGTCATATGATGTGCCAAAATGGCAGAGGAGCTGTTTTTCTTGGTATTCTCAAGTCTTTTCTTCCTGTGCGTTTTCCTTCCGGTCAATCTATTTCTCTATTTTATCATCAGGAATAATACCTGGCGCAACTGGGTTCTGGTTTTATCCTCGCTCTTCTTCTATGCATGGGGAGAGCCGCGCTGGATCTCCATCATGATCCTGTGTACCCTGGTGAACTATATCAACGGACGGATCTGCGGGAGGTATCGGGGAAAATGGCAGAGCAAGGCGGCACTCACAGCCTCGGTGGTCATCAACCTCGCAGCCCTGGGCTTCTTCAAGTACTCCGGGTTTTTCATAGAAAATCTCAATGCCCTCACCGGGCTTTCAATACCCTTTAAGGGCGTCGCGCTGCCCATCGGCATCTCCTTTTACACCTTCCAGTCCATCTCCTATGTGGTCGATGTCCACAGGGGTGAGGTTGAGGCCCAGAAATCCTTCTGGAAGCTTCTGCTGTACGTATCCCTCTTCCATCAGCTCATCGCAGGCCCTATTGTGCGTTATCAGGATATTGCCTCGGAAATAGAGAACAGGCAAATCACGGCCCAGTCATTCAGCGAGGGCGTGGGCAGATTTATCATCGGCCTGGGCAAGAAGGTGCTCATCGCCAATATGGCAGGTGAGATCTCAAAAAACTTTTTGGGAACCAATTACGAGACACTTCCTGTAACCGGTGCCTGGCTGGGTATCCTACTTTATGCCCTGCAGATCTATTTCGACTTCTCGGGTTATTCGGATATGGCCATCGGTCTGGGCAAGATGTACGGCTTCAACTATAAGGAGAACTTTAATTATCCCTACATCGCCAGGAGCGCCACAGAATTCTGGCGGCGCTGGCATATCTCCTTAAGCAGCTTTTTCAGAGATTATGTGTACATACCCCTTGGAGGAAACCGCAAGTCTCAGATCAGAAATCTTCTGGTAGTATGGTTCCTTACCGGGTTCTGGCACGGCGCCAGCTGGAATTTTATCTTCTGGGGACTCTATTACTTTGTTTTCATCCTGCTTGAGAAGCTGTTCCTTGGGAAGCTCCTGGAGAGAATTCCAGCAGTACTCTCAAGGCTTTATCTTCTCCTGCTGGTGATTGTCGGCTGGGTCTTCTTCTATCATGAGGATCTCTCCGAGGCCTTCCGCTTCCTGGGCGTGATGTTTGGCAATGCGGCATCCTTTACAAGCGGTGAGGTTTCCATCCTGTTCATGAGCAACCTGATCTTCCTGATTGTTGGGATTATCTCCGCCACACCGCTTTTAAAATGGCTCTTTGAGAAGGCAAGGGTCTATTTGGCCAAGAGCCCCGGCAAGGTGGCCTTTCTGGACAATGTTTTCAAGCCCATTGTGAACATCTTTGTCCTGGTGCTCTGCCTGGTCTTCCTGGTGGGAGAGAGCTATAACCCCTTCCTGTATTTCAGGTTTTAACGGAGGCTTAACATGAAAAAACTCAGGCTGGATGCTATAGCATTTATCATTATCCTTGGTGGGCTGGGACTTGCCAACCTGCTGAATACAAACAAGGAGACTGTTTCATCCCTGGAGAACCGGGCTTTAAAGGCTAAGCCTGAGCTGACGGTATCAACTCTGTTCAGTGGCCAATACTTCAAGGACTTTGAGGACTACTACAGCGATACCTTCATCAACAGGGACAGCATTGTGAGAGTGAGCCGGGATATCAAGGATTCCCTTTCCCTGAGCGAACCCGGGGTTACTCTGGTGGTGGCCCGGGAAAGCACGGGAAGCATCAATGATCCGCCACCCACCGTGGAGGCTGTGCCGTCTGCCACCCCTACGGCTTCTCCTGCAGGGGATACAACCCTGCCGACCCAGT
>Ga0116192_1000935_pt1 | contig 21217 bp, 18 predicted proteins | sample AD_UKC113_MetaG_FD_89876 | JGI IMG/M metagenome (GOLD analysis project Ga0116192, IMG submission 89876) | Active sludge microbial communities of municipal wastewater-treating anaerobic digesters from Hong Kong - AD_UKC113_MetaG | ecosystem: Engineered > Bioreactor > Anaerobic > Digestate... | reverse complement strand
TTTTAAGACTCATCCGGAAGATTGGAGGCAATCAGATCTCGTTTTGGTTTATGGCAATGAAATTTCTGGAATTGATCCGCAAATTCTGGAAATTTGTCAATTTCAATTACACATTCCAATGTCAGGGGTTAAATCCTCTCTTAACGTGGCGGTTTCAGCAGGCATTACGATCTACTGGCTGTTGGGAAGTTTTCATGGGTACCCACAATAATTTGTTTTCGGTTAAAATCGCCATCATCACTTAATCAGGTGGTCAGATGCCAATTTACGAGTATCAATGTCAAGATTGTGGTTACAAATTTGATGCCTTGCGTTCAATCAAGGATGCCGATTCGCCCCTTCCCTGCACGAAATGCCAATCGGGGCAAACCGTTCGTCTCCTGTCAACCTGTTTCTGCCATTCCGATTCGCACAGTGTCACTTCATCAGGTGCATCAGGCTGCAGCGGCTGTTCAGGTGGGTCCTGTGCAACCTGTGGGCATTCATAACAAGGGTCAGGAGGTATTAATGGATTTCTTCAGAAACAAGTCCGTTCTGATTACCGGCGGTTCGAGCGGAATTGGATTGGCGCTCGCGAAGAAATTAGTGAAACTTAATAGTCATGTCACCATTCTTTCACGGCAAAAATCGCTGCTCGAAAATGCCCGCAATGAATTGCAACAAGTAAATCCTAATTCAGATCAACCGGTTACGCTCCTTCAGGCAGATGTTACGGAACCCTCAGCCCTCAATGAAATTCTAGATAGCTACATTGGACTTCATGGTCTCCCTGATATTGTCATCAACAGTGCCGGAGTGACCCATCCAGGGACGTTCACCACATTGAAGCCAGAGATCTTTCACTGGTTGATGGATGTAAATTATTTTGGCACCGTAAACGTTCTCCAAAACATTGTGCCGAAAATGAAAAGCCGCCGTTCAGGTATCGTGGTAAACATTTCATCCATGGCTGGCTTTATTGGTGTGTATGGTTATACGGCGTACAGTGCATCAAAATTTGCAGTGACTGGTTTTACCGATGCCTTACGTTCTGAGTTGAAACCTTACAACGTCCAGGTTTCTATCGTCTTTCCACCTGATACCCAGACTCCGCAACTTGAATATGAGAAAAAATTCAAACCATTTATTACACAGCAAGTCGCTGGTTCTGCGAGTCTGATGACTGCCGATGCGGTCGCAGAAGAAGTGCTTAATAAAATTGCACGTGGTAGATACATCATCATACCCGGTACGGAAGGAAAACTGATCTATCTGGCAAAGAATCTCACCGGCAGAAACTTTTATCCAATCATTGATATGATGGTCAAGGGTGCCATAAAAAAGTTAAGATTTGGTCGTTAACAATTGCTATACGAAGTTTTGATTAAATTGTCTATGTTATACTGAAGTCGCTTTCTAATTCAAATCACGAAGAGGTTGACATGAAGAAAGATTTCCTAGCTGTATCCGATTATTCTCCAGCAGAGCTTCAGGAAATGCTTGATCTGGCAATTGACCTGAAGAAAGAGCATTTCGCAGGGGGCAACAAGCCCGTCTTCAAAGGCAAAGTACTCGCCATGATTTTTCAAAAACCCAGTTTGCGAACCAGAATGAGTTTCGATATGGCCATGCGCCACATGGCTGGAGATGCCCTTTACCTCTCCCCGGCTGAAATCGGTCTCGGTCAGCGCGAATCGATTGCCGACATTGCCAGAGTAATTTCCGGCTACGTGGATGCCATTATGGCGCGCGTTTTTGAACACGCGCATGTGCTCGAGCTTGCCAAATGGGCTTCCATCCCGGTGATCAATGGACTGAGTGATTACAATCACCCTTGCCAGGCGATGGCGGATGCGCTCACGATTATTGAAAAATTCGGTACGCTCAAAGGTTTGAATGTAACCTTTGTTGGAGATGGAAATAATGTTGCTGTTTCTCTGCTGCATATTTGCTCCAAGCTGGGAGCCAACTTTACCCTTGCCAGTCCTGAAGGATACGATATGGTTCCTGCAGCCATTGATTTAGGCAAGAAATTCGCCAAAGAATCAGGAGCAACGGTAAACTTCGTCCGAGATCCACATGAAGCGGTTAAGAATGCTCACGTCATCTACACCGATACCTGGACGAGCATGGGGCAGGAAACAGAAGCAGAAAAACGCAAGTCTGTATTCCCTCCCTACCAGGTCAACGACAGACTTGTTAGTGAAGCCAATAAAGAGGTCATTGTGATGCACTGCCTGCCTGCCCATCGTGGACAGGAACTCACAGACGAGGTTGCGGATGGACCTCATTCGGTCATATTCCCTCAGGCTCACAATCGCCTTCACGCGCAAAAAGCAATTCTGTATAAACTCTTAGTTCCCTAAGCAAGGTCTCAAATTAAATTAGAAACCAGGTGAAATCAACCTGGTTTCTTGATTTTTCCGGTGAAACGTTATAATCAAATAAATTCATTGTTCAAATAGACAAAAAAGGATTTCTTATGCCTCGTTTTGCGAAAATTGTTTGCACTCTTGGACCAAGCACCTCCTCACGTGCCAAGATCCGGCAATTAATTCAGGCGGGTATGGATGTTGCCCGATTAAATTTTTCACATGGCAGCCATGAATCTCAACTCGAGGCAATCCATCTGGTGCGTGAATGCGCGGCAGAGTTAGGAAAACCTGTTGCCATTCTCCAGGATCTGCAAGGTCCCAAGTTGCGGGTTGGTGAATTACCTCCCCAGGGAATCCCTTTAACTTCAGGCGCAAGAATACGGTTCTTTATGGTTGGCGAAGGAGAGGAACAACTCGAAGGCGAGAATCTGTCCCTCCCACTGGATGTGCCCAATCTAACCAAAGCGGTAAAACCCGGCAATCGAATTCTCCTTGATGACGGCAAACTCGAATTAATGGTTACCGGGGTGAATGATTTAGATATTGAAACCAAAGTTATCATCGGCGGTATTCTGAAATCACACAAAGGCGTGAATTTACCTGGTGCTGACCTGGGTATTGCTCGATTTACAGAAAAAGACCATATTGACCTCCAATTCGGTCTGGCAAACCACGTGGATTACATTGCGATTTCCTTTGTGGAAACAGCTGAAGATATCCGTCAAGTAAAAAGAATTATCGGAGAGATGGATCCTTCCCGCAAGAATACTCCCATTATTGCCAAACTGGAAAGACCAGGTGCGATTAAGAATTTACACGAGATCATCCATACGGCGGAGGGCGTGATGGTGGCACGGGGAGACCTGGGCGTGGAAACTTCTCCAGCCCTTGTGCCAATCGTGCAAAAAGAAATCATTCAAATGGCAAACCAACATGCCAAGCTGGTCATAACCGCCACCCAGATGCTCGAATCAATGATTGAAAATCCAAGACCGACCCGTGCCGAAGCTTCGGATGTGGCAAATGCGATTTTTGATGGTACGGATGCGGTGATGCTTTCAGCCGAAACTGCTTCCGGGCAGTATCCGATCGAAAGTGTAAAAATGATGGTATCGATTATTCAGGAAGCCGAAAAACATTTCCTTGAATGGAGCCATTCCGGCGACTTTCCGGAGGCTGCTTTACGTGATGATGCGCTGGCAATTTCAAATGCCGCCAAAACACTTGCCCATGACCGAGACGTTTCCCATGTAGCCGTCTTCACGCAGAGTGGCAAGACCGCGTTGCTCATGTCCAAGACGCGTCCCCGTGTACCGATTATTGCCTTTACCCCGGAACCTGCCACATTATCTGCTCTCAGTCTTTTCTGGGGAGTAAGCCCTGTTCTGGTTCCCTTTGCTCATAGTCTTGAAGAAATGGTCCATAGTGTTGACAACTATCTGATTACCCATAAGAATCTAAAAGTGGGTGAGCAAGTAGTCTTGATCTCCGGCTTCCCTGTCGGAGCCATGCGCCTTCCTAATTTAGCACTGTTACATTCTGTAGGTGAAGAAGTCTAAAGATTCAATGGAAATCCGCAAGCTGGAAAAAGGAAACGCAGAGGATATCAAACTCTTCAAGCAGCTTCCCACGCGAATTTACCAGGGGAATCGATTTTGGGTTCAACCTTTACCGGGCGAAATTGAATCAGTACTGGGACTTAATAAACACCCCTTTTATGCCCATTCCGAGGCAGATTTCTTCATTGCTGAAGATAAGGGAAACTGTCTGGGGAGAATTGCGGTTCTTCATAACAGAAATTTTTGTGAATATCACCAGGTCAAAACAGGTTTTTTCTATTTTTTTGAATCGATTGAGGATTCAAATGTAGCAAACCGGTTGTTTAACACGGCTGAGGATTGGTGCCGCGAACGTGGTTTAACCCAATTAATGGGACCCCGGGGGTTCTTGCGCTCAAACGGTATGGGCTTACTCGTTGAAGGCTTCGATCAACTGCCGGCTGTCGGGATTCCCTACAACCCACCTTACTATAAGGAGCTGATTGAAGCATCCGGTTTTATCAAAAGCCATGATCACCTATCTGGCTATCTTGATCACCACCCTGATTCGAAAATTCACCTTATAGCGGCGAAAGTCCTTTCACGCGGAAATTTTCGCGTTCTGAATTTTAAGAGGAAAGACCAGCTCCTCGAATGGCTGCCACTCATTGAAGATACTCAGAAGAAAGCCTTTGCAGCTAATCCCAACGAATATCCTTCCTCGCCAGAAGAACTGGCACTTCAGGCACAAAACATTTTGGCGATTACTGATCCTAAATTTATCAAGATCATCCTTCACCAAAACGATGTGGCTGGTTTTATTATCGCCTACCCCAATCTGAATCAGGCGCTCATTCGATGCAAGGGCAAGTTGTTCCCCTTTGGATGGATGTTCCTCTTGCATGAAAAGCGACATCCAACCATACTCGATATCAATGGTGTAGGTCTCCTGCCACAGTACCAGGGACTGGGGGGAAATGCGCTTCTTTATTCAGAATTGGACAAAGTGGTAACGCTTTCGCGATGGATAAAAAGAGCGGAGATTGTTCAGGTAGATGAACGAAATCTCCGCAGCATGTCGGATTTGGAAGCGCTCGGCATCCGTTTTTCAAAAATCCATCGCACTTATTCTAAAGGCTTATAGGTCCACCCATTCCTTTGGGTCCGTTAGAACATGGAATCGTTGAGTTGCTGGAGAGCCTCTGGAGCCGGTCGAAGTTTCTCAACTCCCAGGCGGTTCATTGGAGAATCCGGAATATTATAGGTGTCAAAAAGAGTTGGCACTTCTGGGTTTATATAGATTAGCCCGGTCAGCAGCCAATTGTTTTCTTCAGCTTCCTGCAACTTGTTTAGAGCCTGATATTTATCAGTAGGGTCATAATCACTTTCCAATTTCTTCAAAACCACCGTACTGCCATCAAACATGGTCACTTCTTTGATTGTGCCACGCTCGAAATCCTCAACCGTAATTTCATCACGGGCTAATACCAACGAAATTTCATGCAATGGTTCTTCATGCGTTTTTCCAAAGGAGTATGAATGGAAAGAATTCTCATGGTTGTGAAACGTCACGCATGGGCTGATGATATCGATCACGGCAATCCCCTGATGAGCGATCGCCGCCTTGACCAGTTCCTTTACCTGCTTTGGGTCTCCAGCGAAAGACCTGGCAACAAAGGTGGCATTCGAAATCAGTGCCTCCATCGCCAGATCTACCGGTAGAAATGGATTGGTTCCCTGGCGCTTCAATTGCAACCCTTTTTCCGCAGTGGCAGAGAATTGACCTTTGGTCAGACCATACACTCCGTTATTTTCGATAATGTAAACAAGGGGCAAATTTCTCCGCACGAGATGCTTGAATTGTCCAAAGCCAATACTGGCAGTGTCGCCATCTCCGCTGATCGCAATCCCTTCAAGCGTCCTGTCAGCAAACATGGCGCCGAGCGCCAGGGATGGCATCCTTCCGTGAAGCCCGTTGAAACCGAAGGACCGGCTCAGAAAATAGGTGGGGCTTTTACTGGAACAGCCGATTCCGCTGAATTTCACCACCTTTTCAGGAATGAGATTCATTTCAAAGCAAGCTGCGGTAATCTGAGCCGCGATACTATTATGTCCACATCCTTGACACAAGGTGGAAGGAGCTCCTCGATAATCTGCTCGGGTAAGACCTACAGAATTGGTGGTTTGATTTAGGGCAGTAACCATTATTTTTTCTCCTCATAGCTCTTTATTTCATCCACAATCCATTTTGCCGGCAAAGGCAAACCATCCATTTGAGCTACTTTCCTGAGTTTGAAGGCGACTTCCGGAAAATCCATAGTCAGAAGCTGTGAAAGCTGACCATCTCGATTCACTTCAACAACATAGGTTACTCTATGTTGATCAATAAACTTCTTTACCTCTTCAGAGAATGGAATTCCGCGAATGCGCAGATAATCAGTGGCTTTCCCTTCTTCCAGCAAGAGATCACGGGCTTCGATAACCGCTGAATCCACGGATCCTGAGGCGATAATGCCGATTTCAGCGTCAGCCATGGTGTCAACCACAGGCACAGGTAGAGATTCTCTCGCCAAATCAATTTTTTTCTTAATCCTGCCAAAGTTTCTCAGCCAGACGTCTCCATCTTCAGTATAGTTTGCGTACTCATCATGGCTGGTTCCGCGGACAAAATGCCCGCTCTTTGGGTGCTGGTTCCCTGGCAAAGTCCGATATGGAATCCCGTCCCCATCCAAATCCAGGTACCGTCCCCAATTATCACCTGTACGCTGTAGCAGTTTTTCCAGATCTTCTTCCCAAAGAATCTTTCCGCGATCTATTGGCTGGTCAGGATATTCAAATTTCTTGGTCATCCACTGGTTCATACCAAAATCAAGATCAGAAAGGACAATCACGGGCGTCTGAAAGCGCTCGGCAATATCAAACGCGCGCCAGCCAAACTCGAAGCACTCCTGAATCGTTCCCGGTATCAGGATGAGCATTTGCGAATCACCGTGGCTCATAAAATTCACCATGGTCAAATCACCCTGAGAGGTCCTGGTAGGCATTCCTGTACTCGGACCCACCCGCTGAACATCCCAAACGACAACTGGAACTTCGGCGTAATAAGCCAATCCAATATATTCGGTCATCAAGGATAATCCAGGACCAGAGGTTGAGGTCATCGCCCGCAAACCGCCCCACCCTGCGCCGATAACCATCCCAATCGCCGCCAGTTCGTCCTCAGCTTGAACAATAGCAAAAGTATCTTTACCGGTTTCAGGATCCTTGCGCAGCTGCGGCAGATACTCATGAAGTGTTTCTGCCAGCGAGGTAGCCGGTGTGATCGGATACCAGGAAATAAATTGCACACCGCCAAAAATTGCGCCTAGGGCAGCGGCAGTATTTCCATCCGTCATGATATACCCTTCTGTGCCATTCATTTTGGCAGTTACATAGCGATCCATTTTTTGAAGATTCGCTTCCGCCCAATCAAAAGCCATCTTGACTACACTGAAATTACTTTCGACGGCTTTTTCATTGCCTTTAAAATGGTAATTTAAGGATTCCTGGATTAAATTGATTTCAATTTTTAATATTGAACACAAAACACCTACATACACCATATTGGCAATATATTCACGCAAAGCTGGAACAACATTTGCCTCTTTGAGGATCTTTCGAACTGGCATTTTATACAGAATGATATCTTCCCTTACAGTTGGAAGCGTGAAATCATCCGGAACAAGCATGACTCCGTCGGGTACAAGGCAGGAAATATCTTTTTCGAGAGTGGCAGGATTCATCGCCACAACGATATCATCCTCTTTTACTCGTCCAAGATAGCCTTGCTTACTTAAGCGGAGCGTAAACCAGGTTGGTTGTCCCTGAATATTGGATGGAAAAATGTTCTTGCCTGAAACCGGTATGCCCATGCGGAAGAGTGTACGCATTAGGGTAATGTTGGCGGTTGCACTTCCTGAACCATTGATGGTGCTAAAAGTGATGCAAAAATCATTTTCGATCATCTTTGTATTGTTCATTAAAGTTTTATCTCCTTTAAGGAAATTTATTCAAAATTGAGTTTGGGCAGGCTTTTTTCACGTTGAGAAAGCATGTCCATATGCTCCATTAAAATTGCAAGACCCTGAGAAAAATTTTTTGCCCGGATCTCGTCTACAATGCTGGCATGGTAATACCAGACGCGCTCCAGGTAATGAATTTCGGGGTAGATTTCCATGCCACTGATGTGGTAGATATCCCAAAATGCTCTTAGTACTCCAAGCAGATACTCATTTTCCAGTCTCCGGTAAATCAAAAGATGAAATTGCCGATGTTCCGTGGCAGGATTTTGAGTAGGAAGGGAATTTATTTTTTTCTGGGCTTCACTGACCAGATCGGTTAATTGATTGACATCGGAAAGAGTCAATAACTGAGCCGCCTCAATGAAATAAGCGGCTTCCAGGTGTTTTCTCAAGTCAGAAAATTGACGATAGAAGATGCTTTTAGAATGTACGGCATAAAGAAGGCCAGGTCGAATGGCAGCAGCAAAATCGAAAGGTAACTTTCGAATTCCCGCGCGGGGTTTCACTTCCACTAACCCCATCGATCGAGCCTCTTCTAACTGCTCTCGGAGAGTGGCAACGCTCAAACCCAATTCTTTACTTAAGACATTCAACGGGGGAATTCGTTGATCTCCCTCAGGCGGGATTGCCGCAAGGTAGAGAAGGAATTCAGATAAAGTAAAAGGTTCAGCACTCATATGAATAATATGATTATTCTGATGATTTCTATTATAACAGTGTCTGTAAAATGGGGCAATCCTTTAAAGGAGCAATTATTCGCTATATAATCTGATTAATTGGATTATTTCGGATTTAATCGAATCCGCAAGAATTTTTCGACATAAACCGGCAAATTGGTTTCAGGGTTAATTTCAAACCCGGCGCGATATTTTTCCCGTAAACTCTCACGGCTCATATTTGTCTGTGAAGAATGAGCCAAAATTGCCGAGATCTTTGGTTCAAGAAAATCACTTAATTCCACTTTGGTGTTGGGCTGCTGCGTCAGACTTAACCATACTTCCTCTAGCGCATGCGCTTCGAGCATGCCATCTTCCGTCATGAGTGGATATGCCGGATTCCCGGCAGCAGGAAATACCGCATCGAGAACAGCCTGACCAGCCGCGCGGTGATCAGGATGATTTATCCGGTTCTCAGAAGGAAACAGATTGGTGGGATCACAAGATACTACAATATCAGGTTTCAGTTTGCGGATCTCGGCAATAATTTCGTTCCTTAACCCTAGATTCGGAACCAATTCGCCATCCATATGATTCAGAAAATGAATGGAGCTGACGCCAAGAATTTTCGCAGCATTCGTCTGTTCTTGCTGACGGATGATACCGAGTTCAAGCGGATCATTTTTGGAATTCTGAGAACCGCGTTGCCCTCTTGTGAGCAAACAATATGAAACCTCATGCCCCTTTGCGCACCACCGGGCGATCATTGCTCCGCAAAAAAAATCCGGGTCATCCGGGTGAGCCAGGACGACAAGGATTTTTTTCTTTTGCAACCATCCTTCGTCAAATGACATTTATTGTCTCCAGCGACATTGACCGCAACCTCCCCCACCACCTTGTTTTCCACCCGCCGGATTGGAACTTTTAGGCATGTTTTCTGGCTCATCAAGCAGCTTGATATCATCTTTATGGTATTCGCGTTTGCCACGCTCAGGTAATTCCACAATGATTACAGCGTTTAGAGGCTGCACATCAACAACTTTCCCTTCCCCGTCAGGTGTAAGCACGCGCCGATTTTTCTTGGGCAGCACCTTGCGCGCATCCACATAGTTTTCGTATTCATAGATCAGGCAGCAGCGCAGGCGTCCACACATCCCGGTAATCTCTGTTGGAGTAAGTGAAATGCCTTGTTCCTTTGCCATTTTGATGGAAATAGAGCTGAACTCAGTGATGAAGCGGGTGCAACAACGGCATTCCAGACCACATGCCCCCAAACCGCCCATAATCTTCGCAACGTCACGCGGTCCAATCTGACGCATTTCCACCTGCGCAGGGGCAAATAATTTTTGCATATCCGTTCTTAAGGATTTGAGTTCCACTTTTTCTTCAATGTCACTGCTAAAAAGGATAGTTAACCGGGAGCCATCAAAGCTGTACTCGCTGGCAACAATTTTGATATGACTCAAATGCAATTCAGCAGCCCGTTCCTTGCATTTTTCCACCACTTCTGGTTCCTGGTTCTGCCAGGATTGTCGCAGCATGAGATCTTTTGGAGTAGCCAATCGATAGATTGTTTTCCAGCTGTTTGTTTTAGCATCCTGAGGAGTTGCAGTGCTCAGGACAATTACCTCGCCAAGCTGCCATCCGCGGCTGGTTTCAACAACTACTACGTCCCCTTTTTGAATATTCTCCACCTGTGAGGCATCGAAATTATATATTTTTCCCACTTTTGAAAATCGAACACCCACAATCTTCATTATTGAACCATTTTCGGTCATTAAGGTTTCCTTTATTTCTCCTGCCAGGGTCAGTCAACCTGACAAAATGGGATCTGTTTAGATCGTTTCTTTATATCGCTCCAGATATTCAGCCGCCTCTAACCGGGCTTCCTTGAATAGCTCCAATAATTCCTGGTCACTATTCTTAAACCGACGGATGGTCAACCTCGCACAATGAGTACATCCCCTCATTGCCCGAAATGAATCCGCATTGCATCCCCCACACCCCCCCAAACGCACCATCATCAGGCTAAAACCGACCCGGTCTCCTTCATCCACATCGGGCAGGCAAAGGTGATCAATCAGGTTCTTCCAGGGTTCTCCACGCAAACTTCTCAACGAAGGGATTACGCGAAAAGGAAAGAGAATTTCGGTGTCATCGTTCATCTTGGTTAAACTTGAGCAGGTTGCGCTTTGGCAGCTCGTTCCGCTTCCTCTGCAGCATAATTATTCGGACGAATTTTAGCATAATATTCCAGTGGTCTTCCCAGTTTTTCTTTCGGAAGAATATGGGTCTCACCGCGTACATAGGTGGCAATTTTGAAATTATGATCCATTTTAATCGCATCGAAGGGGCAAAATTCAGCACAGGAGCCGCAATTCATGCATTTGTCGATGTCAATATAAAATTCTTCCGATTCTGTAACCGGTTTTCCAGTTTCCGGATCCTTTTTTCGGGTAATCCAAATGCATTGCGTCGGGCATACTTTGGAGCAAATCCCGCAGGCAGTGCAACGGTACTTACGCTGATTATTCTCATCCAATGTATAGATCAGGAAAGGGATCACCCGAAATTCTTCTGGGATGACCAGAGATTCTTCAGGAAATTGAACAGTGAAGAGTCCATCTGCGTCAATCGTTCCCCGGCGTTTCTTGGCATTTTTATCGAAGAGATCCACAAGATAAGTGGCGAAAAAGTGTCTGAAAGTAAGTCCCAAGCCTTTAAGTAAACCCTTGCCGTTCATTTTTCCTCCATCCTATCGATCCACTTCGCCAAGGACGACATCCACCGCGCCCAGGATCGTAACTGCATCCGCGATTTTTCCACCAACACACATTTTTTCCAGTCCAGTACAATTCATTAAGGATGGCGCCCGCACATGATAACGTTTAGGATTGGCTTTTCCATCTGAGACAACATAAAATCCAAGCTCGCCGCGCGGTCCTTCCACCCGACCGTAAGCTTCACCAGCCGGCACTCTTACCGCATATTGAACTTTACCTGTCTGAATTGGACCCTGTGGCATATACTTGATCACTTGCTGCAATATTCGTATACTTTGTCGGATTTCATCCAGCCGGACCAGGTAACGGTCGTAGACATCGCCATGTTGCCGGTAACAGACATCAAACTCAAGCTGATCATAAATGCTATACGGGTCAGCTTTACGAATATCATACGGCACACCCGAAGCTCGCAACATCGGACCACTTTCCGAGAATGCGATCGCTTCCTCTGCGGTCAAAACTCCCACCCCTTCACAACGTGCCTGCACAATTTCGTTTTCGGTCAGATAGAGATCAATATCGTCAATTTTTCGCGGCAGCCGGTCTTCCACTAATTTCTTTACCTGCTTAAAATCAGCTTCTGTAATATCCCGTACCACGCCGCCAAACCGGAAGTAGTTGCACATCATACGTGAACCGGCAACAGATTCGAAAATATCCAGGATCAACTCACGTTCTTCCAGCGCATAAAGTGAAGGGGTGAAGAAGGCGCCAAGATCGTTGAGAAGGAAACCGATCGCCATGGCATGCGAGGCAATTCGGGTCAGTTCCGCCATCATCACCCGCAGAAATTCCGCTCGCTCCGGGGGTTGGATTCCCAACAGTTTTTCAACGGCAAGAGCATATCCAAAATTATTGCTCATGGACGAAAGGTAGTCCAAGCGGTCAGTGTACGGCATATTCTGCAGCCAGGTATTGCGTTCACCAATCTTTTCGTGGTTTCGATGCATGTATCCGATGACTGGTTTCAATGCCAGTACTTTTTCCCCTTCCAGCAAGGCAGCCATACGAAAAACGCCATGAGTGGATGGATGCTGTGGTCCCAGATTGACAATCATATGTTCAACTTTCAGATCATCCGAACCAGCTGGTATCTTGGATTGGAGGATTTTGTAAACGCTCTCATCATTGTCTGGAGTAAAACCATTTGGATCAAATTCTTTTGGGTACTGAACATTATCGTTGAAGGGATTCAACGACTCCCGATGAATTCCTTTACCTTCTGGCCAGCGGCTTTTGAAAGGTTTTACATCCTCTTCAAAGAGAGGTTCTTTCCAGTCCTTGCGCAGTGGATGACCGGCAAATCCCTCCCACAGTAACAGCCGCCGTAAATCCGGATGACCTTCAAAATGGACACCGAAAAGGTCCCAAACTTCGCGCTCCTGGAAATCAGCTCCAGGGTAAACTGGCATAACACTCGGAACAACTGGTGACTCTCGCGTGGTGAATAATTTCAGTTCAATTATCGGACTGCCTGTGGTCTTATACAAATGGTAGATTAATTCTATCTTGTCTTCTGGGAAATCATCCACCGCAGTAAGGGAGGTCAGGTAATCAAATCCGCATTGTTCTTTTAAATAGAGCATCACCTTCCTGATTGCCACAGTGCTGACAACCACACCGGTAAAACCCGGGCGTGTTTCCATCTCAATTAGTCCGGGAAATTGGGCGATTAAGTCGTTGTAGGTTGAATCGGCAGAGGATGGCTCTATCTGAATGGAGGAATCGCTCATTTTGGTTCTCCTTCTTCCCCAATATCATCACCGGTCTCTGCTTGCTTGTGAGTCTCGGCGAAAATAAGCTCGCTCTTTCGTGGATCAAACACATCAGGACCCAGGACAGGGATGGGTACTTCCTTGGCAGGTTCTTTGGCGTACCAGCCGCTCTCGCTCATTTTTTCATTCATTACCTTTTTTTGTAATGCATTAAGACCATTAATTAAGGATTGTGGTGTTGGCGGACAGCCGGTAATGTAAACGTCCACCGGAATATAAGTATCAATTCCGGGTACAACAGAATATCCCTCTTTGAAAGGACCTCCGCCACTGGCACAGGCACCCATCGCCACCACGTACTTGGGCAGCGACATTTGATTGTATAAACGGACAATCTGTGGAAGCATTTTTTTCGTTACCGTACCGGCAACAATCATCACATCCGCCTGGCGGGGACTGGGACGCATCACTTCCATCCCAAACCGGGAAAAGTCATACCGGCTTGCGGCAGTGCAGATCATTTCAATCGCACAACATGCCAGACCAAACATCATCGGCCACATGGAATTGCTACGTCCCCAGTTATAGATTTTTTCCAACGTGGTAATGGTTACCTGATGACGCAGTTCTTCAGGAATTTCATACCCTGAATTGTTAAGATCCTGTTTTTCGTCCATATTTACCTCTCGGTTATGGGATTCATTTTCATTTTATCTTTGCTTTTTCAGGTGTCAAGTCTATAATTAGTCTAAATTTATTTTGATTAATTAATTCGGTTTTCTATGAAAACTACCACGGAAAAAATTCTTAATTACCTCGAGAATCATGAATCCGCAACGGTCGAACAAATCAGCCATGCGCTTTTTCTTTCCAAAGCAGATATTCATTATCACATGCAGCAATTGCGGAACACCGAACAGGTGCAGGTGTGCCTGAGTACCTACCAGAACGGTGCTGGTAGACCTGCCCGCCGGTATTCTCTGGTCCGACCAATTTCACCGCAAACACCCCAATTGATTATTGCTCTTCTGCATGAACAACTTTCCAATTTGGATCAAAGAAAGCAAATCTCAAACGAATTCCCTCAAACGCTGGCAAATGTTCTTTTGCAACAATGTCCTGCCTGGAAGGAGGAATGCCTTTCTCCAGCGATCCTGCTGAACAGATTAACCCAGGAATTATCCAGATTTGGTTTCACCATGATCTGGCATGCAAGCAGAACCGGTCCCAGGATTTCATTCGTAAAAGAACCATTAACTCAACTTTTGCCTGGTGAAAACCTGGTACAAAAAACTCTTCAATCCATGATCATGCGGATTGAAGAGCGAATTGCCTGATCCATGCCAATGGCAGGAAGGGGTTATTCCACAGTTACGGATTTCGCCAGGTTTCGTGGCTGATCCACATCCAAACCGCGCATGGTAGCGATCTGATAAGATAATATTTGCAGGGGGATGGAAGTAATCACAGGACTGAGCATCCAGGGGCATTCTGGTACCCAAAGCACCCGGTCTACCAGTTCTCTTACCCGCTCATCCCCTTCCGTAGCCACTGCTATTACTACTCCACCACGCGCTTTCGCCTGCTCAATTTGCGAGATCATTTTTTCGTACCAGGGATCGCGGGTGGCAATTGCCAGAACGGGCATATCTTTATCAATTAACGCGATCGGTCCATGCTTCAACTCGCCTGCGGGATAGGCTTCTGCGTGAATATAGGATATTTCTTTGAGTTTCAATGCTCCTTCGTACGCGATCGGCATATTGATTCCCCGACCCAGGTACAACATGTCGCGGCTTTCTTTTAATAATTCAGCCACTTGTTCTACTTCATTTTCGCGATCGAGGCAGCGCCCTGCTAATTCCGGCACCAAGCGCAAATCTTCCACAAGATGTTTGCGTTCTTCTACGGACAAAGTTCCACGCATATCCGCCAACAAAACAGCCAGCATATAAAGATCAACCAGAGGTGCAGTAAAAGCCTTGGTAGACGCCACGCAAATTTCCGGACCTGTCTGCATAGAAATGAATCCATCCGCCACGCGCATTGCCTGTGACCCAATGGCATTAACGATTGACCAGGTTGTCGCGCCTTTTTTTCGCCCCTCTTCCATCGCAGCCAGCGTATCTGCAGTTTCGCCTGATTGGCTGATGGCGATAATAGCTGTATTCGCATCCACAATGGGTTCAGAATACCGAAATTCTGAAGCAATTTCCATGGTAGCGGGGATTCTGGCAATTCTTTCAATCAGCATCCGCCCAACCATTCCAGCGTGAGAAGCCGTGCCACAGGCTGTGAGAACGATCTTTTTGATCGCCCTGGCTTTTTCAACGCTCAGGTTCAGCTCAGGTAGACGGATGGTGCCCTCAGCAAAATTTACACGCCCGGCTAATGTGTCGGTGAGTGACCGTACCTGTTCATGAATCTCTTTTTGCATGAAATGCCGGTATTCACCTTTTTCTGCCGATACAGGATCCCATGCAACCGTTGAAGTTTGCACTTTGACTGGAATTCCTTCAAGAGAGGATATTCTTATCCCATCCCGTGTTACCACTGCCATCTGGCGTGATTCCAGAAATACCAGCCGGCGGGTGTGCTCCAGAATCGCTGGAATATCTGAGGCAATGTAATTTTCACCGTTTCCCAGCCCGATGACCACCCCACCAGCGTTTCCGATGCGGGCGGCTATGATTTTATCCGGCTCACGAGAAGAAAAGATGACGATGCCATGCGCCCCTTTGAGTTGCTCGAGCGCCTTGCGTACCGCTTTTTCAAGATCATTGGTTACCGAAAAATACTTGTCCACAAGATGGACAATGGTCTCGGTATCCGTATCTGATTGGAACTTTACCCCCTCCGCTTGTAGCTCCTCTTTGAGTTCAATGAAATTCTCAACAATTCCATTGTGAACCACCACAACCTCACCACTGCTCGAAAGATGCGGATGTGCATTACGGGCGGAGGGTTCACCATGGGTCGCCCAACGCGTGTGACCGATGCCAATTGTGCCGGCAACGGGGTCTGAGAGAAGATTACCTTCCAAATTGCTTAATTTCCCGGCGTTTCGGCGGACTTCGATTCTTCCATTCGTCAGCACAGCGATACCCGCTGAATCGTAGCCGCGATATTCAAGCTTCTTGAGACCATTGAGTATGATGGGAGTTGCGTTTCTTTCTCCAATATAGCCGACAATTCCACACATGCCTTCCTCCAAATTGTAAACATAAAATTACAGAGAGAATCCATCTCTGTTCAAAAGGAGTGTATTGTCTGCTTGTTGGAAATAGCAGGATTCAATCCTGGAGGGCATCCGCTGATCTTTCGATTTTCCCGGTCTTCCCGGTTAACTTTACCTCGCGGTAAAGAACCCTCATCCTCGTCAACCTGGCAATATTGCCGGTCCATGCGCTACTCTATTTCATAATCTTTCCAAGTAGAACCATACTCCTTTTGTATCAAAATTATACCTCATGTATTTTTGGCTTCCCCTTTTTGCTATCACATAGTAAAGCCATTGGTATAATGCAGGAAAGACCAGCAAATAGAATTTAGAATTGGAAAACAAAACCGCTCACTCTAGATCAATTCTTGTAGATAATCAAGATCAAAAGAACTTCCGCTATGTGCAGATTGACGCCATCGGTGTTGGTCTTGCCAATGCCATTAGTCCTTTCCTTCCGGTATTTCTGACTTACCTGAACGCCTCCACGTTTCAGATCGGGCTGCTTTCCTCCATGCCAGCAATTACTGGCTTGATTCTGGCGATTCCTCTGGGTCGTTTCCTGCAGCGACAATCGAATATTATCAAATGGTTTAGTATCGCCCGTTTGCTCGTTATCGCTTCCTATGCCATTACCGGTGTCATCTCCTTTATTCTTCCCGATAAAATTCTCGTCAATTCCATATTGACCATTTGGGCAATCGCCACAGTTCCACAAACCCTTGTCTCGATCACTTTCTCCGTGGTGATGAACGCAGTCGCCGGTCCGGATCGCCGATTTGAACTCATGTCTCGCCGCTGGTCTACGATGGGGCTCACCACCACGATTGCGGTACTGGCTTTGGGTCAAATGTTGGATCGGGTAATCTTTCCGTTAAATTATCAGTTGATGTTTATTGGACTATCGTTGGGTGGCTTGCTCAGTTATTACTACTCCTCTCATATCGTGTTAACTCCAACCGCACCACCACCCTTGAATTACTCCCGCGGTTGGCGCGCGGATATGAAAGATATGATCGCTCTGGTAAAGAAAGAAAAGCCCTTTCTGAGCTTCATGGGGAAAAGACTGCTTGTGATGAGTGGATTGCAAATGTCCGCTCCTCTTGTGCCGATCTATCTCGTGCGCACTGTGCACGCCACGGATAGTTGGATCTCAATCATTACCATGTCTCAAACAGCCATCCTTTTTATTGGCTATTTCCTCTGGACGAGAATCTCCCGCAAGCAGGGATCGAAGGCTGTTTTACTGTGGACGACATTGGGTATTTCGTTTTATCCATTATTGCTCACCTTCACAACCGTCCCCTGGCAAATTGCCATCTTTGCCGGATTTGCGGGAATTTTCCAGGCTGGATTGGATCTCGTCTTCTTTGATGAATTGATGAAGAACGTTCCGGTTGAGTACAGTGCCATTTTTGTTTCGGTGGCACAAATGATGCAGTACATGGCGGCAATATTTTCACCAATGATCGGCACATTGCTTACTGATACGATTTCGATTCAAGCGGGTTTAATTGGAGCGGCAATCATGCGTTTCTCCGGTTTTATCGCTTTCCTTGTTGGCGGTTCCACCTTTTTCACCCTGAAAAAGACCGCTCCAGCGGATGACCATTCTTGACTTTTTATCCGCGGCTTCGTAGAATCAAAGAAGGATAGGCAAGAGTTCCTTAAATAACCGGTACAATTGTAGTGCTGAAGGGGTTGTTCAAATTTATTACCACTCGGAGGATCAATGAATACACCAAAAGAATTGAAATACGCGAGTACGGATGAATGGCTGAAAGTAGAAAAGAATATCGCCACTCTCGGTGTGACCGACTATGCCCAGGGGCAACTTTCCGATATTGTCTTTTTTGAGGTTACTGTGGATGTCGGAGATCAGGTTGAAAAAAATACCATCGTCGCAACCATTGAATCCGTCAAGGCAGCAGCCGATGTGAAACTTCCCGTATCCGGTAAAGTGATCGAAATCAATGAAGACCTCGCCGATAAACCTGAGCTGATCAATTCCGATCCATTTGGTGCTGCCTGGATGCTCAAGGTGGAGCTCACCGATCCGGCTGAAGTGGACGCCCTGATGGATGCGGATGCTTATGCGGCTTTTTGTGAGACTCGAGGTCACTAATGTTTATTCCTCATACCGAGGCTGAAACCAAAGAAATGCTCAAGGTCATTGGTGTTAAGGAGATTAAAGATCTCTTCACTGATGTTCCCGAGCGCTTTCGGTTTCCAGATCTAAAACTGCCAAAGGCAATGACAGAAATGGAAATTCTGGCTGAAATGCAGGAATTTGCTGAAGCTAATGAAGCCACCGACCATCTCGCTTGCTTTTTAGGTGCCGGAGCCTATCGGCATTATATTCCTGCCGCCATTAATGCCATCATCAGCCGGGGCGAGTTTTATACCGCTTACACGCCATATCAACCTGAAGTATCTCAGGGCACCTTGCAGGCAATTTTTGAATTTCAAACCCTGGTCGCCAATCTCACAGGGATGGATGTCAGCAACGCCTCGCATTACGATGGCGCTACCGCGGCAGCTGAAGCGGGCATTATGGCATACCATCACTTCAGAGGGAAGAGGAGAAAAATCCTTCTCTCTTCAGCCGTCAATCCTCAATATCGCGAAGTAATGTGTTCCTACCTTTGCGGGTATGAGAATTTGGAGTTGGTTACGCATGAAGGGGCAAAAGGATGGATGGAAAATCCAAACGAACTGGCAGATCTGATCGATGATCAGACAGCTCTCGTTTTGGTGCAATATCCTGATTTCTTCGGTCGTCTCTTCGACTTTCAGAACCTGATACAAAAGGCCCATCAAGCAGGTTCGTTGATTGCCATGGTGGTTAACCCCACCGCACTTGGAATTCTTAAGACACCTGGTGAAATGGGCGCTGATATTGTGGTCGGCGAAGGACAGCCTTTAGGGATACCTCTCTCGTATGGCGGTCCCTACCTGGGCTTCCTGGCAACCCGGAAGGAGTTTGTACGCAAGATCTCAGGTCGTCTCGTTGGCGAAACAAGCGATGCGGAAGGTCGGCGTGGTTACGTCTTAACGCTCACCGCCCGCGAACAACACATCCGCCGTGAAAAGGCAACCTCTAATATTTGTACCAACCAGGGTTTGATGGCGCTGGCAGCGACAGTTTATATGAGCCTGCTGGGAAAACAGGGAATGAAGCAGGTTGCCAATCTTTGCTACCAGAAAGCTCATTATGCAGCAAAAATGATAAACAATCTCCCAGGTTTTACGGTGCTTTCTGATACCCCCTTCTTCCATGAATTTGTGGTGCGCTGTCCAATGGATGTGGAACATCTCAATGAACATTTGCTCGAGATGGGTTTCCTGGGTGGCTATGACCTTGGGATGGTCAACCCATCCCTTAAGAACCATATGCTGGTTGCTGTCACCGAAATGCTTTCAAAACAAGACATTGAAGATTTCGTTGATGCTCTGAAGGAGGCTGCCCATGACTGAACCCACCATTTACGAACTTTCTTCACCCGGAAGAACAGGCGTGCGGTTTCCTGAATCAGATGTCCCGGAGACAGCCCTGCCCGAAGGGTTCGTCCGCTCTGAGCTTCCCTTCCCGGAACTGGCAGAAGTGGATGTCGTACGTCATTTTACTCACCTTTCGTCAATGAATTACAGCATCGATAAGGGGTTTTATCCCCTTGGCTCATGCACGATGAAATACAATCCAAAAATCAACGAAGTCACCGCCCGCCTGCCTGGGTTTTCGGAAGCCCACCCACTTCAACCGATCGAAACTGTACAGGGTAGCCTGTTTCTCATGTATCAGTTGCAAGAATATTTAAAAGAAATAAGCGGATTTGCAGCTGTATCTTTGCAGCCAGCTGCCGGTGCTCAAGGCGAGTTTACAGGCGTGAGGATTATTAAAGCCTACCATCTTTCGCGGTCAGATGATAAAAGGACCCGCATGCTCATTCCAGATTCGGCTCATGGCACCAATCCAGCAACCTCAGCCATGACCGGATTTGAAGTTGTACCGGTTCCCTCTGATACCCGTGGCAATGTCGATCTCACTGCCCTCCGCGCTTTGTGTGATGATACCGTTGCCGGGTTAATGCTGACCAATCCGAATACGCTGGGTTTATTCGATGAGCACGTAACTGAAGTCATCGAGATTGTCCATCAGGCTGGTGGTCTGGTTTATGGCGATGGCGCCAATCTCAATGCCTTGCTTGGCATTGCCCGACCCGGCGAAATCGGTTTTGATGTCATGCACTTCAATCTGCATAAAACATTCTCCACCCCTCATGGCGGCGGTGGACCGGGATCTGGTCCAGTGGGTGTTTCAGCAAAACTGAAAGATTTTCTGCCTGCCCCAATTGTCGGCATTGTGGAAGAAGCCACCAGTGACCAGGCACCGCTCTATGGCTACCTGACACCAGCGAAATCCATTGGCAGAGTGAAGTCGTTTAATGGTCAATTTGGCATGCTTGTCAGAGCCTACACCTACATTCGCATGCATGGCCCGGGTGGCTTGCGAAAAATCGCTGAATATGCCGTCCTTAATGCGAATTATCTTCTCGCTCGTCTAAAGGGAGTTTACACTCTGCCATTCGATCGGATTTGCATGCACGAATTCGTCCTCGAAGGAGTCTGGCAGTCGCTGCCGGAGATTCATGCGCTGGATATTGCCAAAAGATTGATGGATTATGATTTCCACCCACCCACAAACTACTTCCCTCTCATCGTGCATGAAGCCTTAATGATCGAACCGACCGAAACAGAAAACAAGCAGACTCTCGATGCCTTTGCGGATGCTCTGTTGAAAATCGCCGAGGAAGCCAGAACCAGCCCCGAATTATTGAAGGAAGCACCGCACAACACACCTGTAAGCCGCCTGGATGAAGTTAAAGC
>Ga0116192_1000933_pt1 | contig 21235 bp, 16 predicted proteins | sample AD_UKC113_MetaG_FD_89876 | JGI IMG/M metagenome (GOLD analysis project Ga0116192, IMG submission 89876) | Active sludge microbial communities of municipal wastewater-treating anaerobic digesters from Hong Kong - AD_UKC113_MetaG | ecosystem: Engineered > Bioreactor > Anaerobic > Digestate... | reverse complement strand
CGCCTAAAAAGTAAAGTTTGCATGCATAATTTATGAGAAATGATGAGTTGATATTACCTAAATCGTATATATCCTGGTAAAATTTTATTACTACATCATTTTCTTCGATAGATGCGAGGAATTCTAGATATTGAAGGTACCTGGAATCATCTAATAAATCTGGTTGAGAAAAGATTTTTTTCGCGATATTCCGCATAATAGGCCTTGCTGACTCATTTTCGAGGGTTAGAGCAACACGATACTTCGTTTCATCTAAATCTAACCGCAGATACCTGTCAGAAAACCATAAGCAAAAAGTTAATATGATGATAGAAACGATTAAATATCGGAATGATTTTTTTCTTCTTGCGAGAAAAACAAAATCGCTCCCTAAAGAGGTATCAGAATTTTGAACCGTGGTTTTATCCTTTAATTCATTATTAACATTTTCCATTAATAGAAAAGGAAATTAAATAAAGTTTTCATTCTTTACACTTATAGGTGAATTGTAGCACATTTCTGGACTGAATTTTGCTTTTTCTCTAACATTAAGCGTCGTGCTATTCTCTTTCCTTCCTCGACGCCTGGCTGATTGAAGGCATTAACTCTGTATAACTTCCCAGCCATAGCCGTAGCGACTTCTAACATATAAAGCAACTGAGCCACAGTATACTCAGATACTTTTTCCATCTGTATAAGAACAACAGGTCTCTGGCTTAATGTAAGTGCGTCCTTTGTCCCTTGAAACTCTGCGTATAATAGGTCGTTCATGCTTTGTCCTCGGATGTATTCTAACTCAGGAATTTCATCAAGGATTTCAGGAACAGTTAGGACTTCTCCGAGATTTTTAACCAGAATCATATTGATTATTTTGTCGTTAGGACCTTCGCGGTAGAGTTGTATTTGTGAATGCTGGTCAGTAGCGCCTAATGCCTTAACGGGGGTTTGTCCATTAAAGATTTTATTACCATCAATATCATCTTTTTTCCCGAGACTTTCTGCCCAGAGTTGGCAATACCAGCCTGCAATATCTTTAAGACGGTCAGAGTAAGGCATCATTACAGATATTTTCTTTCCCTTATTTTTATCAAGAAAGTAATGAACCCCTGCAAATTGATATGCTGGATTGTTTTCAATGGAAGAATTTGAGCATTCGGTATCCATTTCAGCACAACCTTCTGATAAGGCTTCAATATCAAATCCTAATAAAGATGCTGGAAATAGACTTACAGGGGAGAAGACAGAAAACCTTCCTCCTACATTTATCGGAATCTCAAACTGGACAGTGCTATATTTCTCTGCAATAGGGTGTAATAGACTTTTTGGTGTGTTTTCTCCTTTTGGACTTGTAGTAATGACAAGATGTTCTTTGATTTTTTCAGGGGAGAAATAATTTTCTAATTCTTTTAATACAATAAGTAATTGGCATATTGTTTCTGCCGTTTCCCCTGATTTAGATATGGCATTATATAATGTCTTTTCAGGGGGACATAATCCCATTACTCTTTTGAAGGTTGTGGGGTCAATATTGTCCATAACAAACAAACGGGGAAAACCATTTCGCTGTTCTCTGGAGAGAAGATTGTAATAAGGACCATTCAATGCAGTATTTAAGGCAGTAGTGCCTAAGGCAGAGCCTCCTATCCCTAGAATCACAAGATTTTCAATCCCATGATTCAAAAATTCAGCAGCAGCATTTTTTATTTTTTCTATTGTGCCTTTATCTTTATAAAGTTCAAAAAAACCATATTTCTTTACTTTTCGTTCCTGTATAATCTCATTATGATATTCCTTTATTTGTCTGTTCAAACTTTCCAATTCTTCATCTATAAAACCATGATTGGAACTTATTTTATTAGCATGGCATAAAGAAATATCAATATTGATATTTTGGTTCATACTTTTTCCCTTTGGTTTATGAATTTATTTTCCCTGATTGATATTGAAACAGTAAGTAGTTTAACATATTTTGATATTCATTTTCAGGATAATATTTTGAAATAGAAGGAACTTGATATGCGCAATAGTCGAATTTGTATGGTTATGGTTTGCGTTACATGCATTGTTGGTGCAGGTTTTGCCTATACTGAGCCTAGCAATGCACAGTTGTCATTATACCAAAAGAATCCGGATGCGATTTCACAATTACAGCAAGGAACTATAAAATGGGCAAGTGCTGCCTGGTGGGGATTTAATCCATACGATTCTACAGAGTTGTTACAGTCGGCTATAGATTCGTATGCAAATGAAGTTATCGTTCCAAATATGGGTTTGCCCTGGATAGTCAGACCAATAAAATTGCATTCAAACCAAAAGATTACCTTTATGCCCGGTGTCGTTATCCTTGCTAAAAAAGGGGAATTTAAAGGCTCTGGGGATTCATTGTTTTCTGCTGAAAATGTTGAGAATCTTGTAATATCTGGTTATGGTGCTATATTACGAATGAATAAAAAGGATTATCAGGATAAGAAGCAATACGAACCTGCTGAATGGCGGATGGCTTTGTCTCTGAGAGGTTGCAAAAATGTGACTATTAAAGGTGTGCGTTTTGAAAGTAGTGGTGGTGATGGAATCTATATAGGTGCAACGGATAAACTTGACCGTTGTGAAGATGTAGTAATTCGAGATGTTGTTTGCCACGACAATCATCGGCAGGGAATTAGTGTTATTAGTGCAGTAAATCTAACTATTGAAAACTGTTCTTTAACAAATACAGAAGGAACGGCTCCTCAGGCAGGGATTGATTTTGAGCCAAATAGGGATAATGAGCAGTTGAACAATATACTCATGAAAAATTGCTATATTGAAGGTAATAAAGGAGCAGGAATTCTAATGTATCTTAATACCTTAAAGAAGAAATCCCTACCCATCTCCATTAAGATAGAAGATTGTATTATGAAAAATGGTTTTGACCATGGGATTGCCATTGGCGCTGTTGGTGATGATGGACCTGGAGGCGAAGTCATTTTTAGAAATTGCCATATAGAAGGTCCACAGAAGGGAGGTGTTTTTATATTTGATAAATCATCAGAAGGAGTAAAAATAGTGTTTGACCAGTGTTCTTGTGGAAATACCCCTCAAAAGTGTGATAGTTTCCCAATTAAAATCTACCAGATGAAAAAATCATTAGTCTCAACTATTGGTGGCATTTCTTTTAATGATTGCCTTATTTCTGATAATTGTGAACGAAGTCCTATTGTGGTAAAAGCAGCAGATAAAAAATGTGAAGTTAAGAATCTTGTTGGAACAATATTCACTAATGGTAATAGTCTTTTGAATGCTGAGAATGAAACAGACAGTTTCCTAGAACAACTATTTATCCAACAGGTCAAAGATTAGTTTAATTTTTGAATAATTTGTTGACAAAGTTCATTAGTTTTTTTTATTATAATAGAATAATAAGTATAGATTAGGAAATGGCGAATGTTTCTTAATTGGGTTTTAAGAAAAAGATATTATGTAATGAAAGTGTTCTTATTTTTTCCCTTACTAATTTTGATTTCTAAATTAGTTTATGCAGAGCCTAATTTAATTACTAACAAGTCGGAAGGGAAATCTTCACAAGGGACAAAGATATATAAGATAGATTTAAAAGAAGCCTATGCTGACCGTTCAAGGGAAAAGGGACTATATCAATTTCAGAGAAAGGATGGAACACTCGTATTTACAAATCGTCCACAAAAATATCGTTCAAAAAATGAATATAAAGAAGTGTATTTTAAGAAATCAACACAATCTACCTATTCTGCAGGAAAGAACAATGCATCTAAGGGAGACCTGAATAATAGCGGCTATGCCATTATTGTCCCATTAGAACCGGTGCATGTTTCTAAGAAGTTTGAACATTTATATAAAGGGAAGAATTATAACTTTGAAGCCATTCAAAAGATAGTAAAGGAGTGTAGCCAATACTATCAAGTAGATGAAAAACTGATATGGACTGTGATAGAGGTAGAAAGTGCTTTCAATCCGAATGCAGTTTCTACTGCGGGAGCATGTGGCTTAATGCAACTAATGCCAGCAACAGCCGTAGAAATGGGTGTTACGGATATATTTGACCCTGCACAAAATATCGCAGGAGGGACACAATATTTAAGCCGCATGTTAGATTTATTTAATGGGAATGTTGACCTGGCTTTAGCAGGTTATAATGCCGGTCCTGAAAATGTTAAACAATACAAAGGTATCCCACCTTTTACTGAGACAATCAACTATGTGAGATTAATCAAATCTAAATTGGGACTCAAAACTGATACCAATTATTATGCAAGCAGAATAAATGGGAAAATTACCGTTCCTAAAGGTAGAGTCACCTCTGTTGGAGGGAGCAATGTAAAAAAATATATGGTCTACTTTAAGAGTGGACTTCGCCAACCTGCTGATGATGTGGTTGAACAGACACCTTATTACTATATAAGTTATGGGAATCGAACTTATCCTGTGCGAACAGAATTAGTCCAAAAAATTGAAAAAACAGGTTAGAACCTTTTACTTAATTCCTTAAATTAATTATTATGATAGAAAATGGTATTTTTTCTGAATATGGTCTGAAATCATCTCAACCTTCACCTGTGAACCAAATGATGTCTCAATTTGCACAGGATTTTCGACCAGGAATTGACATTAATCTGGGAGTCGGATATGTAAATGAAGATACGATTCCTTATAATGAATTTGCAGATATTGTTAGAGAACTTGTAAATAAAGAAAATCGCCCATCTAATTTATTGAATTATGGAGGACCAGAAGGCTCAAAGCGACTGATTGATTCCCTTAAAGAGTTTTATAACATACTATATAAAAATGGGAAGACAGGTTTTGTTCCTGATTTTGAGAATAGAGAGGTGGTTATAGGTGTTAGTGGCGCAACCAGTATCTTGACAGGTCTGGCGAATATATTAAAAAAAGGAGTTGTTATTTCAACAGACCCGCTTTACTATATTTTTACCTCAACATTAGAAAGATATAACTTTGAAATAGCACCAATAGAAGAAGATGATGAGGGTCCACGGATTGACATTTTAGAACAGACATTGGAATCTCTCCATAAAGCAGGAAAATATATATCGTGTTGCTATTTTGTCACAGTTAATAATCCCACTTGCGTTGTAGTGTCTAACTATAGAAGAAAGCAAATAGTAGAATGTCTGGAAACATGGGCTAAGAAGATTGATACGAAAATCCCTTTATTTTTTGACCTTGCCTATGAGTGGCTTATACATGATACACAACTACCATATCCAGTATTGCCCTCAATGTTTGATAATTGCGAGTCTGTATATGAGATTGGCACTTTGTCAAAAGTGTTTGCACCTGCCTTGAGAGTGGGATATATTATTAGTCCAAAAAACAGTGCTTTGTTAAAATCGTTAATTCAGTGGAATAGCGATGTAGGTTTTAGTGCTCCGTTGATAACTCAGGAAATTTCTGCAGAATTAATAAGAAAGGTCGGTCTGAAACAATTTGAATTTGTAAATACAGGGTATCGAGAAAGGGGTACTTTGCTTAAAGATAAATTCAATCAAAAGATGGGGCAATATATAGAATCTATAACAGGTGGAAGTGCTGGTTTTTACCTATATTTAACATTAAAAGGGATACCTACTTTTCCAGATTCTGATTTGTTTATGTTATTGTCCAGAAAGTCGGGGATTAAAGATTGGGATTATAATGTAGATAATATAGTAAATAAACGAGTTGTTTATCTACCAGGGATTTACTGCGTCCATCCACAGGGGACACTTTCAGAAGCAGGGAAATACCAATTGAGGGTATCGTATGGATATGAAAATATTGGTGCCTTACTGCAAGCAGTTGACATCTTTGTAAAAGCAATAGGATTAATAAAAAGACAAAAGGTATAATCTACATAAAAAAATGATAAGAATGAACCAGAATTATTAGTTGAACCGATATAAGATTCTCCAAATATTAACCTTGAGGACAGCCCCAGACTTTTATATTCCCATATTTTTAAGTGCGGTGTTACAGTCTTGCTCTCTGATTATTGACATTTTAAATTACAAAATAGAGAATGCAAAAACATACTAAAACCATAGCGGACATGGTGTCTGCCTTTGCGTCCTTTATGGTAAAAAGTCTTGTCAGGCGGTCATGGTCTAGTTATAATGAAAAAACTGATTTGAGCATTGAATTCGTGCTTTGCGGTTTTAAAATTCCCCTCTTGAAAGGGGTGTCCCGCAGAGACGGGGTGTTCCTAACTCTTAGAAATTCATAGGTACTACAAGAACAGGCACTATGCTCGTCTGCACTTGCGGTGTTCCTAACTTAGAGGTTTCCAGCGACTATCTCGTCAGTCTACGCCTGCCACCCCTTCGCGGAAGGGGAATTTTTGTTTTCTCTGATGTAGCGTAGACATTCTTGTCTGTTTCTTTTATTTGTTGTTCAGTGCTTGTTGAACTGCTTTTTTCCAGCCTTCTAATTGAGACTGTCGTTGGTCTTCGCTCCATTGCGGCTCAAATGTTCTGTTTACTTTCCATCGCTTACTTAACTCTTCTTGCTTGTCCCAGAATTTGGTTGCAAGCCCTGCAAGATAAGCCGCTCCTAATGCGGTTGTTTCCAGCGTAGACCCACGAATCACAGGTTTCCCAATTACATTGGCTTGATGTTGTAGCAAAAAGTTATTTGCGGCTGCACCTCCATCTACGCGAAGTTGTGTAATCTTTTTCTGTGAATCTTTTTCCATAGTAAACACAACATCTGCGGACTGGTAAGCGATAGATTCCAGTGCGGCACGGACAATATGTGCCTGTGAAGTGCCCCGTGTAATTCCTGTAATAATCCCTCTGGCGTGCATGTCCCAATACGGGGCACCTAAACCTACAAATGCGGGAACTAAATATACTCCCCCTGTATCGGGGACTGACATGGCTATTACTTCACTTTCCGCAGCAGATTGTATCAGTCTTAATTCATCGCGTAACCATTGCACTACGGCACCACCGACAAAAACACTACCTTCTAATGCATAAGTAACCTTCCCATTAAGTCCCCATGCAATTGTGGTAAGTAGTCCATGCTTTGAAATAGGTGCTTCTTGCCCTGTATTCATAAGAAGGAAGCAACCTGTGCCGTAAGTATTTTTGCACGCACCCTCATTGAAAGCAGTTTGTCCGAACAGAGCAGATTGCTGGTCGCCAATAAGTGCAGCAACGGGAATAGATTTGCCAAGTGCCTCTGTATTGCCATATATATTGCTACTTGGATGAACTTCTGGAAGTATTTCGCGTGGTATTTTTAATGCGTTTAATATTGTATCGTCCCATTCTAATTTATGGATATTAAATAGTAAGGTGCGTGAAGCATTGGTATAGTCAGTTGCGTGAATCCCTGTAAGTTGATATAAAAGCCAACTGTCAATAGTCCCGAATAATATTTCACCCTTTTCTGCACGCTTCCTTAAACCGGAGACATTATCCAGCATCCAGCATATTTTAGTGCCTGAGAAATAAGCGTCCAGAACTAATCCTGTTCGTTTTTGTATCTCTGTTTCAAGCCCTTCTGCACGAAGTTGTTCGCATAAGTTGGCAGTCCTTCTACATTGCCATACAATTGCTGGATGAACAGGTGCTCCGGATGTTTTTTCCCAAAGAACGGTTGTTTCTCGCTGGTTTGTGATACCAATTGCAGCAACTTCATCAGCAGATGCACCACATTTTTTCAGCACTTCCCGTGCTGTTGTTAATTGTGTATTCCAGATTTCATACGGGTCATGTTCTACCCAGCCAGGCCGTGGATAATATTGCTTGAATTCATGCTGACTTGTTGCAACGGCGTTGCCTTCATGGTCAAATAAGATACTGCGTGAACTTGTTGTCCCTTGGTCTAATGCGAGTATATATTTTTTCCCCATAATTATTCCTTTTTCAGTTAATATAAATAGATTAATTAAATTCAAACCTTAGTAATAACATATTATTCTTTTGTTCACTTAGTCAAATTGTAAAGGAAAATGACTCTTTATTTTTTAACAGAAAGGGTTTATTTGTCCGTTTCCTTACTGTGAACAGATAGACTTGATTATGATAAAGTATTATTATTTACATGATTATTAAACTGCAAAGAAAATAAAAAAGTAGATACACAGGCAATGGATAAAATTTCTTTAGTCATCCCAACCTATAAAGAGCGAGAAAACTTACCAGAACTTATTAACCGCATTCAGCGAGTCAGAGATAGCAACAATCTGGATATGGAACTGATTATTGTTGATGATGATAGTCAGGATGGGAGCGAAGAATATGTCCAATCCCTGAGGCTTCCGTGGTGTCGTATTATTGTGCGTAAGGTAGAGAAGGGATTAAGTTCTGCTGTATTAAAAGGATTTGAAGAGGCACAGGGTAATATTTTTATTGTTATGGACGCCGATTTAAGTCATCCACCGGAGAAAATCCCGGAGTTTATTGAGCAAATTCAGGCTGGTGCAGATATGGTCATTGGCTCAAGATATGTCACTGGGGGTAAAACAGATGAAAAATGGGGTATTTTCCGCTGGCTTAATAGTAAGATTGCCACCCTTTTAGCACGCTCATTAACTTCGGTCAAAGACCCTATGAGCGGATTTTTTGCCTTACCAAGAAGCATATATGAACAATCTGCACCCTTAAATCCAACGGGGTATAAAATTGCGTTGGAATTGCTGGTAAAATGTCCCGTTAAAAAGGTTGTTGAAATCCCTATCTACTTTTCTCGGCGGGTTAAGGGTAAAAGCAAATTGACCTTCAAAGAACAAATTGAATATTTAATCCACTTGCGTAGATTATACTTTTTCAAATATGAGAATTTAACCTATTTCTTTCACTTTTCAGTTATTGGTTTTTCCGGGACGCTGGTAAATCTTCTGGTATTGACAGTATTGGTTTTTTTAGGTGTAACGGTTCGGCTATCGGTTGCAGCTGCTATTATTGTTTCCATGCTCTCGAACTTTGTGCTTAATCGCTGGTTTACATTCCCACATGCAGTAAAAAGCCCATGGCTACCCCAATTAATCGGGTTTATTAGTGCCTGTTCTCTGGGTGCTGTGATTAACTATATTACCGTTCTTCTGCTTCTACATTTCTTTCCTTTGCTGGAACACATACCACAAATACCCGCAATTATTGGCATTTTTGCAGGACTAATTTTTAATTTTGTCCTTAGCAAAAATTTTGTATTTCGCAAAAAATAACTTTTTCTACTTTCGCTTTTAAGGTTTTTTAGGTGGTTTAGTTGTTTGTTGCTGTTCAATTCGTGCAATTGCCTGTTGGGCTCTACGGATTTGATTAGGGTCTTTACTTGTCTGGGCTATATATTGATATGTTTGCAAAGCCCTATTTACATCGCCCTGTCTTTGATAGGTTTGAGCAAGTAGTAGTTGCGTAGTTATATTATCAGGCTGGAGTTGGAGCACTTGTTGATATTGTGCTTCTGCTTCGTTATACATACCCATACGCGAATAAAGGCTCCCAAGTGCAACATAAGAACTGACATTCCCCGGTGCAAGTTGTATGGCAGTCTGATACTGGTCAATAGCGGAATTGTAATCATTATTACGCCGATAATAATCTGCCATGGCTAAACGTGCATCGGGAGAATTTGGGTCTAAATTTACCCAGTTTGCAATGGACTGTCCTTCTTCCTGTTTCATTCCCATCTGCCGATATACACTCGAAGCCATTGCATAAGTAGATGCCTTATCGCCATTCATCTGTGCAAACTGCTGTAATTCTCTATTTGCGAGGTCATAGTTTCCCTGTCGCCGATATGCTTCTGCGAGAAAAAAATGAGGTGTCGGGTCTTGTGGGTTGTTACTTGCCCACTGTGCATAAGCGCCAATCTCTCCTTGATAATCCCCTGTCTTTTTATACATATTTGCCATCAATCGTAAAACTTCACGGGAATTAGGGTCTAATTCAAAACCTTTCTGGAGAAGTTCCGATGCTTTTGCATAATCACCCTGGTCTAATGCGGACTTAGCATCATTAAGTAATGATTTCACTTGTGTCTCAATCTGCTGATGTTCCCTATTCTCTTTTTCCAATTTATTTTGTAGTTTATCCTGCTTGTCCTTTCCCTGATTTTTGCTATATTGAGAAGAATCTTTACCTGAACCACGGCTTGAAGAAGAGGATGCAACTCCCCCTGTTTTATCATTACCCTGTCCCCTTTTACCATTAGCAGTGGAAGAATCCGCATCTTTTGAAATGGATTTCATCCAATCTTGCAGAGCGGTTTCAATAGATTTCTCTCTCAGATTTTCAGAAATATTATCATAGTTCAGAGATGGGTCTTCTTCCTCTGCTTCAGGTTGTTTATCGGAACTGTTCGATTCTTCTGTTGAGGATGTTGCCATAGGTTCTGTTTCGGAGCGATTCTTACTTTCATCAGAAATCAATGTTGATGTTGTTTTTAAGTCTGCAATATCGTCTTGTGAAACCTGACCGCTCCAATTAAGGGTAACTATTGCTACAATAACACAAGCAGGTATCAATATCAATAAAAGCAAAGTTTGAACCCTCATTGAATCTTCTCCTCAACTTTAACTTTGTTTATTTACTTTTACGGTATAAGAACAGGGCCAAACACTGGCATTGCCATATTCGCCTCATCAACAATATTACAATATGGGTCATGGCCTCGTCCATACCATAAGAACGCTTGTTCGGGCATTTTTGTTATCCACAAGATAACTGAATTTGGTTCATTTTCAGGCAAAGTGATTTTATAAATTATTGGGGAAACAGGAGAGTCGGGTGTAGAACTAATTGTAAATCCTGAAGGCAATCCTGCTGATTTGAGTTTGCCATTAACATTTGAAAAAGTGACCTTTACCTGCGGACCATAAGCAGAGGTTAATCGTTCTACTTTTTCTGGACGAGGTCCGGATAGAATCTTACCCTTAAACATATCACGCTCTACAAGGTTGGCAAGCCGATAGCCAAGAACTTTATGCCCTTCTGTGCCTACATGAATAAGGTCATCCAGAGCCAAATCTATCCCAGCAACCATTCCGCCAGGAAGTAATTCCTTTTCCAGTTCCAGTTGGTCATTTTGAATTTTGTTCCAATAGGTAGCATCTGAACCTTCTGTAACAAACCTACCAATTTGCACATAGTAGAACGGAAGTTCTGGATTTCCTAAGTCATTGCGAAACGCTGATATAAGTTTGTGCATCCGTTCTTTATAAATTGCTTCTGGTTCTTTTGCAGCATCTGATTCTCCTTGATACCATAAAATTCCACGCACTTTACCGCCAGCCGCCTGAAATTGTTTATACATAGAGCCATACAACGATTCGCCACCTTTATCCTTCAAGGCTGGGTCCCATTGTGCCATAGATGTGCCGCCATGAGCCGATGCAATAAGCCCTATTGGCCGCCCTGTCCTCTTTACTATTTCCAGAGCAAAGGGCAATCCTAATCCTGCACCTTTTCTACCATTGAATTCATTCCTGACTCTTTTCGCCCGTTCTTCCTCGGAAGGTATATTGCCAGAATGAACGGGGTCTGGTGATTCTGAAAGCAAATGTAATGGGTCCTTAGCAATACGCCATTTGTAGCCCATAGAATAAAGATGAACTAATGGACTGGGTTCAGCAGTATTCTCAATATTTCCTACTGCCTGCATGTTAGACTGCCCTGCTAAAATCCAGAGATCACCCACAAGAACATCGTATATTGCGGTGTTCTCCGTGAATTCTCCTGCTTCATTTTTAAGGCGAAGTTCGACGCAATAAGGACCCCCAAGAGGTATGTCTGCAAGGGTTGCCTTCCATTGGCTACCATTAGCAGAACCCACTTCTTTCCATGGCATAATTTCATAGACCATGCCCATTACACGCATTTCAATTGCACCTTTGCCGCTACAAGTCCCACCAATTTCTATTGGAAAATTCTTATCCTCAGGATTTGCCTGCAATACTTGATAATTTGTTAAACCTTTATCTACGGTTAACGAGAACGAAGGAATACATAAAACACTTAGCACAACACTGATAATGGATACACAGATAAAACAACTCTGTTTTTTTACAAAAATGCTACTCATAAAAATAATCTCCTGATGTTGAATAGTTTTTTAATATAATACATAAAAGACAAAGGGAATGAAAAATAAAATTTTGTTATACTTATCTTCTGCTTATTGGCTTTGAAAAATATAACTGAAAATTTAGGGATAGAATATATGGAATTAAGGTATATAAAAGAAATTCTTGAAGAGGTGCAACAAGGGAATTTGAGTATCGAAGAAGCAATAGAAAAATTAAACTTTGTGCCCTATGAAGACCTGAAAGATGCCAGAGTTGACCATCACAGACCTTTAAGGAAAGGTTTCCCCGAAACAATTTTTTGTCCTGGCAAAACGGCTGAGCAGATTATCCGCATAAGTAAATCAATGCTGTCAAAAGAAACAAATGTTCTGGCTACCCGCTGTGATAAGGAAGTCTTCGAGATAGTGAAACGAGAGATACCAGATGCGGAATATCAAGAGTCAGCAAAGGCTTTTACAATAATTTGTAAACCTATACACTACCGGACTGGCTATATCGCAATTGTGTCCGCAGGCACAGGCGATACACCCGTTGCAGAAGAATGTGCCATAACTTGTGAAACCTACGGCTCTCATGTTGAACGAATTTATGATGTCGGCGTTGCCGGGATTCACCGATTGTTTGAGCAACTACCAAAAATTCGGGAGGCAGTTGCAATTATTGTCTGTGCAGGAATGGAAGGGGCTCTGCCAAGTGTAGTTGCAGGTCTGGTCAATAAACCCGTGATTGGTGTTCCAACCAGTATTGGATACGGCACAAATTTCAAAGGAGTTTCGGCTTTGTTGGGAATGTTGAACTCATGTGCGTCAGGACTCGCAGTGGTGAATATTGATAACGGTTTTGGTGCAGCAACTTTCGCCGTAACCATACATCAACTCCTTTCTCCAATTCAGGAGAGTGAATAAATCAATGATAAAGTATGTTTCCTTATCTGATGTGTTTTGAAATTAATATAAAACCTGAAACAACCACAATTTTTAAGGATTATATAGCATGAAGATAGCCTTTTTTGACTGCTCATTTGGGATAAGTGGTGATATGTTGGTAGGTGCTTTTTTAGATATAGGTGTTCCTCTGCATGAATTACAAAGTGCATTGAATAGCCTGCCTCTCAAAGGGTATAAAATCGGACAACAGAAGGTAAAAAAGCATGGCATTCAGGCTACCCAATTTCAGGTAGATATAGAAGCGGAGCATGGGAAACATTTGCACCGTGGACTGGCTGAAATTACAGAACTGATTCAAAATTCATCCTTGCCAGAGGAAGTGAAACAAGGGGCTTTGAACAGTTTCCAGAAACTTGCAGAAGCCGAAGCAGAGGTGCATGGGACAACACCTGATACAATACATTTCCACGAGGTAGGTGCAGTAGACGCAATTATAGATATTGTTAGTGCTCATTGGTGCTGGTGGTATTTGAAGTTACAACAGGGATATACCGCGGCTGTCAATGTAGGTGGTGGAACCGTTTCATGTGCGCATGGGATACTCCCTGTGCCTGCTCCAGCCACAGTCTTATTACTTCGGAATTATACCATTTCCATCGGAACTATAAATACAGAATTGACCACACCAACCGGTGCCGTATTACTTCAATCATTTACTAATCCGAACGAACCTGTTCCCCCGTTTATTCTTGAAAAAATCGGTATGGGCGCAGGCGTAAAAGATATTCCTGATAATGCAAATGTGTTTCGATTACTATTAGGCGAATGTCACTCAGAAGTTACAAATAATACAGAAGAAATTTTCATTATCGAAGCAAACATTGATGACATGAGCAGTGAAAATATTCCCGTAGTGATTAATGAACTGTTAGAAAAAGGTGCTCGTGATGCCTTTGTAACGCCTATCCTTGCTAAAAAGGGGAGACCTGCTTATATCATTACAGCCCTTTGTGAACCTGCTTGGATTCTATCTATTCAAGAAGTATTTTTCACAAAAACAACGACTCTTGGTGTTCGGTATCGGACAGAAAAACGAGTCATACTAAACCGCAAATGGCTGCCTGTTGAGACTCCATGGGGGACCATTAAAGTGAAGATAGGTTATCTTGGTGAGCATGTTTATCAAGTCAGCCCTGAGTTTGAAGATTGTAGCATTTTAGCAAAACAGCATAACTTGCCTCTACATGAAATTTACCTCTATGCACAAAAATCTGCACAAAAAGAATTGAACTCTTCTACTTAAATCATTTCAATTCTATAAAACTTTTTTGGCATAATATTAGTCTTATTTCTTAAAATTGCCTCTTTCCCTAAAACAATAATATAGGAATTTTTATTATGTCAGAACGGATTGCATTATATCCCGGGAGTTTTGACCCACCTACACTGGGGCATTTTGATTTAATACATCGTGCCCATCGTATTTTTGACCGTGTTATTGTTGCCGTTGCCATAAATGAAGCCAAGACTGCTCTATTCACAGTTGAAGAGCGTATGCAAATGTTGAAAGAGGAATTAAATGGCATAGCAGGCATAGAGGTTACAAGTTTCAGTGGCTTATCCGTTGAATTTGCAAAACAATGTGGAGCACAGGCACTTATTCGTGGATTAAGAGTGGTCTCAGACTTTGAATTTGAGTTAAGTCTAGCCATAAACAATCAAAAATTAGACCCCACCATTGATACTGTTTGTCTCATGCCCAGTGAACCCTACCTATTTTTAAGTTCTCGTCAGGTCAAGGAAATAGTATCCTTTGGCGGTAGCGTATCGCATTATGTCTCACCCAAAATAGAACAGAAACTCCGCAACCGCCTCCTCAAAAAGTAAAAGCAAATCTACCTATCCAACAGTGACTTAAAATGTCAGAGGACAGTAGGCTGAATATCGCGAAAAGCATAAAACTCATCATCAGAATAGACCTCAGCAGAAAGTATCTCCTTTCGTGCTATCTTATAGAATAAACAATCCTCTGACATGTATTATCTCCTTCTATAAACCTTTCAATCTCTCAATTTCTCGCTTTATTCCATTAATTAACTATTTTATATAAGTTTCTTATCAATTTCAATCAAATGTTATTTTGGATAAACTAAGTTCTTTCTATCCTGTTCTAATTTTATAAATTTGTTTTTGTAAGAATAATTTGTATCAGTGTCAACTTTGACTAAACCATTTTTTATTAAATGTGCATTGATAAAAGTTTTATTTTTTAGATAAAGATAAACCAGTAGGTTTCCGTCTCTGTCATATTTAGTCATATCATACTTTATGAATACCTTTTGTTTCTTTAGTTTATCATTCAAAAAATTTACTGCTTCATTTATCTTCTCTTTTTTGGTTTTTACTCCAATCAACCTTACTTTTAAATTATTACTTAAAACGACTTCTTCAGGACTAATAATATTTCTTACTGTAAAATATTCTTCTATTGCTGTTTCAGTAGAGGAATCAATCTTTGAACCAAATTTTAATTTCCTGGGGTCAATCTTTTTATCAAATTTTATGGGGTCTTTGAATTGATAAAGCAATTTTGCAATTTCTGAATTCCAGTCTATTTTTAATGGTTCTTGTTTGATAATTTCAAAATCTGCATTATTAATAAGTTCATTTACGCCGATTTTCTCTTTTATTATTGGCAAAAACTTTTCATTTATTTCATAACCAATTGAGTTTCTCCCTAAATTTTTAGCAGCAAGGCATGTAGTCCCACTGCCTAAAAATGGGTCTACCACTGTATCCTCAACAAAACTAAACATCTTGATTAGTCTTTTAGGTAATTCTTCGGGAAACATTGCTAAATGTTCTGTTTGCTTTTCACCATTAAAATTCCAGTGTCCAGAGAAATATTCATTCCACTCTTCTTTGGTAAGTTTCGATTTCTCTTTTAATTCTTTTGAAACCTTTGGTGGATTGCCCGGTTTTTTGAAGATTAGTATAAATTCATAGTCAATTTTTACAATTCCATTTCTCGGATATGGGAAACTGCCCATCACAGTTGCACCGCCGGTAGTATTCATCGTGGTTGCCTTTTGCCAGATAATAGCACCCATATAATCAAAACCTATTGTTTCGCAAAATTTAATTATTTCAGTGCGTATTGGGATAATTTTGTAGCGTCCATAATAGACTGAGCGTGCAAATTGGTCTCCTATGTTTATACATAAGCGACATCCATCATGTAATACTCTGTAGCATTCACTCCACACCAGATTTAAATTATTAATGTAGTTCTCATAAGAATCATTAAACCCAATCTGGCTTTCTATTCCATAATCTTTTAATTGCCAATATGGTGGTGATGTAATAACAAGATGAACCGACTCATCTCCAATTTCTCCCATTCTTCTGGAATCGCCGATTATTATCTTGTGTATTGTAGTCATAAAGTCCCATTAATTCTTTAACACTTCTAATGTTTATTATAAACTGTTTTTAGACTTTAGTTCTGCTAATAAATTTAGGTTCTTCTCTAATTAGGTTGCTAATTCTTGTTTATTCATTTTTTTACCTCATATATAAGCAAATATTGATGCACGATTTTAGGAACTTTTCTGGATTTTGTATTTTTGCATTTGATTCTTATTGTGTAACTTCTTTTTTATAGCAGTTTTTCCTAATGTAGGAACACCCAAACCGTAATATGCTACACTTTCGTTTACCCTTGAAGGAATAGATATTTCAGGTTTTTCAAAAATGGGTAGATACTCATGAGCCAGAAGAAGAAAATTGTATTTTATACTATTGGTATACCAGAATCCTGTGGTTTTGCAGTTATAGCGATACTACAAAAAGACTAATTTGAGATATTTTAATAAATATATATATTAAAAAGAAATATAAATAATCACATATCAACATATTTATCCATTAGTTTTTTTTGTAGAAGTTATATTTCTTGTTTATGCTTTAAGGTTATTTGAAGTAACACCAAAAGTGATAAACTAATCTATAATATAAATGTGTGTAAAGGAGTCAAGAAATGTTGATAATAAAAAGATAAAGAGAAGAATAAATATGAAAGATGGCGAACAACAAACTAATTGGGGTGGCATTTGGACAAAGCAAAAATTAGTAGTATTTGAAAAGTATGTTAATGCTTATTTAACTATTATGATTGCACAGCGGAAAAATTTTAACGGTTGGCCTAGAAGTATTATTTATTTTGATGGTTTTGCTGGCAGTGGCACAAGAGCCACATTTAAGGATACCAGTCAAGATCACATTTCTCTCGAAGATTTGGGCATTCAAGAAGATGAATCTCAATTATATCAAGGTTCAGCAGAAAGGGTTATCCAACTAGAGAAAAAATTTGATGAATATTATTTTGTGGATAAAGATAAGGATGTTTTAGACCTATTAAAAGAAAAATTAAAAGATAGTCGGGATACTTTTAATAGATGTCAGTTTGTATTGAATGATGTAAATGAGGAGTTAAAGAAATTATCTAATAAACTATCGGATAAAAACAAAGTTGCTCTTGTATTATTAGACCCATTTGGAATGCAAATCAAATGGAATAGTATTGAACTATTAAGAGACAAAAGAATTGATATATGGATTTTAGTGCCCACTGGAGTAGCAGTTAATAGACTTTTAGATAAAAAAGGAAAAATAAAAAGCATGAAAGTTCTGGAAGATTTTTTTGGATTAAGCGAAACAGAAATTAGAGAATTTTTTTATAAAAAAGAAAACTTTAGAACTCTATTTGGTGAAGAAGAAATAATTAAGAAAGTTCCACAGTCAATACATCAAATTGCTATACTATATATAAGTAGATTAAAAACTATTTGGAAGTATGTAACGGAAGAGCCTTTGGTTTTGGCGAATACGAAGAATGCCCCTATTTATCATTTTGTTTTTGCTTCTAATAATGAATCTGCTCTAAAAATAGCAAGTCAAATAATCGAGAGTAAAACATGAGACAAACGAAGATAGAATGGACACAAAAGGTCTGGAATCCAGGCATTGGTTGCAACAAGATTTCGGAAGGTTGTAAGAATTGCTATGCAGAAATGTTTGCAAAGCGTTTGCAGGCGATGGGTGTGAGAGATTATAAGGATGGATTTAAATTCAAAATTCTTCCACATCGCCTAAACGAACCCCTAAAAATAAAAAAACCTACAGTATTTTTTGTTAACTCAATGAGTGATTTATTTCACGAAGAAATGCCCTATAAATATCTGGATATGATTTTTGATGTTATAAAGAAGACACCCCAACATATCTATCAGATTTTAACAAAGAGAGATAATCGAATGTTTGAATATTTTCAGGGTAAGACGATAACAGATAATGTGTGGTTAGGTGTAACTGTAGAAAATATTAGGTATGTCTACCGGATAGAAACATTAAAGCACATAAAGCCCAGAATTAGATTTGTATCATTCGAGCCGTTGATTGGTCCAATAGGTGCACTTGATTTAAGTGGTATTCATTGGGCAATTGTAGGGGGAGAAAGTGGAACAAGAGCCAGACCAATCAAACAAGAATGGGTAAAAGAAATCTATATTCAATGTAAGGAACAAGGGATAGCCTTTTTCTTTAAACAATGGGGAACTTATGGAGCAGATGAAGTTAAAAGGAGTAAAAAAGCAAATGGTAGGATATTTCTAAATAAAGAATGGAATGAATATCCGATAGTGGCTTAACAATCTGATACCTCTGAAAATTCAAATTAATCTTATGATTATAAAAAGATATAGGGGAATGAAACGAAATAGGGTAGTAGTTATATAAAGATGTATAAAAGTATTTTGTTTAATTATGATAAGTTAGTCTAATTGAAAGGTAAGATAATGATAAGACGCAGTAATAAGATGGCCAATGCAGATTTGTTTACTAATGGAGCAAATATAGATTTGAAAAGCATATATGGACACAGAGCAAGCAGGTATGTTTATTTTTAAAAGAGGTATTACTATATGGACAATGTAGATATTATTACCTAGATCAAAACAGGTTTCAATTTATATTTTTAGCAATTGCTTATAACTTACGCAGGATAATTACATTAAGCAAGAAAATAGGTATGAATACAGCATAGATAAGGGTATGAGAATTGAAAAATTATAAATATTACACCAAAAAATAGAAAATATAAACATAAGGAGAGTCTATTTCACACACTTTTTGATTCAAAAAACAACATTTTAAAATAAAAATAATTTATTCTATAAAAGAAAACTAAATAACCCAATTTTTCAGATGCCTCATAATGTTTAAAGATAGTTTATCTTTTTGAACCCAGCCTATTATTTTCCCAAAGTGCTTTTGTCTGAAAATAGATAAGCCATAAATGGTCTGCTTTAGACAATATGGTGAGACTCTCTTTAAGATGAAATTCCACCTCCGCCACCGACATTAGTCTTTCCACTTTTCCATCCTGTTCTTCCTTCAATTGAAATGCTATTGGGTGAGTTTAATATTTTTCTCTCCGATTGACAAATATCACTAAAAATACAGTACTTCTCATCATTAAAAATCAGTTTATCCTGTGGCATTAGACTTTCAAAATTTTTCTTACCAATACTTCTTTCTGGTGGACAATGGCGTTTATCCGGTCTGCAAGATATTTTACCAATTCTAAAAATAATATAATCCATTGATGCTGGTGTAGGAGGTCTATGATTATTAGAAATTTTACCCCACTCTTTCCATACTTCTCTCCATGCTTCGCGATTTAACCTATCCACCATAGAGTATTGATAACAAAAGATATCTAAAAAACTTGTAAGCAAAGGTATACGGAATTGGAGAATACCTGTTCTTAAAGCAATCCTCATAGTATTTTTGTCACTCATAACATCCAGTCTTTCTATATTCCTTTCGTATTGCCATACCCCCAAATCAGCCATGTCTCTAAGAAACATGTGAGCCTTTTTAGTAGAAAATCCATATCGCTCTTCGGATGTTAGTGCTTTAACAATTTCAGATACATCTCCATTATGAATTTCATTTATCTTGTATGCTGAGGAACCATACTTTTCTACCAACAAATTCGCAGAATTTTGCATCCATGGTTTTCGTTTATCCCGCTGAGAATGTGCACCAAGAAAATTAAGAAACTCATCTATCAATAAACTATTATCTTTTACTTTCTTGGGATTGAAACAATCGGGATGATTCTTATAAAATTTAAAAGGATTGCCTTTTGCATGAATATCAATATTGAAATCCTGAATTGCGGTGAAGAATCTTACATTGGCAATTTCCTCTTTGCTTAAATCAAGGGTATCCAATTGAACCTTAATGGTGTTATTCTTATAGATTTTTTCCAACACTTGGGCTACTTTTAAACATTCTCCATTGGGATTGATTTTCGGAGCCAATATCTTCTCGTGATTTTTCTCCCAATACGCATGAAACTCAGATATAAATGGAAGTAAACTTTCTTTTTTCTGATAAAAAAATCTATTAACCTCACTTAACACTTTAGCAGACAATTCATATTCATCTTCGTCTTCAAAATCTTTAGTATCAAATTGTATATTACAGTGTTGTGCAAGTCTTTTAATAAAATTAAGAAAATCAGACATATTTATCTCTACTTATTTTCTCATAAACAAGCAAATATTGATGGATTGTATTCAAATATTTATTTGGACTAATAATGTTAGAAATTTGTTCTTCTTGTGTAACAATTACGATTTCTTTGAGCCATAAATTGTTAAGTGTTAGCATATCTACACATTTTTTAGCGAGAGACTCTATATATCCATTTATTCTTACATCTTGCGTCTGAATTACTACATATCCACCATTGTTTATGCTAGGCAACTCTTGAATTATAATTTCTTTTATTTCCTTTAAGTATTGTTCAACACCTATACGAGAAGGGTTGCTATTTAGAAATGGAGACTTTATAAAAAGCAACTCTTTGCCTTTGTGTTTATCTTTGGGGATAAAATTTATTTTATTTCTGGATGATGAAGTAAAAGTAATAGTTGAATAGTCTCGACTATTTGAATATCTACCGATTACATTTGTATCCAATTGCTTTTGAAAGTCTTTCTCAGGGAATATCCATACAGTTGTTGTTTCAAGTTTGTCTACCCTCTTTTTTATAGCAGTTTTTCCTAATGTAGGAACACCCAAACCGTAATCTGCTACACTTTCGTTTACCCTTGAAGGAATAAATATTTCAGGTTTTTCAAAAACGGGTAGATACTCATGAGCCAGAAGAAGAAAATTGTATTTTATACTATTGGTATACCAGAATCCTGTGGTTTTGCAGTTATGTTGACGCTTGATAATGAGTTCT
>Ga0116192_1000931_pt1 | contig 21285 bp, 16 predicted proteins | sample AD_UKC113_MetaG_FD_89876 | JGI IMG/M metagenome (GOLD analysis project Ga0116192, IMG submission 89876) | Active sludge microbial communities of municipal wastewater-treating anaerobic digesters from Hong Kong - AD_UKC113_MetaG | ecosystem: Engineered > Bioreactor > Anaerobic > Digestate... | reverse complement strand
GCGAAAGGGTTATACGAGGAACATTGTTTTTATTTTCAACCATTGCCACCACTGCTCGTACCATATCTCCCTTGCGGTAAAAGTCAGTTGGAATTTGTTCGGACTTTGGCAAGTAAAGCTCATTACCTTCCTCATCGAGAAGAAGCATTTCATTTTTCCAGATTTGATAAAGCTCTGCGGTGACAATTTGTCCAACTTTCTCTTTGTATTTGATATAAATATTCTCTTTGTGCAAATCGGAAATTTTTGAAGATAATGTTTGTTTTAATGTTAAAACAGCTCTTCGTCCGAAATCCATAAAATCAACAGTATCGGTGACTTCTTCACCAATTTCATAATCTTCATCAATTTTTTGAGCTTCGCTGAGCGGAATTTCCAGATTCGGATCCTGAAAATCTTCATCAGCGACAATAGTACGGTTTCGGTAAATTTCAAAATCACCTTTATCAGGATTGATGATCACATCAAAATTTTCGTCCGTACCGTATTTTTTTGCAATAATATTTCGGAACGATTCTTCAACTACACTGATTAACGTGCTTCGATCTATATTTTTCAGATCTTTAAATTCTGAAAAGCTGTCAATTAAATTAAGTGTTTCTTTTTTGGCCATGATTTTATTTAAATCTTAAAATGTATTTGGTTGTTTTTATTTCATCATAATGAAAAGTAACATTTTCAGTTACTACTGTTTTTCTTTTAGAGTTTTCGGTTTTTTTCATTTTCTTAATCTGTACAACAAATTCGTTATCGGTTGCACTCAGGAGTTTTCCTGAAAATTTATTTCCTTCTTTAGTTTGTACTTCTACTTCGTTCCCAATATTTTTTTCATATTGTTGTAAAACTTTAAATGGCTCAGTTAAGCCAGGTGAACTGACTTCTAATTCATAATCTTCTATTTCACGGTCGAGATTCGATTCTATGAATTCACTGAAACTGACACAATCATCAATAGTGACACCCTTGAAAGAATCGAACTTTATTAAGATTTGATTATCTTGATTAACTTTCAACTCTACCAGGTAAAAATCCTTATCTTCAATAAAATTTTTTGCCAGTTGATGAATGTTTTTTTCGCTTATCATTTCATTTCAGCATATTCATTTAATAAATGAGGGGACTTTTTTAAGTCCCCTCCACAATTCAATAATTCGATGCAAAAATACAAAATATTTTATTTAAATCCAAAGAATTATAAGAATATTACAAAGTCGACGCATAAAAATTTCAAAGTGTGTACTTAGTAATAACTTGATGATTTGATTATCAATAATTTATGTTGTAAACAACTAAAAATTTGTTTATCTTTAATGGTTTTTCCTTTCTATGGTAGGTATAATTTATTTTCACACATGATTTGAATAAAAAAGAAAATCAAATTTTATAAAATTTTTTTTTTATTGCACCCCATTTAAAATTTCGATTTTCTTACTATTATTATTAATAAAATTTAATATATTTTTCTGATTTTCAATTAATTTGTTCATTTGTGAAAGGTCATTTTTCCGACAAAAAGTTAGGTCATTTCAATTTTTTTCCTTAAATTTGTATGATTTTTAAAAGGATTAAAAAATTAAATCAATTTAAACTCAAAATAAAAATGATAAACAACGAGAAATTAGATGCTATCAATGAATATGGTGCGAGTAGCATTCAAGTTTTAGAAGGATTAGAAGCTGTGCGTAAGCGACCTGCCATGTACATAGGCGATACATCACTTAAAGGTTTACATCATTTAGTATATGAAGTAGTAGATAATTCTATTGACGAAGCAATGGCTGGTCATTGTGATAATATTCAAGTAATTATTAATGAAGATAATTCTATCACAGTTATTGATAATGGGCGTGGTATTCCGGTGGATTATCATGAAAAAGAAGGGAAATCAGCTCTTGAAGTAGTAATGACAGTTCTTCATGCCGGTGGTAAATTTGATAAGGGTACTTACAAAGTTTCAGGTGGATTGCATGGAGTAGGCGTTTCTTGCGTTAATGCACTTTCTTCTTTTATGCGTGTGGAAGTTGCTCGCAATGGAAAACTTTATGTACAGGAATACGAATGTGGTATTCCAAAATTTTCAGTAAAAGAAATAGGGGAATCAGATATCACAGGCACAACTGTTACTTTCCTGCCTGACAAAAGTATATTTACTGAAACTGTATTCAAATATGACATTATTGCCGATCGGCTAAGAGAATTAGCTTTTCTAAATGCTGGTATTAAATTAACGTTGGTGGATAAACGTACGATAGAAGAAGATGGGAATTATAAAACAGAAGTTTTCTATTCAAAAGAAGGATTGAAAGAATTTGTCAAATATATTGACGAGGCTCGTGAAAAACTTATCGAAGATATTATATATATCAATACTGAAAAAAATGGAATTCCAGTAGAAATTGCCATAACCTATAATACTTCTTACAATGAAAATATTCATTCCTATGTTAATAATATCAATACGATTGAAGGAGGAACTCATTTGGCAGGATTTCGTCGTGGTTTAACGCGTACATTGAAAAAATATGCTGAAGACAGTAAAATGTTAGAAAAACAAAAAATTGAAATTAGCGGAGATGATTTTCGTGAAGGTTTAACTGCTGTAATTTCTATTAAAGTGGCAGAGCCACAATTTGAAGGACAAACCAAAACCAAATTAGGGAATAATGAAGTAATGGGTGCTGTAGATATTGCTATCAGTGAAGCTTTGGGAAATTACTTGGAAGAAAATCCTAAATCAGCTCGCATAATTGTTGAAAAGGTAATTTTAGCCGCCACCGCTCGTCACGCAGCACGTAAAGCTCGTGAATTGGTACAACGGAAATCACCTCTTTCAGGTGGTGGATTGCCCGGTAAACTTGCCGATTGTGTTGAAAAAGATCCTGTAAAATGTGAATTATTTCTTGTTGAAGGGGATTCCGCAGGTGGAACTGCAAAACAAGGTCGTAGTCGCCAATTTCAAGCTATATTGCCGTTGCGTGGAAAAATTTTAAATGTAGAAAAAGCCATGCAACATAAAGTGCTGGAAAGTGAAGAGATACGCAATATATATACCGCTTTAGGCGTTACTATAGGAACAGAAGAAGATAGTAAGGCACTAAATTTAAGCAAACTTCGTTATCATAAAATCATTATTATGACTGATGCTGACGTGGATGGCAGCCATATTGCTACGCTTATTATGACTTTCTTTTTCAGACACATGAAAGAAATAATTGAGCAAGGATATCTGTATATTGCTACTCCTCCGCTTTATTTATGTAGAAAAGGGAAAATTGAAGAATATTGTTGGACAGAACAACAACGTCAAGCTTTTATTGAAAAATATGGAAATGGTCAGGATGGTTCTGTACACGTTCAGCGGTATAAAGGTTTAGGCGAAATGAATGAAACTCAATTGTGGGAAACAACCATGAATCCTGAAAAAAGAACTTTACGTCAGGTTACTATTGAGAATGCAGCTTCAGCCGACCATGTATTTTCAATGTTGATGGGAGATGATGTGCTTCCTCGTCGTCAGTTTATTGAAGAACATGCCATTTATGCCAAAATTGATGCTTAATTTATAAAAACAGAATTAATTTATTCTTCAACAAAAACGAATAAATGAATATTGCCGTTTTTTGTTCCTCGAGTAATCATATCGCTACCTATTATCATCAAGTTGCTTCCCGTTTAGGAGAATACATTGCTTCAAAGGGGAATACGCTTGTTTATGGAGGAGCAACGGGCGGATTGATGGATGCGGTAGCGCAAGGAGCTCATTCTAAAGGCGGAAAAATTATCGGAGTAATTCCACAATCCATTCTTAAAATGAATCGGCAAAGTTCCCTACCAACGGAATTTATTACTGCATTAAATTTAAGCGAAAGGAAACAGATTATCAAAGAAATATCTCATTTATTCATTGCCCTTCCTGGGGGATACGGAACGCTTGATGAAATGTTTGATGTAATTGCTTCGGGAATTACAGGAGAACACCATAAGCCTTTAATAATCGTTAATGAACAACACTTTTTTGATCTTCTTATTGAACAAATCAAGCGAATGAAAAATGAATTTTTTATTCCGGAAAATGAAAGTTATCAACCTTATATGGTAGAGAATCTTGAAGAATGTATAGCTATAATAGACTCAATCTATTAACTTAAAAACTAAATTCATGAATCAGTTTCAAAAAAAACCGCTTAAAAAAATTACTTCTACTTCTAAATTTGAAAAAAATGAAGCAACGTTGTTGAAAGATATGCAACGTTATTTTGAGATTAGTAGATCTGCAGAACTTGAAGAATACAAAAGTTTATTTCATACAATAAGCTCATCTGAGTTTCAAGAAAAAAAGAAATTATTAAAAAATCGCAAATATCAAGATACAGAAGAATATCAAATCGTTACACAATATCGTAAACTTCAAAAATCACCCGCTATTCGTTTATATTATGAAACTTTACAATCTCCACTCTTGCAGGAATATCTTCAATTCAAGAAAACGTCAGAATATGAAGATTTGGGAGATAAAAAGAAAGTAAACGCTTCCAAAACTCTTCAAAAATTCAAAGAATTTGAACATTCAAAAGCTTACAAAAATTATATTCGTTTTCATGATTCTTATATTATCAAACAATATGAGGAGTTAAAAGAAAAAGTCAATTTGCCGGAATTTAAAGAATCGAATGAATTTTGGGCAAATGCAAATCGGTGGCATGCGACTCCAGAATATGCCTTACAGCAACGTTATCATCAATTACGTAAAAATCCTGATATTATTTATTATGAAAATGAGAAACCTGAACGTTTTGAAAAATATCAGAATTTAGAACTTACTTTCGAAGAAAATTTTGATTGGCATACATTGGATAGATCACGATGGTCTTACGGCTTTCATTATCAACATCCCGTTCTAATTCAAGATCATTCTTTTGCCAATGAAAAACAAGCTTACAATAAAGGGAAAAACGTAGTGGTGGAAAATGGCATCTTGAAAATTTATACTAAAAAAGAAAAAGTAACTGCTCGAGCTTGGGATCCTGTAAAAGGATTCATATTAAAAGATTTTGAATATACCTCAGACATTATTCAAACAGCCGATTTTTTTCGACAACAACGAGGAGTATTTCGTGCCAAACTTCGCTGCTCAGGAAAAATTCATCATGCTTTTTGGTTAGGAACAGATAGAAAACTTCCTCAAATTACCATCTTTCATTTTGATGGGAAAAATATTAACGTAGGGAATGCCCATGAAAGTGGATTTGATAGAAATAAAATTAAAGGTATTCATCCTTCACAATTTTATATTTACACGCTTGTATGGACAGACAATGAATTGATCTGGTTTATAAATGATAGGGAAGTTTATCGTACTTCTTCAAACTTACCTCAAGAAAAAATGTATTTAGCATTTAATTCATTTATTCCGGAAAAAGAAAAAGGAGACGAAGGAATTTTAGAAGTTGATTGGGTAAAAGTATATCAATTTAAAAAAGAATAATACTATCTTTGTCGCATTATTTGTGCATTTTATCTTAATTGTTTAATAATGATACTTCCTACCAGAGAAATAAATGTTCTGAACCGTTTTACCATTGGAGGGAATCAACGTTTTACTCTCATTGCAGGTCCCTGTGCCATAGAAAACGAAAAAATTACGAGAGAAACAGCTTCAACCTTAAAACAAATAAGTGAAGAACTAAATATCCATCTTATTTTTAAATCTTCTTTTGATAAAGCCAACCGAACTTCAATAAAATCTTCACGAGGAATAGGTATGGAACAAGGACTTCAAATTCTTCAGCAAATTAAGGAAGATTTTGATTTGCCTATTCTTACCGATATTCATGAGACATGGCAATGTGAACCAGTTGCAAAAGTGGCTGATGTGCTTCAAATTCCTGCTTTTCTTTCTCGACAGACTGATTTACTGATGGCTGCAGCTAAAACAGGGAAAATTATTAATGTCAAAAAAGGTCAGTTTATGGCTCCGTGGGACATGAAAAACGTTATTGAAAAAATCAGTGAAGCAGGTAATGAAAATATTCTTCTTTGTGAACGAGGTTCATGTTTTGGTTACAATAATCTTGTTGTTGATATGACAGGATTGGTTGAAATGAGACGATATGGTTATCCTGTGGTGTTTGATGCTACTCATTCTGTTCAGAAACCTGGTGAACAAGGAACTTCTACTGGTGGCAATCGTGAAATGGTTCCTTATCTGATGCGAGCTGCATTGGCTGTCGGGGTTGATGCCATTTTTATTGAGGTACATCCTTCTCCAGATTATGCCATTTCGGATGGACCAAATCAGTTAGTACTCGCCAGTGTCAAAAAAATTCTGGAAGAAGCTTTGCAAATTGATAATCTGATAAAAAATTCTTCATTTAAAATTAATAATATTTCTGCTGAAACAAATTCAATTTTTTCACAAAAATCTCATACCAAAATCAAATTATTTCTTTGTGATGTAGATGGCGTAATGACTGATGGTGGAATGTATTATTCTGAATTAGGCGATGAACTCAAAAAATTCAATGTTAGCGATGGAATGGGTTTAAAACTCATTCAGAAGCAAGGAATAAAGGTTGGTATCATCACTTCGGAAAATACTAAAATTGTTGAACGTCGTTTTGAAAAATTAAAATTGGATTATCTCTATCAAGGTAATCGAGAAGGTGGCAAATTAGCTTCAGCAAAAGAAATTTGCGAAAAAGAAGGAATTACATTGAACGAAGTAGCTTATATTGGCGATGATGTGAATTGTGTAGAATTACTTTCTAATGTAGGATTATCAGCTTGCCCTGCTGATGCACAACAAGCAGTAAAAAATGTACATGGAATATTACAAATGAAGAAAAAAGGTGGTGAAGGTTGTATTAGAGAATTTGTTGAACTAATTATGAAATATTATTGCTAAATATTATGGATTTTATTGAACGAAGTAAAGAAATATTTGCTTTGGAAATCGCTGAACTTCAAAAGTTAGCTGACCGATTGGGACCTGAAGTTAATGAAGCAGTTGAAATGATTTACAACTGTAAAGGGAAATTAGTCATTATGGGTATTGGGAAAACCGGTATCATTGGACATAAAATAGCATCAACATTAGCTTCGACAGGGACGCCAACAATTTTTATCAATGCTGCGGAAGCTGTTCATGGGGATTTGGGAATGGTAAGTAAAAATGATATAGTTTTACTCATCTCAAACAGTGGAAGTTCCAGTGAAATTCTAAATGTAATTTCTCCTTTAAAAAATATTGGTTGCACGATTATTGCTATGACAGGCAATCCAAAATCGCCTCTTGCCAAAGAAGCTTCACTGATATTAAATGTAGGCGTAGAACGTGAAGCTTGTCCTTTTGGACTTGCTCCGACAACTTCTACCACAGCCACTTTATTAATGGGAGATGCTTTAACTATTTGCTTAATGGAGCGAAGAAATTTTAAAGCTGAAAATTTTGCACTTTATCATCCAGGTGGAGCATTGGGTCGTCAGTTGCTTTCTCGTGTAAAAGATGAAATGGTTATTGATATTCCAAAAGTTTATACACAAACCCTCTTCAAGGATGTTATTTACGAAGTGAGCAACAAAAGATTAGGTATGACAATGGTGTATAATGGGAATGAAGAAGCTGTCGGTATTATTACCGATGGCGATATTCGTCGAGCTATTCAAAAATTTGATGATATCAAGCACTTAACAGCAGCCGATTTTATGACACACGGCTTTAAGCGGATTACTCAAGAAGCTTTGCTGAGTGAAGCATTAGAAATAATGGACGAAAACAATATTACCAATCTGGCTGTAATGGAAACGTATGATTCAGATAAAGTAATTGGCGTTATCACCATTCATAATATTATTGATTTCAGATAAAAATTTCAACCTTACCATTTCAATCCATCTAATAATTGAATATAAATTTGAATACCTTTTTCAATTTCGTTCAGTTCAATAAATTCATTGGCTGTATGGGAGCGAGCAGAATTGCCGGGACCAATTTTGACACTTGGAAAAGGCATTAAAGCTTGGTCGGAAAGGGTAGGGGAGCCAAACAAATCAAGATGTAGTTCTCGTGCTCTGGCGATAATAGGATGATCTAATTGCACGTTACTTGAGCACAAACGAACTGAACGCGGTTCTACTTTACAATGAACGTGTTCACGAATTATTTCCAGAATTTCTTCATTCGTATAAAGTTCATTACTTCTTACATCCACCACAAAAGTACATTTGTCGGGAATTACATTGTGCTGTGTACCGCCAGCAATTTGCGTGACTGTCATTTTCACTGCACCAAGAAAATCAGATTGTTTCGGGAATTGATAAGTTCTAAACCATTCTATATCCTTTATAGCTTTGTAAATAGCATTTTCGCCTTCTTCTCTACCAGCATGTGCCGATTTTCCTCTTGCTATGCAATCAAGTACCATTAACCCTCTTTCAGCTACAGCCATTTTCATTTCAGTGGGTTCGCCCACAATGGCAAAGTCAATAGGAGGGAATTCCTCTAACAAACATTCAATTCCATTTTCTCCAGAAATTTCTTCTTCTGCTGTAGCAGCAAAAATTAAATTGTAAGATTGATTTTGTTGAATTAAATATAGGAAAGCAGATAACAAACTCACCACGCTTGCTCCGGCATCGTTGCTTCCTAAACCATATAATTTTCCGTTCTCAATTTTTGGCTCGAAAGGATTTAAAGTCCAGTCATTACCAGGTTTTACAGTATCAATATGTGAATTTAGCAGTAAAGTCGGTCGTAAAGGGGAAAAACCTGGACTGATTAACCATATATTGTTCTTGTTACGAAAAACATCATAACCTTTTGCTTGGAGATAAAATTCCAAAAAATCAGCCCTTTCTTTTTCTTCTCGGCTAAAAGAAGGAATAGAAATCATTTTCTGTAAAAGTTCGACTGCTTCGTTTGTTAAAGTATCAACCATAATAAAGAATTTCTATAAAATTTCTTAACTATCATTTATTTTTACGATTTTTTAATTGTTTTCAACCGATTATCAATTTTATAAAGTCAAGTTTTAATTATAAAGTAATTTTGGTTCCTTTTTTCTTATTTAATTGGTCGGCACGTGTAATCCAAACTTCTTTAACACCAGCTTTGAGAGCATCAAACGAATTCTGTAATTTGGGTATCATTCCACCTTGAATCACTTTTTCAGCTACATATTGTTCAAAAAGTGAAGAGTTTAATTCAACAATGACACTTTCTTCATCTTCTTCATTCAACAAAACTCCTTTTTTCTCAAAGCAAAAAATTAAAGTTACTTCAAACCATTCAGCAAAAGCTTTTGCAACTTCAGCAGCAATGGTATCGGCATTGGTATTTAGTAAGTTACCTGTTTTGTCATGTGTTACAGGAGCTACCACTGGAACGACTTTCTTTTCAATCAAGTTGCTGATTAGCGTTACATCAACTTTTTTTACGTCGCCCACTAAACCATAATCAATTTCGCCAATGGGACGCTTTTCTGAAAAGATAAAATTCAAATCTGCACCTGTTAAGCCTAAAGCATTCACATCAAGAGCCTGTAATTTAGCAACGATTTGTTTGTTTACCCAGCCAGCATAAACCATCGTTATGATTTTCAGCATGGAATCATCTGTGATTCTTCTGCCATTGACCATTTTTGTTGGTATTCCAAGTTTAGTAGCCAGTGTAGTTGCCAATCGTCCGCCACCATGAACCAAGACTTTATTGCCTTCTAGTTCTGAAAAATCTATCAACAATTGCTGCAACGCAACTTCATCTTCAATAATTTTGCCACCTACTTTTATTATGGATAGCTTTTCTTTCACTTTTGTTACCTTTAAGAAATGAGTTGAAAAATTTTATTGGCTTAAAATTGAATAAGGGAATGAATATCATTTACACCTTTCAATTTTTCCCGACCGTTTAAGTCTTTCAATTCAATCAAAAAACTTACATAGATTGCCTTAGGATGAAATTTTTTTATTAATTCTAACGCTGCACTGGAACTTCCACCTGTAGCTAACAAATCATCATGTAAAAGTACAATATCATTTTCATTCATTGCATCTTGATGAATTTCAAGTGAATCTGTACCATATTCCAGTTCGTATTCCACTTTATAAGTCGCTGCTGGAAGTTTCCCGGCTTTTCTAATCAATATGAACCCCGCATGAAGTTTATAAGCTAAAATGCTTCCCAAAACAAAACCACGACTTTCTAAACCGACTACTTTCGTAATACTTTTGTCTTTGTAATAATCATAAAGTTCGTCAGAAACGAATTGTAAAACATCCGCATCTTTCATTGCTGTAGTAATATCTTTAAATTGTACTCCTTTTTTGGGAAAATCAGGGATGTTTCTAATGCTGGCAATAACTCGTTCCAAATCCATATTTTTTAATTTAATATTTTAATTTTTAGATAAATATATATTTTAAAATTGGGGAAATGTAAAAATAATTCTTGTTCAACTTAATGAATTCAACATTCTTTTAATAACCACTTGAGCTGAAATTTCGCGATTAGCAGCTTCAGGAATCACCAGCGACTGTGGACTTTCAATTATTTCATCGGTTACAATCATATTTCTTCTGACGGGTAAACAATGCATAAAATAAGCATTGTTGGTTACTGCCATTTGACGGCTGCTCACAGTCCAATTTCTATCTTTGGACAAAATTTTACCATAATTAGGATCTTGATAAGCTGACCAATTTTTGGCATAAATAAAGTCCGCTCCTTCAAAAGCTTTCATCTGATCATATTCTACTCTGGCACCACGTACAAATTGAGGAGCCAGCTCATAACCTTTGGGATGTGTAATCACAAATTCTACATCCGCTTCATTCATAAAATCAGCAAAAGAATTTGCAACTGCTTGTGGAAGCGGATTTGGATGAGGTGCCCATGTAAGAACCACTTTTGGATGAGGTCTTTTTTTATATTCTTCAATGGTAATTAAATCGGCGAAAGCTTGCAAGGGGTGTGTAGTTGCACCTTCCATGCTGAAAACAGGACGACCAGAATATTGAATAAACTGATTGATTAACGTTTCTTGATAATCATACTCTTTGTTTTCAAATTGAGCAAAAGCACGTACACCAATCACGTCGCAGTAACAACCCATTACAGGAATCGCTTCTAAAATATGTTCCGATTTATCACCATCCATTACAACACCACGTTCTGTTTCAAGTTTCCATGCACCTTGATTGATATCGAGCACTATCGTGTTCATTCCCAGGTTCATCCCTGCTTTTTGAGTACTCAGTCGAGTTCGCAGACTGGAATTAAAAAAAACCATCAGCAACGTTTTGTTTTTACCTAATTCTTGAAATCCAAAACGATTTTTTTTCACTTCAAAGGCTTCCTGGAGAGCTTCTTGCAAATCTCCAAGATCTTTGACATACATAAGTTTTTTCATTGACACATTATTTCAAATAAATGAATTTTATGCTGTAAAGTAAGGAAGAAGTAATTCTTCAAAATTATATAAACCTGTTTCTTTATTTTCCAAGTTTTCTGCAACAAATAAAACCCCATTTCCGAAAGCTTCTCTCGAAATCGATTCATGTATTAATCGAACAGTCTGATAAGGAAATCCAAAAATAACTTCATGTTTACCAATGATACCACCTGCGCGAACAGAGTTAATTTCTGTTTTATTGATATCTAATGCTTCTGCTATAGTTATTGCGGTTCCTGATACATTTTTTTTCCCTTTAAAATGTTCTTCAATAATTTGAATATCTACCCACGGAGCAATTTTCTTTAAAAATTTAGCACAAATTAATAAATAATTAACTCCTAATGTGATATTGGGTGACCAAAAAACAGTCGTTTTTTTTGATAGAGATTTCAAAAAATCTTTGGTCTCTTTTTTATAATGAGAAACAGCCGAAATAATTTTTATTTTTCTTTGTGCTGCCGCTTGTCCATAAATATAAATTCCTTCTTCTGAAGAAAAATCAATGATAGCATCAACAGGTTGTTCGTCAAGAAGTTCATCAATATTAATACTGTAAATAGAATGTATCAGACCTTGATTATCTGATTCAACGCCCAAAATTTCGGCAGCGTTTCTATCATCTAAAAATTTTTTTCTTCGTAAAACCCATTGTAAATCAAATTTTGGGTTTTGTAAAATAACAGAAGCGACTGCTTTTCCTGTTTTCCCAAAACCTATTAATCCAATTTTCATTTTTCTAATTTTTTATATTAAACAAATAATCAATCAATTGCCTTCTCTATTTTGGCAACATCATAACAAGTGGTATTAACATTTCTTCCAGTGAAATTCCTCCGTGCTGGAATGTGTTTTTATAATAACTAACATAATAATTATAATTATTGGGATAAGCAAAAAATTTGTCGTTACAGGCAAAAATATAAGTAGAGCTCACATTGGGGCTGGGCAAACCTGCTTTAGCAGGCTGAGTAATTTCAAAGACGTCTTTTTTATTATAACTCAAATTCTTTCCTACTTTATATCTTAAATTTACATTGGTATTTTTATCTCCAATCACTTTAACAGCATCTTTTACTTTAATAGTTCCATGATCAGTAGTGAAAATCACCTTATAACCTCGTTCTGCAATTTGTTTGAATAATTCATAAGTAGTAGAATATTTAAACCACGAAAGCGTAAGAGACCGATAAGCTTTTTCATCATTAGCCAATTCTCTCACCATTTTTGAATCTGTTCGAGCATGGGAGAGCATATCAATAAAGTTCAACACACAAACATTTAACTGATAATTTTCCAGACGTGGTAATTGATCGATTAAACGCTGACAAGAATTCGAATCGTTGATTTTATGATAAGAAAATTCATAATTTTTTCTGAAACGATGAATTTGGGTTGCTAGCAAATCTTCTTCTTTCAGGTTTTTCCCTTCTTCATCAATTTCTTCTACCCATAAATCGGGAAACATTTGTTCAATCTGAAGAGGCATTAAACCTGAAAAAATGGCATTTCGAGCATGTTGAGTAGCAGTTGGCAAAATACTACAATAAAGCTCTTCTTCTTCGAATTGATAAAAATCGCCCAAAAGATCGCGAATAATTTTCCATTGATCGTAGCGAAAATTATCAACCACTACAAAAAAGATCTTTTCACCTTTATCAAGTAAAGGAAAAATTTTTGTTTTGAATAAATCAGGACTCATCAAAGGGCGAGTTTCAGGATTTTCGAACCATTTAAGATAATTGGTTTTGATAAATTTTGCAAAAGCCGTATTGGCATCTGTCTTTTGCATTTGTAACATTTCGTCCATCCCGCTATCTGTTTCGGATAGTTCGAGCTCCCAGTAAACCAATTTTTTATAAATATCAATCCATTCTTCAAAAGTAAAGGAATCGTTGATTTTCATTCCAATTTGAAGAAATTCTGAACGATAAGTGGAGGTAGCATGTTCTGTTACAATTTCTTTTCTATGAATATTTTTTTTCAAAGTTAATAAAATCTGACTGGGATTCACTGGTTTTGTTAAGTAATCGGCAATTTTGTTTCCGATAGCCATGTTCATGATGTTTTCTTCTTCATTTTTTGTAATCATCACCACCGGAACATCAGGTAATAATTCTTTAATTACAGCCAACGTATCGAGCCCACTTAAACCTGGCATATTTTCATCCAAAAAAATAATATCGAAATTTTCTTGCTGACAAATTTCAATGGCATCATTGCCATTGGTAGCAGTTAAAACCTCATACCCTTTGTCATTAAGAAAAATAAGATAAGGTTGCAACAAATCAATTTCATCATCTATCCAGAGTATTTTGCCTTGTTTCATAACCCAATAAAATTTTGTTCATCGAAAAGCATAAAAATCATTTCAAATAATATTCTTTCATAAAGTCAAAATATACATTCAATGCATTTTGTTGAAGCATTATATTTAAATTTTCCTGCGTTCCCACTAAATTACGATAATTTACACCTTTTAATCCTTCAAAAAGCGAAGATTCTTTTACTATTCGTATCAAATACGATTTTGCAGTGTTGGCATCAGGAAAAGGTCCAATGATGAAAAATTGCTGCTTCCCAACTTTCTCAGCTCGCGTTGACAAATTCAAAATCCCATAGTTTTGTTGATTGTATTTATCAAAAGCATTTTGAACTTTTGCATCATTTACATTTCCTGAAACAACATAAATAGTAACAAAATGAGGCTCATTTGGTTTATAAGCAAATAAACCTTTGTAAAGAGTCACTTCCTCTTTAGCTGTTTGAGGTGTTGTCGAAGAAAGAGCTGCTTCTATTTGTTTTTCCAGTTGAGGAGTTGGTACAATTGATGAAGTTAAAATGCTATCCTGCTTCGATGTTTTTGCTGTCAATTGAATTTCACTTCCTATTTGTGGTTTCCCAGCACTGGAAGAAGAAATTACTGTCGAAGTTGTTTTTTTCTCAAAAGACGCAGTAATTTCTTTTATTACTTTATTGTCGGGTGCTAAAAATTTATCGTGGAAAGCCAAATAATCGTTTAAACTGAAAGTTGTTTTTAATAAAGCAAAATTATTTTCAGAGATAATAACCTTTTTTATATTTAATTGATTCATAAATGATTGTAATAATTCATCAGACGAAAGCGTATTCAAATACCATAACACTTCATCATAAGAGTCGAAATTGGTAACAAATAAAATATTTCTTGTACTATCCAGTGACTGAATGCCAATGTCAAAATCTTTAATTAAAAATCTAGAAAAATTGAACGAGGCAAGTTGATACATCAACTGATTCAAATCTCTTTTATCTGTATCGCTTATCAGCAACAGCAAATGTTTGGTTTTTTTATCAGGCGAAAACTGTTGTTGAACCACTGTTTCTTTTTCTGTCTTAATTATTTCTTCCCGTTTAGCTAAAAGAGAACCATGTGTAGTGCTTGTTTGCACTTGTTTTCCTTGTTTTATCAAGGCTAAAATATCTTTTGCCATAGAGCTTACATCACTTTCAGGATAAGTATTGATTAAATCGCTCAATTCTTTTTCAAAACGTTCAGAAGGAGATGTTTTACCGATACTTAGAGCTTCAAGGAACAAAAATTTTGGCATAAGGGATGAAGTAGGATAATTTTGTTCCATATACTCTTTGTACTGAAATACAGTATTAAAATCATTGTTTGTATAAGCTTGATAAGCAAGACGATAAATAGAATCCTGCTCTTGATACATTCGTTTTAGTCGTTCAGGATAATCAGGTTTGGAAAGCAATCTGGCAAAAGTTGTTTCAGGGAATTCAGTAATTAATTTTGTTCGCCATTGTTCAGCTTTATTTCGGTTACCCATTTTGCTTTCCATCAGATATAATTGGAAATAAGCTTCTGATAGACGTGAATGTTGCTTAAATCGGCTAACAAATTCTTCAAAAGTTTTAATTGCCATTGGAACGTCCTGCAACTTGTCATAATAAATCATTCCTAAATTAAACATGGCTGTTGCCATTTCCTGATTGGATTTTTCCAATTGAGCTGGGGTTAATGGTATTTGTTGCAAATAAAATGCTGGATTTTTATTATCTGTAATTGTTTGAGAAACAGTTGTGTCTGATAAATTTTCCATAATATTTGTTTCTCCATTTTCCTGAGCAAATAACTGTACCGTTTTGTTAGCTCTTCGCCAATTGTCTTCCAATTTACGTTTTCCCCATTTTTTTTGAAATTCCAATTTCCCCTTTTCTTTTAAATCCGGGTTATAAAAATACCATTCTTTCGATGTAAGTATGTTGCCACCAATAGGTTGAAGTTGATCGCCAACGTCCATGTTACTTAAAACGGCTTGTTCCTGGGCAGATTTTTGAACAGCCTCTTCCTCCTCAGCTTTTACCTGAGCTATGATTTTTTGAATAGCTTCCATTCGTTCATGTTCTGGCAGAGCTGCCAATCGCTGCAAACTATCTTGGAGCATTACGATATCATATTGAACTACCCATTCACTGAGTATTTCAGATAAATGTGACACTCGCTGATAATCTTCATGTTCATTGGTTATGATTTTTGATGCTTCTTCATAGCAAGGATAAGCTTGTTTGTAATTTTTATTTTTGTAGTATAAATCTCCTAAGGTAATTAGCGCATTGGCTTTATCATAACCATTACGGGTACTTTTATCAATAGCAGATTTGAAATTTTCTATTGCTTTCAAGGTGTCGCCTTTCATCAGCAAATTTTTACCCATTGCAAAATAAATCTGGTCTTGATAATCTTTGTATTTTGAATTTTTTAGCATTTTGGTTAGTTCTTTCTGTGTTAGGGAGAAATTGGAAGCATTCAATTGAGCTCGTTGAATACGAGCATAAAAATCCATTTCAAATGGAGGATTTGATTTTAACACCTGTGTAAAAGCCTGATATGCTGCATTCTCATTTCCTGTGATTTGATAGAGTTGTCCCAAAATGAAAGTGAATCGTTGTTTTAATTTTTTATCCGATTCTTTTTCTATTGCCAATTGTAAATAGGGGATTGCTTCTTTGTATTCTTTCTTTTTTAATAAAATATCGGCATTTACAGCAGCAAATAACCCAATATGCTCTTTTTTTAATTGATCTTGATTAATTTTTAATAAAACATCTTCTGCTTCATAAAGCCATCCCATTTCTGCATAGGCTCTTGCCATCCATAGTTGACATTGAATAATAACATCAGGATCAGTAGCAAAATGATGAGCGATGTACGAAAAAGTACCTATTGAACCTAAAAAATCACCTTTATGAAATTCTGCTTTTCCTAACAACAACCAGGCTTCTTTAAGAAGTGGATTAAATTCTTCCTGATTATAGAAAGCTTGATATTCAGGAGAATTCCATTTCTTATAATCTTTCTCCGGTTTTTGTTTAATAGAATGAAGTTTGATAGCTTTACGGCATTTTTCAATGGTTCTGTCCATGTTAGCAGTAGCAGCCGCAGCGTTAGAGTGTCGGCTAATGGGATAAAGGGGGAGAACAGTTGAATAATCGTCCTTGTTGGCATCCCAAATATTTTTTAGACCTTCCTGATAACTCTGTTCAGCGTTAAAATATACATTAAAACGAGTAGTCAAAGCATGGTAACTGCGAGAAAACTTGGTGTTTTTCTGAAGAGAACAACCGCCAACCAGCAAAATCAGCAGTAAAAGCAAAAGTGTATTTCTATTTTTTATCTTCAATGAAATTAAAAAATTAAGAAAAGAAAACAATCAGTAAAACATTGAATTTTATTATTTTCTATAACATTCATTTCCACATAAAAAACTTAAAAATGTTATTTATATTTTATATCCTTTACAAAAATAGCTAAATCATTACATTTATGCTTAATTTTGTATGATAAATTATGTTAGAACATCTTTTTAAGACTTTAATATAGAAAATATGTGGATATTTTTAATCATTGCAATCATACTTGGCGTTATTTTGTTTGCATTTGCTCATTTTAATAAGAAAAAGGCGACAAACAATCATTTAATCAATCCTTCAGCAACTTGTAGTTATTGCGATGCTTACGATGAATGCCAGGTGAAACAACTTTTCAATAAGGGAAATGAAATTATTTATTATGATGACGAGGAATTAGATGCTTTGAAAGGAATTCCTGCCAATGAATATACCCAAGAACAAATTAAACAAATTTCAGAAGTTTTTCATACTTTACAAAAAAATGAAGTAAAAGATTGGCTCAATAGTTTACAGTTAAGAAATATCGAATTACCATTTGAATTACGAAACGAAGTTTTTTCACAAGTTGAGGAAAAAACTTCCCTTGCAAGTATTTGCACTCGCAGTGAACCCAATCACAATTTACCATCTACTTAAACGTTGGTGGTCAGTAGTTTGGAGTTTCAGCAGAGATCTTTAGTTTATGTTGTATGCAAGGTTTGTTAAGTTACGAGGTGCAGGTGGCGAGAGAAGGGAGGAACCTTTATACAAACATAATATTTTACACCTTTATTGATTAACCTTAAAATTTTTTATTCCTAAAAAATTTATAATTTAACTTCCATTTAATGAGGAAAATTTTGATTTCCTCATTTTTACTATATTTCATAATTCGGCCCTATTCAAACATATTTCTGAAATGGCTGAAAAATTTTTTTGAAGCTGCAGGATTTGGTTTAAAATTATTTGATTTATCTAATTTTTCCAGAAGATTTTTTTCTTCCTTACTCAATTTTTCTGGGATATAAACTCCAATATTGATCAATAAATCCCCATTGCCATAGCGATTTACATCAGGTAAACCTTTGCCTTTTAAACGTAAAACTTTTCCTGGCTGTGTTCCTGGTTCAATATTCACTTTTACTTTTCCTGTAAGAGAAGGAATTTCAATAGAACCACCCAAAGCTGCTTGCGGAACGCTCAATAACAAATTATAGATCAAATCATTCCCATCACGAATCAATGAAGGATGCGGTTCTTCTTCAATTAACACAATTAAATCTCCATTGATGCCACTACGACGTGCTGCATTTCCTTTACCCGTAAAAGTAAGTTGCATACCTTCACTTACTCCTGCTGGAATGTTAATGGTAATGATTTCTTCATCTTGAATAATGCCTTCTCCGTTGCAGTAAGGACATTTGTTAACAATAATTTTTCCTTCGCCTTTACAGGTGGGGCACTCAACGGTGGTCTGCATTCTGCCTAAAATAGTTTGTTGTACTCTGGTTACACGCCCAGTTCCTCTACATGTTGAACATGTTACAGGAGAAGAACTTTCGGCAGCACCTGTTCCCTTACACGAAGGGCAGGCAACATATTTCTTAACCTTCACTTTTTTTTCAACGCCACTGGCAATTTCTTCAAGCGTCAATTTAACTTTTATTCGTAAATCGGAACCATGACGTATCTTTGTGTTCGGAGATTGGAAATCACTTCCAAAGCCACTGAATCCGCCAAAGCCACCAAAATGACCGCCAAAAATATCTCCAAAATGAGAAAAAATATCTTCAATAGTCATTCCTTCTCCAAAACCACCTCCCGCAGAACCGCTTACTCCGCTGTATCCATATCGGTCATAGCGAGCCCTCTTTTCAGGATCACCTAACACTTCGTAAGCTTCAGCAGCTTCTTTGAATTTTTCTTCTGCTTGCTTGTCACCCGGATTTTTATCAGGATGATACTGAACAGCTTTCTGCCGATAAGCTTTTTTTATTTCCATTTCAGTAGCTGTCCGAGAAATTCCTAAAACCTCATAATAATCTCTTTTTGCCATAATATTTTACCTCTCCTCAGACATTTTATTGAATGTTTGAGTAACATCTAAAAATTACTTATTCACCGACAATCACTTTTGCATGACGAATAACTTTGTCATTCAAAGTATAACCTTTCAAAACGCAGTCAATGATTTTTCCTTTTAAATCTTCATTGGGAGCTGGAATCGTTGAAACAGCTTCGTGTAAATATGTATCAAATTCTTGATGAATAGCAGGTATTTCTTTTACATTATACTGGTGTAGAAAATTAATAAATTTATTATAAATTAATTGAACACCTTCTTTTATAGCATTAATATCATCAGTGGTTTCGATAGCTTGCAAAGCACGTTCAAAATCATCTACCAATGGTAAAAGATTTACCAGAACACTTTCCGAAGCATTTTTCAATAATTCCGCCTTTTCTTTCAGCATTCGTTTCCGATAATTATCAAACTCGGCTATCAAACGCAAATTTTTATCTGCCAAATCTTCACATTCCATTCTTAATCTCTCTAGTTCCTTTTCTATATTTTCATTTTCTTCTGTTTTTTCTTCTTGAGGAACTAAATTTTCTTTCTTACTTGAAATTTTTTCTTGTTCATTTATTTCATTATTAGCTATATCTTTTTCTTTTTTCATTTTTTTGATATTTATTCATTTTTTAAAATTTTTTATTCCTCAATTTCAGCATAAGGTTTCTTGCTGAATTGATATAAGTATCCTTTTTATTTTAGCAATAACTTTGCCAATTGTTGTTTTTTGTTTTTCAAGCTATTAAATATAGATGGTAAAATGACAAAATAACAGTAATTTTCTTGTTTTAAACAAACAAAAAGACATTTTGTTCTATTTTTTTGTCAACCATTTTAAAAAATGCTGAGGATGATCATCGAAAGTAAAAGGCTTGTTGAGAGGTTTGCCATCATTGTTGAGCATCACAAAAAAAGGCTGAGCATTAGCACCAAATTTATATCGTTGCAGATAACTCCATTTGTCGCCTACTGTTTTGATTTTTCTTACTTTGCCATTTTCTATAACTTCATAAGGTTTTTGAAGAGGTGTTTTATCATCCACATATAAAGTAATTAAAACAAACTGTTTTTTTAAAACCTCATTAATAGCTGGATCTGAAAGTACACTGGCTTCCATTTTTCTGCAATTTACGCAGCCATAGCCAGAAAAATCAACGATAACAGGCAAACCTTTTTCTTTTGCATACATCATTCCTTGATCGTAATCGGTAAAATCGGGATGAACTTCTTGCCGATATAAATTAAAATCCTGCGTAGAAAGTGGAGGAGCAAAAGCACTAATAGCTTTGAGCGGCGCGCCCCATAAACCTGGAATCATATAAATGGAAAACGAGAGAGAAAGAATGGCAAGTAAAACTGCCAGAACCGAAACATGCTTCACTTCGCTATCGTGTGGAAAACGAATTTTTCCCAATAAATAAATTCCCAATAAGGTAAAAATGACAATCCATAGCGATAGAAATACTTCTCGATCCAAAATATGCCAGCCATAAGCCAGATCAGCAACTGATAAAAATTTCAGTGCAAAAGCCAACTCAATGAAAGCCAGCACCACTTTTACCTGATTCAACCATCCGCCCGACCGTGGCAACGACTTCAACCACGAGGGAAAGAAAGCAAACAATGTAAAAGGAACAGATAGAGCTAAAGCAAAACCAAACATACCAATGGTTGGAGCTAAAATGGATTGATTGCTTGAAACTTCTACCAACAACGTTCCAATAATGGGTCCTGTGCAAGAAAAAGAAACTATCACCAGTGTAAAAGCCATGAACAAAATACTTAACCAGCCAGCAGTTGTTTGAGCTTTGGCATCGAGTTTTGTTGACCACGAAGAAGGTAATGTTAATTCAAAAGCACCAAAAAATGACAAAGCAAAAATGAAAAATATGACAAAGAAAATAATATTAAAAACAGCATTGGTAGCAATGCTATTCAAAGCACTGGCACCAAAAATGGCCGTTACCAATAAACCTAAAACTACATAAATCATAATGATTGACAAACCGTACAGAAAAGCATCCCGACGAGCCAGCTTTCGATTTTCCGAACGTTTAAGGAAAAAACTTACCGTCATGGGAATAATAGGCCAAATGC
>Ga0116192_1000929_pt1 | contig 21302 bp, 16 predicted proteins | sample AD_UKC113_MetaG_FD_89876 | JGI IMG/M metagenome (GOLD analysis project Ga0116192, IMG submission 89876) | Active sludge microbial communities of municipal wastewater-treating anaerobic digesters from Hong Kong - AD_UKC113_MetaG | ecosystem: Engineered > Bioreactor > Anaerobic > Digestate... | reverse complement strand
TGCGGTGGGGCGGCTTCTCATGACCCACCGGGCCGAGGAACCGGATCCCCAGGTCGAGGCCCTGTGCGGGATCCTTACTGGAACGGAACCGGGCCGGATCGCCCGGGAAATTCGGCAGCTCTGGCGGGAGCAGCTGGAATCGGCCCGGGAGATCGACGGAGCCGCCGCCCTGCTGGGGAGCCTTCGAGAACTGGGGATTCGATTGGGGGTCATCTCAAACATCTGGCATCCCTTCTACCAGGGCCTGGCACAAAGGCGGCCCTCCCTGGTCGAGACCCTGGACTACAAGATCCTGAGCTACCGCAAGGGGCTGATGAAGCCCTCGACGGAGCTCTACCGGGAAGCTCTCGAGGCGTGTGGAGAACCGCCGCAGGACTGTTGGATGGTGGGAGACACCTACGAACTGGACGTGGCTCCGGCCATGCACCTGGGCATGCGCACCGTCTGGGTCTTAAACCGCCCGGAAAAGGAAAAGGTCAGCCTGGTGGGGGTATTGCGGGGAGAAAAGCCGTCCCCGGACTGGGTGACCGGAGACCTGGGGGAGGTGGAACGCTTCTTTTCAAGGAAAGGATGAACCAAAGGATGGAAATTCTTCTGGTCGGGTTTGCAGTCCTCATGGGAATCCTGGTCAACGTGGCGCTTCTCACCACGGTGCTCTTCTGGTACGAGACGGCCTGGGGGCCGCACCGCAATCACCTGGAACGGCTGAGCGGCGGCCGCGTGGGAGCCCTCCTTTGCCGAACGGCCTTCCTGAGCATCTTTTCCATGCTGGCCGTAGTCCTTTTGTATCCCTGGGGATACCGGCAAAGGGCACAACGCACCAAGGCCGATCCCTCCTGTCCCCTGCCCCCGGTGGTCTTGATCCACGGGTTGTATCACAATGCGAGCGGCTGGTTTCTCTACCGACGGTGGCTCCGCAAAGCCGGGTTCGCCAATCTTTATGCCGTGAACTATTCGAGTTGGAACACATCCTTCGAGGAGGCGCTGGGGAAAGTGGCCGGCGTGGTGGAAGAAGTCGCCGGGGAGTTTCCCGGTCAACCCGTGATGCTGGTGGGCCACAGCCTGGGGGGGCTTTTGAGTCGAGCCCTTGTTGAGGGATACGGTCCGAAGCTTCCCGTCTCGGCCGTCGTCACCCTGGGGACTCCTCACCATGGAAGCAAGCTGGCGGTTTTCGGGGTGGGCAGGCTCGCCCGGAGCCTGGTCTATGGAGGGCCTCTGATCCAGTCCCTGGGCCAATCCCTGGAAAAGGACTCCGCAGATTGCCGGGGTCGCTGCCTGGCCCTCTACTCGCCCCTGGACAACATGGTTCTGCCCAATGAGGCGCTCCATCCCCCGGACTCCTGGCAGCACGAAGAGACCTTTCCCCTTTCCCACATCGGGATGCTCTTTCACCGCCCCACGGCAGTCCGGACGATCCGCCACCTCCGGGAGTGCTCGACTCGAGATACACCGCAGCCGTAAGGGTCGGTTCGGGGAATGGGAGAGTTGGTCAGGCGTACCGGAGGAACCGCTTCATGTCCCGAAAACGACCCTCGTTCTCGGGGTTCCTGGACGCCTTGCGCATGGTTTCGACGACCACCGCCGTGACGGTGAAGAGGAAACAACCCAGGCCCCCGCCCAGGACCACCATCAGGATCATCATGGGCTTGGCCTTCTTGTCGGGGGGCTTGGCCGGGTAGATGGCCTGCACGACGGCGGACTCCCGCGCCTCGTCCAGTCTTGCCGCCTCGTATTGCTTGACCAGCAATTCGTAAAGCAGTTCCGTATACTTGAAGTCCCTCATCCTGCGAAGATATTCCGTTCCCACCGTTGGGATCTGCCCGGTGGGGATGATGGCATCGGTGGAAGGAACTTCTTCTTTTTCCTCCAACTTTTTCAGCTGCTCGTTCAACCCCCTGAGCTCCTGTTCCACCATTTTCAGGTCCGGATTGCTGGGGGTTGCGTAGGTCTTCATGACCTTGAGCTGCACCTCTTTGGCCGCCACCTGGGCCCTCAGGTTCGCGATGCCCTGGAGCACCGCCGAAGCCTGGTCGTCGATCTTGATGGCGCCGGTGGTCTCTGCAAAAGTCTGCAACGCCGCCTCGGCTTCCTTCAGGTTTTCATGGGCTTTCTTCAGTTGCCCTTCGAAGAAGACCCTCCTCTTGCCTGCCTCGGAGGTTGCGAGATTCTCCAGGAGATCCTTGAGGGTCGCCACCATGGCGTTGGCGATCTCGGCGGCCCTCTTGGGATCCACGTCGTAGACCCCCAAAAAGATGATGCCGCTCTTTAGATCCGACTCCACCGTCAGGATGTTGTCGACGAGGTTGCGGCGCGTATCCACGTAATTGTCGTAGCCGTAGAGTTTCTTCAGATCGAAACGATCGATGATGGGATCGAGGACGGCAGGACTCTGAAGGATCTGGACGTACAGATCGCTCACCGAGACCGGCCCCGCACCCCCGCCGCCCAGAACCATCCCCGCAATGCCCCCCAACTGGCCCAGCATCTGGGCCGCCGCCGAAGCGCCGCTTTGCTGGGGAGGCATGAGCTGGGATATGCCCTGGTACATGGGGGACATGACCATGCAAAGCACAAAACTGAGAACCGCGACCCCCAACCCGCCACCCAGAATGAACTTTTTGCGTTTGAGGAGTACCACGAAGAAATCCAGAAGGTTGATTTCGTCCTTTGCCCCCGCCGTCGACTGGTAAGCCATAAGCATTCCTCAAGGATGTCTCATCGAATGAATCGGGATTCGGACTCCTCCCCCGTACACCCACGGGGGCGGTCCCACCTGTTTTCCCAAGAGTCCCTCACAGGCCCGTGCGTTTGAAGAGGGTCTTCACGGTCTTGAAGATGGTCAGGGCATCGAGGAGCAGGGACATGTTGCGAATGTAGAACAGCTCGTATTGAAATTTCTCCAGGTGCCCTTCATTGGTCCCCGCGTAGTCGTGACTGACCTGGGCCCACCCGGTGAGGCCCGGCTTGATGCAGAAGCGCAGTTCATAAAAAGGGATTTCCTTGGCCAGCTTGGCGGCAAAATGCTCTCGGATGGGCCTCGGGCCGACAAAAGTCATGTCGCCCTTGAGCACATTCCACAACTGCGGCAGCTCGTCCAACCGGGCCTTGCGCAGGATGCGCCCGACCCGGGTAATTCTGGGGTCGTTCTCGGTGGCCCACATGGGACCGTACCGACTTTCCGCATCGTGGATCATGGTTCGGAATTTGTAGCACTTGAACGGCTTGCGCAGATGCCCCAACCGCTCCATGACAAAGAATACCGGCCCCTCGCTGTCCAGCTTGATGAAAATCGGGATGATCAGGAACAGGGGAGCCGTCAAGGCCAGAAAAAAGATGGAGAGCACCATGTCCATGACCCGCTTCACCCGGAGGTAACCGACGCTGAGAGATCCCTGGAGTTCCGGGCTCTTCAAGAGCCACTGACCGTCGATATACGTCAGGGGGACCCTGCCGGTCATGTTCTCGTAGAGAATCGAGAGGTCGTGCACGGCCTTTCCTTCGAACTTGAGGCGGAGGATTTCACGAACTTCCTCGTTGGAGAAATATCCGTTGGTGGAATCGAACGCCAGTGCATCGAACTCTTTGTTTTGGAGGAGCTCGCCGAGGTTGCGGTGGGTGGTGACCGAACGGGGCTGCAGGCAGGCTCCGGGGTTCTTGGAATCCGTCACGCAGATACTGCTCACCCTGATCCCGCTGTTGGTCTCCCTCGAGAGATCCTCGATAAACCCGGAGATGATCTGCCCGTGTCCCACCACGGCCAGCCGGGTGGGAGGCGACTTGCGAAGCAGGAGGCTCCAGGCGATCACCCGCCACAGGGTAACCAGCAGCAGGGCCAGGACCACCTGAAAAACCAGGGCCTCACGACCGAAGAAGTATTTGGGAGTAAAAAACAGCAGACCCGACACCACGCATCCTGCCAGGAACATACTGCCCCAAAGTTTGAGGAGGTTTCGAGGAAGGTCCCAATGGCGATCCAGATCGTAGTGGTCCATCAGGTGCAGGGTCGTGAGGTAGACGGGAACCACGAGGAAGTGAAGGGGATGAAGTTTGGAGAAGAGCAGGTCGAAGGCAAAGGTGGAATGCTCACTGACGATCTTCATCGAGTACCCGAAGAACACCGACAGTCCCAAAGCCAAGCAGTCCCCAAGCAGGAGCAGGATCTGGTTCCTTCGCGGGTAGGTGAATAGGTAATCTTTCATGGTACCATTCTTCGGTAGGTCCGGGTTTGCGGGCCCCGGAGCGCGTCCTCGTGCCGACAACAACGCCCGGTGCCTCCCCGGGCGGTTCCGGACCCGGCCTCGAGATGCCGGGGGAAAGCCCTCCGCATGGGAGTTGCCCGAACCGATCTTCCCCTCGGCGAGAGCCGGAATCCGGGCCTATCCCGCGACTCCCGGCACCCCTTCGGCTCTGGAATTCGCCCGGGGAACGATCTGTTTCATGCGCAATTCGGGGAGCACCTTCGTCAGCGTGGCGCCGTACCGAGTGTTCGCCCGCACCCATGGATCGAGGACCACGCCCGTGAAGGACCGCCGCCTCAGAAACCTCCGAGGTAGTCGAAACGTTTCATCAAGGGCCAACCCAAGCCGAGAGCCAAAGCCTTTTCCAGGGGCTTTAGCTCCTTTTTCCAACGAAAATCGGGCCGGATGGCGACGGTCGCATCGAACCGATTCCGATTTCCGGCCAACTGATGTCTCTCGAACCGTCCTTGGAGGAAGACCGGATCCGAAAGACCGTCCGGCGGCTCCAGCCCCAGGAAATCCCGGACTCGGTCCAACACCGCAGGCGCGGACAGGACAAAATCTTCATACCGGACCAGCAGGTAGCGTCCCCGGGGCAGGGTTTTCTTCAAGGATGCGGCGCGCATATTAGCATAAGTCCAACCGATGATGGCCCGAAAAAAGTTCAGCAGGTTCCAGCCGCCCTTTCCGTTGCGCTCGAGGTTGCGATTCAATCCTTTTCGCATGGAAAAGGCGACCCCGCGCACGTCCCGTACCAGGTGCAGCACACGAACCTCGGACTCGGGAAACAGCCGATGCAGCATGCCAGGACGGTTACAGTGGCCGTACGCGGTCTTGGAGGAATCCACCAGCACTCGGACGAGCGAATCCAGTTGTTCGGTCAGGGCCGAAAAGAGTCTCCGGGTGATCCGTTCGTAGGTTCGAAGATCGTCGGTGCTGGGTCTCCCCGTCTTGGTCCTCGATCCCTCGACCCTGCGCATCAGCTTTCGGAGGCTGCCCGGCGGAGGCGAGTCCGGAAGCACCCTCTGCAAAACCCTTCCCCACAACGGGCAACTCTGCACCGGCTCCCCACACGAACATAGAATGGAAGGGTCCTGGACCATCTCCCAAAAGCGGCTCATCTCCCCCGTTGGAAACACACGGGGATCGGTTCCCAGCATCGCTTCCAATATGGTGGATCCGCTTCTGCCGTAGCCTGCGATGTACAATAACGGAATCATGGGCGGGAAACCCGAACTCCTTTCCCGGTCTTGACCGAAGGGGCGCCTCCGGGGACAATTGACCTTCGTCAATCCGTTCCAGGAATAGCCTGGGACGGATAGCCCTTCTTTCGCAACAGGTCGCAATAGGTCCGAAACGTGATGTCGATCACACGACCGATTTCGAACCTGTCTTCCGCCAGCTTTCGCGCAGCCTGCCCGAAGCGGTCTCGAAGCTCCGGGTCCTCGATGAGGGTTTGAATGGCCCGGGTCAGCTGCACGGGATCTTTGGGAGGCACCAGGAGTCCCGTCTTCCGGTCCTGTACCGCATCCCTGCACCCGGGCATATCGGTGGTGACCACGGGCTTTCCCATGGCCGCCGCCTCGAGGAGCACCCGGGGCACCCCTTCCCGGTAGTGGGACGGAAGGGTCACGATGTCCGAGAGGGCCAACAACTCCCGGACATCCGGACGCCTGCCCAGGTAGGAGACGATCCCTTCCCGGTTCCATTCTTCAAGCCGCTCCAGGGGAATCCCCGACGGGTTCTCCAGGTCGTGGGGCCCTACCAAAACAAAACGGACCATGGAATTCCGGTTCCGGATCTCCCGGGCCGCAGCCACGAACAGGCCGATGCCTTTGTCGTACAACATCCGGGAAATCAGGGTCACCACGGTGGCCTCCCGGCCGATCCCCAGTTCTTTTCGCAACCGATCGAGCTTGGCCGGATCCACCCGCTTGCTGGAGAAATAATCCGTATCCACCCCGGACCCCGGCACCAGCCCGGCCTTGGATCCCGGGATCATCCCCTGTTGCAGGAAGCCCTTCCGATCATCGTCGTTCTGGAAAAAAATGAGATCCGACAAGGCCCCCACGAGCCGGTAGAGGGGATTGACCATAAGGACCCGGAGCAGCTTCGCTCCCCAGCCCTCCATAGAAAAGAGACTCCCCCTGCCCGCAATGGTGTGAACCACGATGGGAACCCCCAAAGGACGGGCCATCAAACCACCCAAAATCGTGGGTTTAATGGAGAAAAAATGGACGATGTCGGGTTGCTCCTCGAGAAGAAGCGTGCGGATCTCTTTGACCAGGCGAATATCCGACATGGGATGAACGCTTTTGCGATAATGGCGCAATTCGACCAGTCGATCCAGGCCCCGGACCTTGGACCAGAAGGCCCCTTTGGCCGCCGCCGCCGAAACTTCGAAATTCCTTTCCCGGAGCGCCTGCAGCACGGCCAGTCTAAAATTGTAGAGTCCCCAGTCGGTGTTGGTGACGTAAAGAACCTTGATTTTGGCGTTTCGTAACAAATTCCCGTCCCGTCGATGAAAGGTGGGCGGCGGCCTCCGCCTCGGAGAATCCGGTTTTTCCCCCGGCCCGGCCAGCCGCCCCGAAAAACCGGGTCCCGACGTTTACCGGTCAGGCATCCTGAATACTCGACACAGAAGAGGCCTGTCTATTCCGTTTCTTGCCGTCTGTCCACCCTATTCTTGGGCGGAACTTCACGGACGCCCCCCCCAGGTGCCTGAAGCCTCCCCAATTCTCTTCATCAGTGCTTCCCGGGGACCGACCGGGTCTTGAGACCCGCCGTGCTTTTCCTTCATGACATAGGTGCGGCGAAAATCCTCGAGCATTTTTTGGGTCGCCGTGTCCCGGCTCTTTTCGGCCAGGGACTCGACCTGCTTGAGAATGGCGGCATCCTCCATTCCTTCCCGGAACATCTCCAGTCGAAGGGAAGGATAGACGTTCTGCCCCTGGTGCTCCGGGTAGAGGAACGTGCCGCGATACATCCTCGATGATTGCTTCCACGGGTCTTCATCCCAGTAGTTCATGGAAAAGAACAGGTATCCGTCCAACCGGTACCGCCAGATCAGCCATCCGATAATGCGCATTCCCTTGAGGGGCTCGTCGATTCCCGAAGCCTTGTTGCAGTAGATCCAAACCTGGGAGCCTTTCCTTTGTGCCCGACTCACCTGCTTTTCGTCAAACCAGCGGGGATTCACAATGTAGACGTCGGCGATATCGAGCAGTGCGTCGTCGGGCTGTTCCGTAAGCTCCAGGCTGAATTCCGGAAATACCTTCCGGGCGGCCTTGTAGAGAAGGACCACCTCCGGATATTGGGAAGGCTTGGGCTCATCCCAGAGCCGCATGCTGAGCTTTCCCTTCCAGCGGGGGTTTTCCGCGATTGCCTGCATGTTCTTGCGATGCTGGGCGAGGGACGCCATGATCGCCTCTTCGCTCACGGGTCGGTACACGTCCGCCAGGGACTTTCGCTTGGTGAAGAACTGCCCGGCGGGGATCCGCATCTTTTCGACCCCGAGGTCGTCAAGGCAAAAACGAACCATCTCCAGGTAGCGGGCAAAGGTGTCCCGTCCCTTGTCCAGGGTGAGGTCCGTTTTTCCGCTCCCCCCCAGCCCCGCAAAGGACCGTACGGCATAGTCCCGGACCAGGAGGGCGGTCATGTTTTTGAAAATCTGCTGTCGTTCCTCCGCGGCCACCTTTCGCGGATAGGTGTCGAAGAGCGGCCGAATGGTCGCCTGAACAAAAGGAATTGCGGCCGGATCCAGGACGAAGGGCAGAACCTCGTAGGGAACGCGGAATTCCTTTTCCTCTTTGGCCCCCCGTAGCCTGAGGGCCACCTCCCCCCTCGCCGGTGCGGCCCCCCTCGAGGCCTCGATCTTCACGTACAGATGGATCAGTCCCGACGAGGCACGAACCTTGGCGCCCGGAGCCGCCGGGACCAGGGGATCGCCGAACCCGCCCGTACCGGGTAGGTTCAAGGTCCTGACCTCGTAAACCCTCAGGCGGAGGCCTTGGCCGAATTCCTGGGAGAACAGCAGGGCGAGCTCGGGGTCCGACGTCCGCACGGCCAGGATCATGCCTTCGGCTTCCCCCTGCACCAGCACCAGGGGTCGAGGCTTGGCCTCCGTCGACCATGGCGGCGCGGAGGACTGAATCCGGGGCTTCTCTTCCAGCGGCCGGGCCACGATCTCGGCAAGAACGCTGCAAGCCATTGCCAGGCTCAGCCCCATGGCCGCCACCCCCACACCCACCAAACGACGCATCGAGGATCTACACCGGAGCATCTGCAGCCACCAGCCTTTCCGCCCGGGACGGGGACTCGATTTCCTGGGACCTCTCCCGGATGACTTCCCTGGTTACCGCGAACCACAGAGCCAGGAAAACCCAATAGAGCCTGGTTCGCATGCCGTTGTGACCCACGTTGTACAGCATAATGGCAAAGAGGATTCCCAGGTAGTACAGGTCCTCGTACCGGCGCATGAATCTCAGGTAGGGAACGGCGACGGCACTCAAGAAGAAGAGGTAGATGGCGACGCCGATCATCCCGTAGCACAACAGCATGTCCGCAAAGGCGTTGTGCACCTCGATCACCTTGGGATTGCTGGAGACTCCGCCCGACCCGAACATGGCGGCGTATTCGCTGGCAAGAGACTGAAAAAATCGGGTGCCGACCCGTTTGGACATGGCGGCTTCCGTGTCCGTCATCATCAACCTCTGAACGACCAGGATGTCCACTTGGGGCAGATCGTTTCGAAAAATGACCCCGGCCGGGAGCAAAAGGACGATCAACAGGGTTCCGGCGATCACCACTTTCCGCCTCAGCTTCCAGAAGATGAGGCAATCGAGCACCCCGATACAGATCAACCCGGCCCGGGATGCGGACAGGAACACGAAAGCGTGGCTCATGACCCACACGGCCACGGCCACAAACCCGGTGCCGATTCGCTGCCAACGGGTGAACTCGAACCTGCGCGAGTAAAGTCGAATCAGGAAGAAAATGGCGAGAATCAAGATGGCGAAGTAGGCCAGCTGGTTGGGGTTATTGAAGGATAGGGCCGTCCGCATGCTGACGCCCCCTACCCCTTCGGTATCCGTCGTGTCGTAGGAACCGGTGACCAGGAAGGGAGGAATGAGGGAGAGAAACAGCCCGGCATAAATACACAGGACCCCCTTCTTCTTGAGGATGAGGCGCTGGAGCAGGACCACAAAGGCGGCGAACATGAATACGATGAATACCAGCTGGATGGCCGACTTCATGTAAAACAGGTCGCTTCGTCCCACAAAGTAGACGATGTTGATCAAAACGGTCCAAGAGACGTAAACCGCCAGCAGCATGACAATCAGACGGCTGCGGTCGTACAGTTCCCTGTTCAGGACCAAGGAGGCGAGCACCATGCCGAAGATGATGGGGATGTCCACCAGCTGAAACCCTCCGGACGGTAGGACGTAAACCGGAACGGTCAGGAAGAACAGCAGGATGATGCCGTGAAGGATCTTTTCGGAGAAGCCCAATCGTTGCTGGTCAATCATGGCTAGTGGGATCCCACCCTTCTGAAGTATCGAGAAATTCTCTTCCACACGATATCGTCTTCCTCCGCCATGCATTGGCCGGTGAGGAAGAAGGCGGCAAACAGCACCAGGATGACGGCGGTCTTGATGAGAAGCGAGACCACGAACTGGGCGGGAAGATGCATCTGGTAGTACAAGAACAAGACCAGGACCGAAACGGCGGCGGGGACCATGTACTTGAGTACCTCCCGGGTGAAGGGATGCATTCTGTACAAAAGGACGATCTGGCCCAGGCGAAGAAGATTGATGGCAACGATGGCGGACGAACTGGCTATGGCCGCCCCGATCGCTCCGTAACGGGGAATGAGAAGGTAGTTCAGGGAGAGGTTCAGGCCCGCCATGCAGAGGGAATTGAACAGCTCGAGCTTCTGTCGCCGGGTCATGGTCAGGGTGACGCCCACTCCTCCCGTCATACAGGAAACCAGGTGGCCGAAGGCCAGAATGGACAGCGCCGTCGTGGCACTGGATTCGGCGTAGTCCTTGCCGAAGATCATCAGAATCTCCCGGCCGGAAAAGAGCAGCAGGATGAAAATGGGCACGGTTGCGAAACAGAGCCAACGGGTGGTGGTCTTGAAAATCCCCGCCAGACGCGCCATCTCGCTCCTCTGGTAAAGATCGGCGGCCACGGGGGCATAGATGGAATTGGTGGCGATGAGAAACACGCTCATCACCGATGAAATCTGGGCTGCCGCCCGATAGATCCCCACGTCCCTCGCGGAACTCAGGTACCCCAGCATGAGAATGTCGGCCGAAGAGAGAAGAAAGTGCAGAAATCCCACAAAGAGTAAGGGAACGGAGTAGGAAACCAGGGACCCGATTTCGTAGATCGCGGGCAGGTGTTTTCGAAATAAGTCGGGGAAAAGCTTCCTGCAGTAGTAGACCCCGGTCAGCAGAGCGCCCAGGTTGGACAGAATGAACGCATAGACGGCTCCCAGCAGGCCGAAGCCGGTGAGATAGAAGGCAATGAATAGAACCAGGTTCAAGGCCGGCTGCATGATCTCCCGGGAAATCATCGTGTACTTGGTGGTGTGAAATCCCTGCAGGAGCGAAGAAACCACCATGGTGCCGGCGGTGAAGGGAACGGCAAAGGCAAAAGACTGGAGGACAGGGGCCAGTTCCGGCTTCCCGAAGACGCTCCCGGCCATGAAGTCGGAAAGAAAAAAGACCGGGAAACCCACAAAACAGCCGCCAACCAGGGACAGGGTCGTCGCCGAGATCAAGACCCCTTTGAGCTTTGGCAGGTCGTGGTCCTTGTGGATGGAGACGAACCTCATGCCTCCCATGTTGAGGCCCATCCGGGCAAAAATCTCGCAGATCTTCACTGCGGCGAGCCCCAGGCTGTAGAGGCCGAATTCCTCGACTCCCAGGAGCCGGGCAATGAGGATCTGGCTGAGGAAAAAGATGCTCTTGCCAAAAGCCGTACCCACCAGGGTGGCTCCCGTACCCTTGGCCACCTTATGGATGTCCCGGCTCGCACCCTTTTCCCCCGCCGACTCCGGGGGGGCTGCATCCGATTGAGTGTGGGTCATCGCCCTCGATCCTGGGAAACGGGATTCCTCCAGACGGAAAGGTCCTTGCGCAGGAGGCCTTCCAATGCCGCCATGTCGGCGTCGTACCTTTCCAGCAGCTCCCTTCGAACTTCCGGGCTCATCCGGGGGAGCTCGCCTGCATTCCCGAAGATACCGCGCAGCCCCAGGGCCTTGGCTGCGTTGATCACCCAATCGAGGTCGCTTCTTCGAAGGAATTCCCCCCAGTTGCGAACCACGGACCCGACCTTCCCGAATCGGGATCGGTAGGAGGGATTGACCTTCCGACCCACGAGGTTCGAATCGAAGCCCCCGGGTTGGATTCCCAGGAAATTTGCCAGTTCACCCAGAGCCCCGGCCGGGTCTTTCATGACCTCCTCGAAGATCAGCACCAGGAAGTTTTCCCCGGGGAACAGGTCCATATATCGTCGGAGCTGCCGGTAATAGAGCCCTCTTCCAAAAACGTCCTCTTCCGCCGCCAGAAAATCTCGAAAATTCCTCTCCTCCCCCTTGTTTTGAACGTGGTGCGCATACTGGGAATACGCTCGGTCGGCCGGATTGCGGAGGATAGCAAGAAAACGACAGTCGGGCAAATGCTCTTTGATCCTCCGGGGGACCCGGGGGTCATAGAGGTACATGGGGGTAATCTCGCCCATCCAGCGAACCCCGGGCGATTGGTCGGCACGGGGAAAACAGGTCTCGTACCACTCGAGCCCCCGTTCGTAATACCGATCGAAAAAGTGAAGCTCTTTCCGGCGGCGGGGAAGGTAGACCTCGGGGTGAGAGCGCATCTGCGCATGAAGCCAAGTGGTTCCGGCCCTTTGGGCCCCGATCCCGAGGAAATTTGGCAACGTCATAGCGAATCTCCCGAATAGGGCTTTGCAACGGGTGAATAGTAGCACAACCGACCGTGAGGGTGGAAGGGTTGTCAACAGCGGAGGAGGAGACTGCCGAAACGCGCCCCGCAATTACCGGCGGATCCCCGGGAAACCGGAAGGTGCTCAGCGGCTGGAAATTGACTGCCGAGAGCTAAAATCGGAAGATTTCATGACCCGAAGGACCCGGGAATTGATCGGACAACGGGACCATATCCCGTCCATCCCCGCCCGTGAACCCCTCTTTGAGCGGAAATCCCGTCTCGTTATAGAGCTCGATTCCAAAGTACCGGACAATCTCGAGGACGGTACCCACCTTCCGTTCATCGAGAACTCCCTTCCAGAAAAGAGAAGCCCCTTCCCTGGAGACGGATTTGTCCATTCCGTACAACCCGTGGAGGGTCTTGAGGGTCGTCATGGAAGGGGTGAAGATGTGAGCCGGGTGCAGGTCGATTTCGGGCATCTCCAGGTAGGCCATCAATTCCTTTACCGCAGGAAAGGGTCGGGCATAGAAGTCTTCGTAGTAGAACAAAGGCAGGTTGAGATCTTTCAGTTCCGGCAGGGTGACCGCATGGGTGATGGCCCACATGACGGCAATTCGTTCGAGGTCCGTCTTGGCCTGCTCCACCACGGGCAGGCACCGGGCAATCCTGTGGCTCTTATAGTGGTCGTGGTACACGGTCTTGGCCAGGAACAGTTCATAGGTGCCGGGCCAACCGAATTCCCAGAAGTTTTGCCGTTTGAGAATGGAAGAAACCACGGCACAGGGGTGGCGGATGATGTAGACGATCTTTGCATCGAAATTGTCGTGAAGCCAGGAAAGCATGAAGTTGGCCCGTATTTCCTTGAATCCCAGGATCCCGCAGTTTTCCCAGATGAGCTCCAGGAAGTTCGGGCTTATTTCTTCCAGCCGAACGGGGACGTGATTTCGCATCAACCACATCTTCCTGTGCCTCTTGCCCATCACACGGTTCAAATATTCCTTCAGGGAATTCCCGTTCTTACCGACGGGAGCGTAAGAGACCTCCCGGGAAGCCTCGGTGACGCTGGGGTGGAAAGGCTCGAACAGAACCAGGGTGCCGCTCGCCTTGGAGACGATGTCGGCGATCCAGGTCGTCCCCGACCTGCCGAACCCCAGGATGAAAACCTTTTTCCTCATGCCTTCCCCCCACTCATGCATCGCTGCCTCTCCGCGCCGAAATAAATAGTGCGTGGCATCGATTCCTCGGCTAAGATTCGCTTAATGTAAGGCCCTTTTTACTGATACCCGACGACAACTCTCTGGAAATCTTCTATCTACCGTTGCCTGCAAATATCTTTTCAGATACTTTGGGCTAGACTAGCCATTCCAATCCCGTCCAAGGATTCAACGGCAGACCCGCTTATCAACTGGAACGTGCAATCTTACAAGTATATCTCTCTCCTTGTCAACGTCAAAGTACGGAAAGCACCCCTCTGCCAACCGGGAAACGGCATTCCGAGCGCCGCTCTTCCCGGCACTCCCCGTCAGCCCGTGTTGCCCAGAGGACGGCACCGGGGGTCCGGTCCCCGGGCGGGCGCATCCTTGCCCTCAAATCCCGGGAGGCGGTCCTCCCCGGGGAGAATTCTACCGCCCGGCAGGTCCCCCCGTCTTCCTAAGACCGACCCTGCAGCCTCGACAATCCCCTCGACTTGAACGCGTCTTCTGCTTATACTCCATCGGTTGTGATTTCAGGTCCCAACCGGGCAAGGAAAGGGTGATGCTTTTCAACTCCTATACCTACCTCGTTTTCTTTCTTCCCATAACAGCCGGTCTTTACTTTCTCCTCAGTAGGCGGGAACGGCATGGGGAAGGAAAAATCCTTCTCATTCTTGCATCCCTGGGATTTTACGGATACCACGAATTTCGAACGCTCCCGGTGCTCCTGGCGTCCGTCCTGGTCAACTATTTTTCCTGCACCCTGTTCAACGCGGTTGCCCCGAGGCGTCGCAAACCTCTCCTGGTCGCCCTGCTGTTGTTCAACCTGGGATTGCTCGTCTACTACAAGTATTCGGGGTTCCTGGTAAGCAACGCCAACAGCCTTTTCCATACCGGCTTTTCCATGCCGAACCTTCTCGTTCCCCTGGGCATCAGTTACCTCACCTTCCTCCAGATCGCCTATTGCGTGGATTCCTACCGGGGAGTCGTCCGGAACAACTCCTTTCTCAACTACACGCTCTTTGCCGTCTTCTTTCCCAAGGTGATCTCCGGACCCATTGCCCATCACAACGAGATCCTGCCCCAACTGGACAATCCTTCGACCAAAACCTTTTCCTGGCAAAACCTGTCCACGGGGCTTTTTCTCCTCAGCATCGGCCTGTTCAAAAAGGTAGTGGTGGCCGACAACTTGGCCCCATACGTAAATTTCGGCTTTGACCAGGCCCAGTCCCTGAACTTCTTCTCCGGTTGGGCCACCTCCCTGGGATATACCCTGCAGCTCTATTTTGATTTCAGCGGGTACACCGACATGGCGCTGGGGTCCGCCCTGTTTTTGAATCTGAAGCTTCCCCTAAACTTCGCAAGTCCCTACAAGTCCACGGATATCCGCCAGTTCTGGCAGACCTGGCACATCACCCTGGGACGGTTCCTGAGGGACTACCTCTACATTCCCCTGGGCGGCAATCGAAGGGGAAAGCTTTGCACATACCGCAACCTTCTCCTCACGTTCCTTGTTTGCGGGGTGTGGCATGGGGCGGGATGGCTCTTTTTTCTCTGGGGCTTTCTCCACGGCATCGCCATCGTGGTTCACCGCGCATGGAATCAGACGGGGATCCGGATGCACCGGGTCCCGGCGTGGTTCTTAACCTTCAATTTCGTCAATATCGCCTGGATCTTCTTTCGGGCCAGGGAATGGGAAGATGCACTGAAAGTCCTCAAGGGGATGGTGAATGTCCAATCCATCGGCTGGGAGGGAGTGCAACTTCGTCAATTCTTCGTGTATTACCTGAAAGACCACCAGAGGCATGCCCTGGAGATCCTGGCGGGAGTCCAGGGGGGAGAAGCGATGATTCTCCTGGTGATGCTTTGTATTACGGCCTTTGTGATAGTGGCGGGAAACAGCAACCGGTACCTGGAGAATTTCACTCCCCGCTTCCGGCACGTTTGTTTCTTCGTGGCGTCTTTTCTGTTTTTTGTGATCTGCAACACGTACCTGGCGGTGAGAAGTGAGTTCATCTACTTCCAGTTCTAGGGACCCGGCATCCCACAGGCGGTTCGTACTCCTGTCCCTGTCCTTTCTTCTTCTGGCGGTGGGTCTCAATTTCCTTCTTTGCGAGGTCTTTGCCCGCAAGGTGATCTGGCCCCGGAAGTGCTTCCAACTCCTCGAATTGCAGAGGGACGGCAGGACCTTTCGTACGGTGAGCCTGGGGACGTCCCACACGGCGGTCATGAACTTCGACTACCCGGGGTTGTTCAATTTCGGCCTCTCCCGGACCTTCCCCAGCATCATGTATTTCAAGATGAAGTACCTGGCCAAGGCGGCGCCCAACGTCCGGACCCTTCTCCTGGAAGCGGACACTCATCTCTTCTACGGTCTGGCTGCGCACTGCGACAAGTATCAGCATTCCGTTTACATCGACGAGGACGTGGACCCCTCCCTGGGCAACCATCCGCGGGGCAGCAAGGGGGAGTTCCTCTCCTTGAAGGAAGAGATCGCGCCGACGGTCTACAAACAGATGGCCATGAGCCTTCACCGGTTGCTGACTTCCGGAAAGAATTCATCGGAGAAGACGGCCCGTTCGGCGGAAACGGAGGACGTGTCCGAGGACGTTCGGTGGGATCTCCTGCCGCGGGAAGTCCGTGAACAGACCGCCATCAGCAGGCTGAAACATTTCAGCCTTTACGACTACGAACCCATGAACCCCCTGCTGGTCGAGTATTATGAAAAGACCATTCGCATGGCGCTAAACCAGGGGATGAGGGTCATCTTCATCCGGTACCCGCTGACCAACGAGTTTCTGGCCCACCACAATCCGCAGATCGAGGACGAAGTGTCGGCTTTCCTGGGCGCTCTCTCGAAAAAATACGGCATTCCCCTCCTGGACTATCGCAAAGTGTTCGTGGATCGACAGGACCTTTTCAGCAACCAGGACCATTGCAACGGCGAGGGGAAAAAGGTCCTCCGGGAGCGAATCCTTGCCGACCTTCGAGGGCTGGGGGTCTCCATGGTGAGCGCCGCTGCCGGGGAAGGCAGCCCCGACGGTCCCCAAAACCCGTAAGAATTTTCCCCGGAAAAGGTCCTCATCCGAAGTTGCATTCAAGCTGAAACTGCCCATCCGCAGGACTCAGCCCTTTGCTCGAAATCTTCACTCAGCATGTCAGGGCGACCTTGGGCGCAACCTGGTATCACGGGTGGAAGCCGGAGGGAGATATTTCCTCGATTGAGCGACTTGGCCGGTCGGAATCCCGTTTGGTCATTTTTGCGTAAGCGGGAATCCGGAAAGAGAGTGCATACCCGTTGGATGCCCGCCTTGGCGGGCATGACGCCTTGATGCTCTCGGAATCGCTCAACTTAGGTTCTTATCTGTGGATGGGTCTTTAGCAGGCTTTGGTCCGCGGGAGATCGCCCCTGAGGGCGGGCATCTTTATGATGCGGTTCTCGATCAGAAAACCCACTATCTGTTCCGTTGATTCCTCGAGGGTCTGGACCCCGGTTTCCACAACGAGGTCCGGAGATTCCGGCTCTTCATAGGTGTCCCCGATCCCCGTCATGTCGGTGATTTCTCCCCTCCGAGCTTTGGCATAGAGCCCCTTGGGGTCCCTTTTCTCGCACACTTCCAGGGGACAGCGCACGTAGATCTCAAAGTACGGCCATCCCTTCATCAATTCGCGAATGAACCGGCGACTTTCCCCGTACGGGGTGATGAACGCCGAAAAGACCAGGATGCCGGCATCCACCATCAGCTTGGCCACCTCGGCCACCCGCCGGATGTTTTCCTTCCGACCCTCCGGACTCAGGTTCAAATCTCTATTGAGACCGGAACGGATGTTGTCGCCATCCAGGACATAGCTTCGAATTCCGAACTTGTGGAGGCGGGCCTCCACCGCATGGGCCAGGGTGGATTTGCCGCTTCCGGACAGCCCGGTGAACCACAGAAGTGCACTACGGTGCCCATTGAGCTGATGGCGGTCCGCACATTGGATCGTGGGTTTGAACGGGTAAATATTCATCAATTCAGAAGCCTCATCAAGTCTGGGATGTGGGTCCCTTCAACGGTCCCTTCCCTCCCGTCGGGTGGAACGTCTCGGGGAATCCGTGCCGTGTTTCCTGCTCCTTAGATCCCCCCTCTTCCCCGCCCCCGAAAAACCCCGCGAGACTTTGCGCCAAAGGGCGGCACCGGGAAAATCCGATTCTCGGTCCCGGGAAAGCCGGGTCAAGAAGCCTACTTGTAGGATAGAGATGCGTTCTCGCTTGTCAACAAGAATATGAGAAGGATGCAAGGTGCGGAATGCTTGCCGCATATGGCGAAAACCCCGGTCCCTCTCGCAGTTGACTTCAAGTATCCCATATGCTAAGAGACGGCGGAATTTATGATTCAGGGGGAAACTGCGGTTGGGCGCTCATGCAAAAGAGGCAGTCGGTCTGGAACAAGAGTTCATTATCTCGAACAAATTGGGAATACACGCGCGCGTTGCAGCACAGATCGTGAAAGTGGCCGCTCAATTTCAATCCGAGATATGGATCATGAAGAGCGGAAACAGAGTCAACGGCAAAAGCATTCTGGATGTGATGACCTTGGTGTGTCCTCACGGCAGCAGGATTCGCGTCTCCGTCGACGGACCGGACGCGGCGGCCGCCATGGATGCGCTGGCCCACCTGTTTCAGACAAAGTTCGGTGAGTCATAAGGTTTTTCCTCCTTCCTGAGCACTTCCGATGGTTTTGCGGTCCCTACCGAGTAGTCGTTGTCGGGCATAGTGAAACGGAAAGCGGCTCATGCGTCCCATCCCGGCGTCGAGTCTTCCCAATCCCCGGGCAGGAGTCCTCCAAATCCTGATCAGAAACGACCCAATCAACCGTCGCGTTCGGTCCGGGCCCAACGCCCTTATCCGGTTTGCAGCGTACCTCGCGGGTAATTTTCATGAACCCATCTTCCGAAGTCATTGAAGGAATCGGCGTCTCCCCGGGCATTGCCATTGGAAAAGCCTACCTCGTGGAGCAGGGACGCATTCCCATTCCCCATCACACCATCGAAGATGAATCCGGTGTCGACCGGGAATGCCAAAAGTTCCAGGACGCCGTCAACAAGGCGGAAGAGGACTTGGAGGAGATCAAGGCGCGGATCCTCCCCGTGATTAAGGAACACGCCCGGGTCCTCGAAGTCCACCAGATGATCCTGCGAGACCCCCTGATCTTCGGAGAAACCCTTCGACTGATTCGACAAGAGCGGCTCAATGCCCAATGGGCCCTGCAACGTTCCCTTCTCAAGGCCTACGAGCTTTTCGAATCCGTCGAGGACGAGTACGTGAGAAGCCGCACCACCGACATCCAGGCGGTGGGAGAACGGATTCTTCGCAACCTGGCGGGCAAGGAGGAAAACCTCTTCAACAGCATCCGCGAACGGGTGATCCTCGTTGCCCACGACCTCTCCCCCGCGGACACAGCCCAGCTGCTCCTGGAAAAGACCCTGGGATTCGTTACCGATATGGGAGGACGCACCTCCCATACCTCCATCCTGGCACGATCCCTGAACATTCCCGCGGTGGTGGGGACCGAACGGGCCACCCAGGCCATTCCGTCTGGATGCCTCGTGATCCTGGACGGCTCCGCGGGAACCGTCATCATCGATCCCTCCGACGAGGAAATCGGCTCCTATTACGAACGCCAGATCCAACTGGAGGAGTACCAGAAGAGCATCACCCGTACCGCTCACCTCCCCGCCAGGACCCGGGACGGGCACCTGGTTCGAGTGGAGGCCAACATCGAGCTCCTGGAAGAAGTGGTTGCCGTCAAAGACAACGGAGCGGAAGGGATCGGTCTCTATCGCACGGAGTTTTTCCTGATCAACCGAAAGAACTTCCCGGACGAAAACACTCTCTACAGCAACTACCGGGAACTGGCCGAGCTGATGGCTCCCCACTGGGTCACCATGAGGACCCTGGATTTTGGAGCGGACAAGCTGGGGGCCTGGTACCCCAAAATGGAGGAAACCAACCCCGCCCTGGGGCTCCGGTCCATTCGCCTGTGTCTTCATTACCGGGATCTCTTCAAGACCCAGCTGCGGGCGATCCTTCGAGCGAGCGCCTCGACGAAAAACGTTCGTTTGATGTTTCCCCTCATATCCGGGGTGGCCGAGCTCCTTGAAGCCCGGGGGGTATTGCGGGAGGTCCGGGAGGAGCTTCGCAGGGAACGCATTGCCTACGACGAAGACATGCCGGTGGGGGTCATGATCGAGGTCCCGTCTGCGGTGGCCGTTTCGGATTTGCTGGCCCGGGAGGTGGATTTCTTCAGCATCGGGACCAACGACCTGATTCAGTACAGCATCGGAATCGACCGGGCCAACGAGCACGTGGCCTACCTGTACGAGCCCCTCCACCCCGGAGTGTTGAGGCTGATCAAGATGGCCGTGGAAGCGGGCCACAGGGCGGGAATTCCCGTGAGTCTCTGCGGCGAAATGGCGGGGGAATCCTTCTATGTCCCCATTCTCCTGGGGCTTCAGCTGGATTGTCTCAGCATGAATCCCCAGTCGGTGCCCCGGGTGAAGAACCTGATTTCCCGTTCCCTCCTGAAGGACTGCCGGCGGTTCGTGAAAAGGATCTTGGAATCCAGCACGGCCAAAGAAATCAATGAATTGCTCCAGGAAATGATGCTCAAGAATTTCCCCGAGGAATACCGGCTCTTCGACCCTCGAGCCCTTTCGCCGAGGATCCTGTCCAAACGGCGCCGAGTTCCCCAACGGTTGTAGGTCGCCCGGGGGTTGTTTCCGCCCGCAAGAACAAAGGGTTCTCTGATGGCCAAAGAAGCGAAAAACAGTGAACGGAGCCCGATCCGCCTCGTATGCCGGAACAAGAAGGCGTATTTCGAGTACGAAATCCTCGAGACCTTCGAAGCGGGCATGATGCTGCTGGGTACCGAGGTGAAGTCGCTGCGCGAGGGCCGGGCAAACCTGAAGGACAGCTATGCCCGCATCAAGAAGGGGGAGGTCTTCCTTTACGATCTGCACATCTCTCCCTATCCTCATGCGTCCTACAACAATCACGAACCGGAACGGGTACGCAAGCTCCTGTTGCACGGCTTCGAGATCAAGAGGCTCCAGGGAAAGACCCAGGAGCGCGGCTTGTCGCTCATCCCCCTCAAGATCTACTTCAGCCACGGCAGGGCCAAGGCGGAACTGGCCCTGGCCCGAGGAAAGAAGCTCCACGACAAGCGAGAAAGTCTGAAGAAAAAGGATGAAGCTCGAGAACTGCAACGCTTGCGACGCCGAGACAAGATTTCCTGACCCCACGACCACGGACGGAAATCGGGCATGAAAAGGACTTCGGTCCCAAGGTCCAAGGTCGCCCCCATGAGATGCCTGACGCTCACGGCTCCCCACTCCCTGGTTCTTACGGACCGTCCCCGGCCACAGCCTGCAGAGGACGAGGTTCTGCTGCAGGTGTCCCATTGCGCCCTGTGCAGAACCGACGCCAAGATGTGGCAGCAGGGCCACCGCGATCTGCTCCTCCCCCGGGTTCTCGGCCATGAATTCTGCGGATCTGCGGTGGGCACCGGTCGGCGTTTCGTGGTTTGGCCGGGTCGGGCGTGCGGGCAGTGCGATGATTGCCTGCAAGGCAGGGAAAACCTTTGCCCGTCCATGCGAATCCTAGGATTTCACCGAGACGGCGGCCTTGCTGAATTCGTGACGGTACCTGCATCGGCCCTCATCCCCATTTCCGACGACCTCGATCCCGCCGTCGCCTGCCTTGCGGAGCCCCTGGCCTGCTCATTGAACGGATTGGCCCGGGTCCGGGTCCAAGAAGGCGAGCGGGTCCTCATTGTCGGAGGAGGGACCCTGGGAATCCTGCTGGCCCTGGGAGCCGTGAGCCGGGGAGCCCGGGTCTGCGTGGTGGATCGAAATCCTTCCAAGCTCCATCGAAGCCG
>Ga0116192_1000928_pt1 | contig 21335 bp, 44 predicted proteins | sample AD_UKC113_MetaG_FD_89876 | JGI IMG/M metagenome (GOLD analysis project Ga0116192, IMG submission 89876) | Active sludge microbial communities of municipal wastewater-treating anaerobic digesters from Hong Kong - AD_UKC113_MetaG | ecosystem: Engineered > Bioreactor > Anaerobic > Digestate... | reverse complement strand
GCTCGCCATGACAACTTTGTTGATTCATGTAAAGCTAATTCATAACATTCAGGAGCGTCGCCGCCGCCAGCAGTATCGGTTGTTTTGTCGAGACCATAAAGCTCAATAATATTCTCAGCTTTATCCAATTGCGGTGAAACGAGGCCATCATTAACTTTAATGATGCCGGTCATGTCCATGTTTAAGGCTTTAAAAGTATTGTTTTTGTGAGGCCAGTAATAGTCGTAAAGTTTAATCTGTGCTTTTGTTTTACGTGAATTACAATAATCGCATATGAGCATCAAATTTGCCCAATGGTTCTGGAGGTTAGGTGAGTGCTTTAACGCCTTAGGCTTCACATGTTCCACGGCTGGAGTATTATCTAACTTCATTTCACAGAAATGACAAAATAGCCCCGTGTTATCGATTAAATATGGCTTGGCTGCGCCCCATCCATTAAACTGAATTTTAGTACCAGCAGCATCAGTAGGCCAATCTCCTTTAATTATTGGTCTCATTTTACTCCCCCTTTGCTTTTAAGAATGCTTTGTAAATCGGATCATTAGTTTCTTCAACAACAATTTTGTCGATAGCTTCCTTAACCCTTTGGTAATCATCCATGCTTAACTCGTCAAAATTTCTATTCAACTGTTGAAACTGCTGAAAAGCAATCTTATACCTTTCTTCAAAATCGTCACTTTTCAACTTTGTAACTCCCATCACATCAGTAACTACCTTATTCAAAGTCATATCTGAAGGATTTTCAGGAGTCATAAAGTCTAAATTCTGAAGCTCTTCTTTACTTAGAGATTGTACAATAAACGGAGAATGCGTTGTTACTATGAATTGAATGTTTGGAAAGGCTTTTTTCAAGTCACCAACAACTCTTTTTTGCCATGTAGGATGCAAATGCATATCCAGTTCGTCAATTAAGACAACACCTTTGCTTTGAACCACAGAATCTGCACCTAAGAATCCATTTAAAATGACACATCTGAATGCTAACTCCGAAACTAAATTCAACATAGCCTTCAAGCCATCACTCATGTTTGAGTGAGTAATCTTACCGGAGTTCTTTTCGTTAATAGTAACAACTGCCTCAAGCTCCTTGTAATATGAATTATATTCAACATCCGTAAGAAATGGTATCGCTGTTGTAATTGCATTGAAAATTGCCTCTTTTGTGCCACTAAACTCTTTTTGATGTTTTAAGTTTCCATCATAATTGTGCAGCCATTCAATTAGCCCTTCGAAATCAGAGTTATCAGACAACGCAGCTAAATACCCCTTTTCTAACCTGCTTCTTTTGGTTTGGGCCTTAGCTCCCTTTCTTTGCTGAGTAGCAGCCCGAACTGTACTAAAGTTCGCAATGACAGGCAATGCAATATTTTTTTTCTCATCACGAAGTTTCAACAGTTCATCAACTGCATCAATAAGCTGACCCGTATCTAATCTATTGTGGCTTGTAGTTCTTTTGTTTAACATTACTCTCCGCCATTCCACTTCCGTATCGTTTAATACTGCCTTTGAAAAAATACAGGTATTTTCTTTTGATGATGTATACTCTTTCAATACAGAATCCCAAGTAACACGAATTTCACCTAGCTTAATTTGGCGTCTGTATACCCTTGATGCAGGTATAGGCAGACATTGTAAGTATGCACCCAAAGCGGCCTGTAGAGCATGTATCAGGGATGATTTCCCCATACCATTATCTCCGATAACGACCGTGAATTGCGTATTGAAGATGAATTTTTCATCTTCAAAGTTTCTGAATTTGTATGCCTGAAGCTCTCTTATATACATCTATTTCAAAACTTGGTTTGCAGAGTAGTAAACTACTGGTGATTTAAAATATATCCTCTTCTTTTTCTCTTTTAGTTTGGACTATTTGATTTTCCTTTTCAGTTTCTGACAGCACCAATTTTTCATCATTTCGTTCAGAACTGGCTGGCCGTGCTCTTGTTGTAGCCCATTCCCGAAGGCCATCTATTTTCTTCTTCATGGTTTGTGCCAGCGGTACAATTTGATCAATTGCCTTTTCCAGATGCCTGATAGAGATTTGTGTATTCTCAGGATTCTCAACATAACTCAAGAACATTGCCTCTTTTACCGTTTCCTCAATTTCTGCACCATTGAAATACTTTGATTTCTCTGCAAGAGTTGAAAAGTCGATAATGTTTTTCTGGCCATATTTGGCAAGGTGAATCTGAAATATGTTGCTTCTTTCCTCTTTCGTAGGTAGGTCAACAAAGAATATTTCATCAAAACGACCCTTACGGAGCAATTCCGGTGGCAAGTCGCTTATATTATTAGCTGTTGCCACAACAAAAACGGGTTTTGTTTTTTCCTGCATCCAGGTTAGTATAGTTGAGAATACTCTTGAATTAGTTCCTCCGTCTTTCTCACCTCCGCCAACACTAAGGCCCTTTTCGATTTCATCAATCCAAAGGACACATGGGGCAACTGCCTCTGCAGTGGATATGGCCATCCGAATATTGTTTTCGCTACTTCCTACCTCTGCCTGAAATACCTTCCCAATATCAAGCCTCAGCAAGGGCTGCTTCCATTCAGTTGCAACACACTTGGCTGTTAAACTCTTACCGCAACCAGGCACCCCAAGTAATAAAATCCCTTTGGGTTCCTTTAAGCCAAAATTCTTTGCCTTCCTTTCAAATGCTTTGCTTCTTTGCTTCAACCATGTTTTGAGGTTGTTCAAACCACCGACACTCTTCTCCAACTCCTCATTAACCTGATAATAATCCAGTATGCCACTCTTCTTAATGATTTGCTCCTTCTCATTGGCAATTATTCTGGTTGCGTCTTTGGAATTTAATCCAACCTTTTCTTTTGCAAGGCGGAAAGCCAAATCTGCTTCCATATCTGTCATTCCCAAAGCAGAATCAATTAGATACTTCTCCAAATCTGGATTTACATTTTCAGCACCTGAAATAGTAGAAAGCCGTGTTTTCAAATCATCTCTATCTGGTAAAGGGACATTCAGGATTGTTACATATTTCTCAAGTTCATCAGGCAACTTCAGAAAGGGTGACATGAGCACTAAATGCTTGTCATAGGATTTTAGAATATTAGTCAACTTCCGCAGGTAAACAATAACCTTATCGTCTTTAAAGTATTTATGGAAGTCTTCAACCACATATATTTCTTTCGTTGAATTACCTCCCTCAGAATCTCTTTTGATATACTCTAAAAGAGCCTGATAATCCTTGGTTTCCTGATGAGCCTTGTGCTTCTCAACTTTATCAAGTCGGTTACTCTGATTTTTAATGTGGTTTTGCAAACCATCAACATTATCCCATGAATAGAAAGCATAATCCATTTCATATGCAATTCTTCTCAATTTTTGAAGTGCTCTGCCATATTCTGAAGTAGCCAGATAAAGCAAAGGATAATTTGCTTTAAGCATGTCTTTGATATCATCAAATGTCTTGTCCATATTGTTAGTGTTTTGCTTTGATTTTATTGTTTACGGTGCAGTAAGATTTCGATCCATATTTTCGGTGGTTCTGCTGTAAAATCTGCGTCTAGATCTTCTTCGAAGTAAAAATCGAAATGTTTGGCGATATCTACACCTATTTTTTTGAGGTAGTGAGTGCGTAATTCGTCAGAGTTGTCGTATCCGCCTCGGCCTTTTCGATCTAATTGAACGAGTTTGTGTGTGTCGGTAATAAAATCTACAGTTTCTTTTAAATAGATTTCTTCTTCTGGTATGAAGAGTGTTTTGGTTTTGTATCCGTCTGCGTCTCCCCACATGAATTCAATATCTATTTGATAGCAGCTTTTAGGTGGGGTTTTTATTACTTCGTCAAGGATTTTTATTTTCATCAGAATGTCTTTTATTTAGAAGAAATTTCTTTGTTATTAATAAGGTGATTTTTTGTTTAAGATCGATTAATTCTTGATTTTCATTTATTGGGCCTGCATTTTTGTCTAACCAATTTATTAATTGTATTGAATGATCTTCAATAGAAATTAATATTTCTTTTTCTTGAAAATCTTTTAAACCGTTGCTTATGGATTGTCCCATCATTTTTTTCCATTCTTCAAATGATAATTTTGAAGATGGGCATAAGCTTATATAGTTTTTATATTGAGTTTCAAGGGTAGCCATTAGTAAGCTTCAAATTTTTCTCTTATTTTAAGAGTTTCGTTATCGCCAGATAAGATTATGCTCGGGTAGACTTTTGTAATATTATCTGTGTAGAAGGTTGAGCCATTTTCTTTTAGGATGAGGTACATAGTTATGGCATAAGAGTGCCTCGGAGCGGGCCTGAGTACTATGTCGAGAATTTTACCGTCGTGTTCTTTACCTTCCCAATCGACAGCTTTGACAAATTTGTCTATCATTTGTTAGATATTAGTTTAAATATTGAACTTGATTTTATTTCTATTTGATTTTCTAGGAGTCCACCGGCTCGTATGTCACCTTTGTACCGTTTTTTGTTTTCTTTACATTCAATTGTAAGGGTTGAATATTCTTCAAAAGGGTACTTGTCGAGACGATCGAGGGTATATGTGGCTTTGACAGGTCGCGTTTCCTTAATGAAGATGAAGCTATACGTCTTTTCATTTATATCGACTTTTATGTATTCCTTTCTTAATTGAAACAAACGACAAATTTGATCAATTGTTAGTTTGAATTGTTTAATTGCCGGAAGTTCAGATGATTTTCTAGCCATAGCCAATTGTTGACGATATTTTTTATGACTCCGTACTTCGACTTCAGTTAATTTATGCTTTCGCATTAATTCTCTAAGCAGCTTTCTTTCTTCTTTATTCGGAATGTGCTTATCTTTTGGAGCAAGTAATTTGCTCATTTGTTTTCCAGTGTAAGTTCTACCTACAAAATCATCATAATCAAAATAACTCATTTATCAGATAATTTTTTAAAGAAGATAACCATATCACCTAAGGTTTTAGTTTGGGCAATAGTAAGTTCAACAGTCTGTTCGAGTTTTTTAATTTTTTCATTAGCATCGATTATCTTTTGTTCATACTTAGCTACTTTGCCTACATAAAACGTCACAGCACAAGCAGTTGTTATAATTGTTCCTGTTGCAAGGCCTAATAAAAAATGTTTCATAACTCTCTAGTATAATTCTTTTGTGATAATATAGGATAAAATAATCCGGAATATTTATTTTCTCTTTCAATAACAGCATTTTGTTTAGATTCAATATTTATTTTGTATGCTGCTAACCAGATTTTAGCATGTCGCTCTGTTTCAAATGCTAAAGGTGGCTCATCATTAGTAAAATATTCGTTTTTTAAAGGTATTGCTACTCCGTAGCTTATTGATTTCAAATAACGAAGTTCTACTTCTTTTTTAGATTTTGACCAAAAATATTTCTTTTCGTATTCAACATATACTCTTACTGTTGGATAAAAAAGAGTAGGTTTAAAATCTATTTTCGTTATTAAATAGTCGACTACAATTAATCTTTTTTCTTTTCTCTGGTTAAAGAAGTTTGGCATGATTATATTGTACCTATTTCTGCTTGTTCTAATAAATATGTGATAGCGCTGCCTTCAGGTTTACTTGTGTAATATTCTTTGATCACGCCGAGTTTCAATAATTCAAAAAAACAGTTTTTACAAGCTATAACGTCTACAAGGGCGTCGTGAGCTCCGGTGAATCCTTTGTTGAATAATTTCTCATGGAGTTCAATTAGCTTTGGCCATTTGAAAGTATTGTATTTGTTTGGAATTTTACAGTAATCTGTACTTGCTAATTTCGTACAAATTTTCGGTAATACTTTACCTTGTTTTTTGTGTCTTATCATTTCAGCGCCAAGAACATTATAGTCGAATTGCATGTTGTGACTGATAAGAAGATCGCATTGACTTAGGTGTTCAACAAATAGATCTAAGACTACACTTAAGTCAACTCCATGTTCTATTGAGAGCTCTTGTTTAAATCCATTTTCTTGCCAAAATTGGCCGGTTGGCACTGTCCATCCATCAGGTTTAATAAGATATTCATGTTCCTTTAATATCTTACCTGTTTCATCTGCAACTACCCAGGCTAATTGAATTACATAGGGCCAGTTGTCTAATTTTGTCATAGGCGCTTTCCAATTGGTAGGAAGACCTGTTGTTTCTGTATCAAATACAAGAACTTTCATTTATCATAAGCATTATTTTTCGCAGTTATTAATAGAATCAACCCAGTGTCTTGCATTTATTCTGGATTGAATTCTTTCCTGTTTGTGTTGTATTAGGTTCTCGTCATATTCTCGTTGAGTTTTTTTGACAAGGCTATCGTCATATTCTTGTTGAGTTTTTTTGACGAGGCTATCGTATAATTTCTCTTTATTATTTTGTTCTATTAGTCTTAATTGTTTTTCGGCTTTAATGTAGTCCCATGCAAGTAGAACGCCTAGTCCAAATAATGTACTAAATAATTGAATAAGAAGAAATTCTTTTATGTCTTTGTCTATTTTCATATTAACATCTATATACAGTGTCTCCTTCTCCGGGGAAAAAAGGTGTGTGCGAAGGTGGATTAGATTTATCTACTTTGCCTAAATGAATTTCATTCATTTCTGATTGTTTTTTTTTGTCTGCAGTATAGCTTGGATCTATTTCATGATAAAAAACAAGATTGAGATGGTTTTTTATCATTAGTGTTTGTTCTTTCGTTATAGTTTCAGGATTGGCTACTTCAAAGAAACCTTGAAGCCAGTAAGCAAAATCTCTGCTTGTCATGTAAGATCGGATATTTTTAATTTTGAGCCAAATTGAAAGTCAGTATGAAGGCTCTTAAGTCTTGATTTTCAGGTGTAGTATTACCCCATACTTCTTCTGGTAATAAGAAAGAAAAAGAAGTCATTATGCAATCGAGATCAGGTTCATAAAAAGGAACCGTTTTAATTCCATAATTATTCAAAATTGTTATAGCATGTCTTAATTGACTTACGCTAGTAGTTTCCAAAACACAAACAGTTTTATCAACCTTTTGCCATCTCTTATATTTTGGATCTTTATTAGATATACCGTATTCAACATTCGAATGACCTGACTGAATTCCTTTTTGCATACCTGAAAGGTGACGGACTACTATTGAATACATTTTTTGTTCACTCATCATACCATTTTAATTTTTTCTAATGTTATTGTTTACATTTCTAGTTCTTCCTTAAGGACAAATAAGACTTTTTCGTTAGAGTCTACAGACATTTTTTAAGGCTTTATTGTGTCATTTAATTTACGTTGTAAACAATATTTACAACGAGCACGATGTGTCACTATTGGACCTCCATGATATCCTATATATCCCATTAGATATTCGCATGAATCAATAATTGTTATATAAACGTTATTTTTTTCCATACCTACTGATAAGGACTTTGATCCGAAAAAACCTCCAAGATTTATAGGGTACCCTCCGTTTTGTAAAGTTTTAAGGTGAGTATACTCAGTCTTACTAACTTCGACGGTTTCTCCATTATTACAACTAATAATGAATGATGATAATAAAAGTAAAATATATTTCATAATTTATTTTTTCTTATCCCAGTAACGGTTTTTTACGTTTAAATAATACCTATATCGGTATTCTATTTCCTTTTTATTAAGCCATAAAGATTCTTTATCTTTATCTTTATGATATGGAAACCATTTAGCTCTTAAATATTCCATGTATGCTTGTGATCTTTTCTCCCATAACCAAAGAGTATTAGTCACCATGTAAATGAAACATAATAAAACATCTTGCTGATTACGGCGATCATTTTCAAGAAAAAATATTAAATGTTTACCTTCTCTTTTGGTTTTCCACCATGAAAGAAAAATAACATATAATGTTAATACGATCCAATAAATCCAAATTAATGGATTAAGCAAATGTGGATATAATACAGCAGACACAATGTCTATTTTAGGTATCTTTAATTTCATGTTGCATATAACATAGAGCCTAATTTTAACTCTAAATATTTTTGAGAAGATATACAACTAATATCTTCGTTACCGTCCCATTCTAAAAAGACTTCTTTATAACATTCGTTTGTTACTTCTTCTTCAATATCATAAGGTGATATTTTCTGAATATCAGTTGAATCTATTGTATGAATTGCATATCCACCCATTCCACGTTGTTCAACTAGAACTGGAATATCTCCGTGCTCAGCAAGATTTTGCTGTAAAATATACAGTAATTCAGAAGTTAACATGAATTTTAAATTATTTTACGAAGTGGGCTTGTCCTGCTTTTGCTTGCCAGAATAAGTGTTTCCAGCCCGGTTGAATGTAATGACTGACTCCTTTTGCATCAAGAACTCGGTGTCCTCCATTTGTAGGATTTATACTAACATATAGAGGGTCACAAATTGTAAGTTGAGTAGATTTATCTCCGTCTAACCATTCATAAGTTCTCCATGCTTCAGATGATACTGAGAAAAAATCATAAGAACCTTTGTTTACTAATTCCATTTTAATTGGGTAATTTTTTCAAGATATACTTGACAGCTAATTTGAATTTACTCCAATAGCCTTGTGCTTCAAACATGCTAAGATACAACTCTAAATTCTTTGTATGAATAAAGTAGTTGTTTGTTACCTCGATTTTTATTTCAGTATCTACATCATATTTGATTGCAGCTTCACTATTTGAGTCAAGAAGTATTACGTTATTTGAAATAACGACTTTGTCTTTTTGTACGTGAATCATTTTATTTGTTGATATTTTCTATGACATGCATGATGAATGCAAGTCCTCCGACGACCGCCAATAGGAGAATTCCTAAGATGATATTTCGTTTTACTTTTTTCATATTAGTCAATTAATTCTAATAGAATATTAGATACTAAAACCGCAACTAAAATTTCAGGAATTACTAATATATACATGAATAACCATAAAGGGTTACTGTAATGAAAAGCAAAGTATACTGGATTGAATAAAACTGCAACCCATACAGCTATTAATGTAATCAGTAAAATAAAGTTTTTAATATTTCTGAATGTAAATGGATTTCTTTTACGTATTCTCATGACTTTGGGGTTTTATGTTTTATATCTCCTGATACTGTAGTTATTTTACCAAATACTGAACCGTCTACTTCAATATCTCCAGAAACAGTTGAAATATTTCCGTCAACGTTTCCAGTTATTTCTAAATCACCTGAAGTAGTTTTAATGATTCCAACTCTTCCGGTAATAGAAATTTTATTGCAAACATCAACATCTAATGCAGATAATCCGCCTTCTACAGTTATATTGATTTCTTTGCTGGTGTCTTCTTTATCAGTGACATCACGACCGTCAATAATAACTCTATTGTTTATAATAGAGACATTGCGACCACTATATGTCTTGCCGTTTACTCTTATCATTTTGCGTTACTATTTTTACAGGTTTTCTAAAAGATTTGATCACTTTAGCTAATCCATCAAATATAACTCCTAATACTATTATAGTAATTAAACTTGAACCAGGATCAGTAAAACACCATTTAACAAATTCATAAAATTCACTCATAAATTTCTCCGTATTTTTGTTGATAATATTTCTTTGAATTAAAACCGGTTTCTAACATAATTTGTATATGAAACATACCCAAAATATATTCAATTCTATCATCAGGTAAAGGTCTTAATGATAATGGTGCTGATTCTTTTCTAAATGTCGCTTCAGGAAACATTTCGTTTTCTTCAGTTAACATTATTGATAATGAATAATCTTCAGCTTTGAAACCGTTTTCTTTTCTTTTTGTAATAAGAGGTCTTACGTAATGAAGGCAATCAGTGTGATTCATTTCGTAATACGAGCCCTCATTAAGGATAAATCTAACAAGATTTGGTAATTGATGAGCTTCTTCTGAGGAAATTTCAGATTCAGAATAAGTAATACCCATTTCATACGAACCTTTAATTTGCTTCATCACAGCAGGCCAACGATGTTTATGATATAAACAATTTTTCGAATCCTTAGCTAAATGAATAACATGTAAATGTACACGAATATTACGATCTTCATGTTTAATTGTAGTCCATACCCTTTCTACTCTAGGATCATGATAATTTATATCAACGGATTTCCAATTTTCTTTTTTTATTGCTTGAAGTATTTTGTATTCAAGCTTTTGTAAAGTTTCAATATTTAATTTACCAAAATTATCTTTCATTCTAAAAAAATTGACAAATTTTATAAATCAGATAAACGAATGCCAATAGTTTAATATCTATTAAAATTAGTATTAAAATTAAAACGATTTTTAATATTTTATTAGTTGTTAATCTTGCCATGATATTGGTGTATAACGATCCATTAAAGACCCGACTGATTTTCCTATACGATATCCTTCTTTTACTAATCTCTGATAGACTGCATCTCTTATTACAAAATCAAAGTTATATGTCATTTGACCTGTGCTAGAGACTTCTTTGATCTTTGTTTTAATAGAATTGTATTGAGCATTATCTCTTTCAGTAATAACTGATTGAGCTATTTTTCTTGCTTCAGATGCTATCATAATTATAAGGTTCTGCTTTTACTGTGTGTTTTAATCTCCATACTGGAATCCAAAATAAAATTAACCATCTTGAATAAAAAGTGCACATCATTTCTTCTCCACTTGAATAAAATTTATCACTTTCACATGACTTAAATTCGCTGTGTACATTATTCCATTTGTATTCTTTAATACAAAAACATGATTTAATAATTTTTGTAATTCTTGAAATATTTGTAGCCATAATTATCTGACCATTTTAGTTTAGAAGCCCATTCAATCATATTCCAACCTGTAATTATATAAATTGGTAGACTCGAAAAGACTGATAGTATAATTAAAAGGGTTTCAATTAAAATTAATAAACACAATATTAATCTCTTTATCATAATTCTTTATTATTTTTTACGTCCCATAAACAAACGTTTTTCCAACCTGTAAAAAATTCAATTATTCCGAATTTTTGCTTAATAGTAACTGTGTGGAACCATACGAAATATCCACCTATGAAGGTAGGCTTCCATATAAATTTCTTTACATACCTAATTTCATCTTGCTTATAAATAGGTTTAGATTTCCTTTTTCTTAGCATAATATGTATATCAGGCATAAAGACAGTATTAATATTACTGATAATATTAGGATTGCTCTTCCGTTATTGATTGAGCAAAGTGCTTCAGCCAAAATTTCTAGTATGAGTTCTAACAATTTCAAACAAAATGTATTATTAATTTAATTTTTCGAACCATATTTTATATTCAATTATTATGAAAATCGATAAATTAAATAAGCGAATCCTAGTCCTAAAAGTATTCCTATTAATAATAGGAATATAATTACTTTTTTACAACCTGACTCTAAATCTTTGTTGTCAAAGATTTGGGAATAAACGTCTGCTTGCATATTATAAAAATTTTCTAGTTTTTATAGTTTTCTTATGACGCCCTTTCCCTGTTGTAGTAATCTTTGTTGTACAAGAAGACGCTGTAAAAGAAATTAAAAGAATTGCGCACAATAACTTTTTCATAATTATCTGTTTAATTTAATATACCTAAAATAGAAATCGTCGACCTAAAGGTCGACGATTTCTATTATGGTTGAATTATTTTATTGATTAGTTCTCAAATAAGATTGAAGCATTAAAAATCCGCTGGGAGTCCAGGATTGTTGTTCTAATGTTGTATTAAATCGAGTTAATGCTTCTTTGATAAGGTCTTTGCCTATTCCTTTTCTTTGTTGAGTGGGGTCTACAAATACATTGAAATTACCTGCTTTTTCCCAGCCTGGAATATCTTGAGGATAATGATTTAAAATTCCAATTAAAATTCCATTTTCATTTCTATAAAGAATACAATCTACTTTCAAACCTTTTAATTCAGGTTCAGTAAATTCTTCTTGTTTATAAGAAATACCAGGTTGTCCTATAACAGGATATTGTACAACTTGTGCATCCCATTTCCACCAAGAATTCAAATTTGGCGGAACGCGTTTATATTTACGCAAATCTGTCATACTGGTATTTGTGGATGTATTAAAAGTAATTGTTTGATTTCTTTTTTAGAAAGACCTTCTTTTTTGGTATATTTTTCGAATTTAGAATTGTGATATTTAACGAATTCTAATAAATACTTACCAAATCCTCGTTGTATGACGAGAGTATCAGTTTCTCTTTCATTATTGTCCCAATTTAATATGTGACATAATTCATGAACTAAACAACCTATCATTGCTTCTTTGGGCATCTTAGCGACTGATCTATCGACGTTAAGCATGTGTATAAAGAATATTCGAGAAACTTGCATATAATAATCCTTTTTACTCTCAGGAAATATAAGGTTTATATTCTTGCTAAGTAATTCAGGAAAATGTTTGACCGTGATGTCATTAAAAGAAGTTTTTATGTCGTGTTTATTTACCATTTATACATTCATTTGGAATTAACCAACAACAGTCATCTTTTAATCTCTTATCAGTTATAATACTCCAGTATTCACACAAAGGTTCTATTACACCGTGTTTGCGTAGATTTGCTACGATTTTGCAATGATGTTTAAGATTCTTATTGAACATCATTAGAGCTATCTGCCAGTCCTTCAACTCTTTCCGCATACGGTCCTACTTTAAGTATTATAAAAGAATGTTTGTCATAATCCGGTAAATTCTGTGCATATTTAAGGAGTTCAATTGGAGATTTTTCGTGAAGTTTGCCTATGATTTCGTATTCTTTTAATGGTAATGCTATTATGCATGGATAGCCAGGTTTCGTAAAGAACCCTTGGGGGTCAGGAACAAAGTGCATGAGACCTAATGGCATTGATTCTTTGTCATAGATTTCTAAATAGTCCGGTAAAACGTCTTTGCTTACTTTTACGAGATAGAAATCTTCATTGACTTTGAATACGTCTTCTTGTATTTCCATATTAGTGTTTATTAATTAGGTGTGGACGATTATGTCCTTTTTTGTTTCCTTGTAATTTAACTTCTCTTCTACGACCTTTACTGTTTTTGTGTAATTCCACGTGTTCACGTGTAGATAGTTCAGCTCTGATGATGTTGATGTAATCAATCCAGTCTAAATATTGATTTTTTAATACTAACATAGCTGGTGATTTAGGGTGAAGGTCCCATTCCTTTTCCCCACAACAATCGCATGTGTGTGAAGACTTAAATGAATAAAATCTTTTTCTCTCAGCTTTTAGGTATCTGAGAAGATTTGGAGTGTTGATTGTTTTTAACTCTTCTGAAGATTTTTTTACTATCATACAACTGTTTTTTGTTTCCAGGTTAATCGAATTCCTTTTGCACATAAAAAACATAATAACCAAAATCCGATTGCTATTAATGCCATTATCTCACCTTTCAGTTTCATTATATCGGTATTCCATATAACAATTAATGCTATAATAGGAGCCGATGCAATCATTACAGTCAATGTTATTTTTGTTGGTAAATTCATGCTGGCTAATTATATGCTAATATACCAAAAAAATTGTATATATTATAAACATTTTAGGTACATTTTAAGACATATTTTAGACTGTATGCTAGTAATTAAATAAAAATCTATAAATGATGAAGAAGGGCCTCTTATTATCTTAAAGTATAGTATTATTCCGTATTGATGACTTAAGTACATTAGTAACACTCGTTGATAATTCTGAATTTAATTTATTGTTTGAAAAAATAAAATCTTGAATTAGAGTATTTCCGGTCCTTAAATAAAAAGCATTATGAATTTCATTATTATAAATGTTGACTGATTTGAATTCAACTGGAGTTTTACTTCCAATATTTATAATACCTTCTGACTCTATATAATTGTCATTAATTCTCAATGTTTGATTTTGACCTGGCGAATCATCATTTTTTGAGAAAACAAAACCTAAGAAATTAATGTATATCTTTTCCCAAGAAAAGTTTAAAATATTGTAGTAAACAAAATCTTTTTCGGTTATAGTAGAAGAAAACCTTTGTGATAATTCTTGGAATCTATTTAGATCTTTTATCTGATAAATTAAATTCTTAAAAATGAAAGTAGAATTTTTATCAATTGATCTATATCGAGTTAATCCTTTGAATTCATTAAATGATATTACAACAGGAGATTGTCCTTCTAATGCGACAAGAGTTGAAAATGGAGTATTTATTGTATTTTTTGTTATCGTGTTAGTTGAAATACTTCCTTTAATTAAAATGACAGGAGAATATGGTTCGTTAGGATTAACAAATTTATCCACTATATTATTTCTAAAAGTAGATTTACCACCAGAAAGAAAACAAATTTGTGGAGAAACATTCGTGAATGTATTATACATAACAGTTGCCATTCCGCTAGTTCTTATTAAAGAAGTTTGGCTATTGTTGTCTATAGGTCTAATATTCTTAAAAGTATTATAAGAAATTGTTTGTGTAACTATATTTTTAAAATGATCAGGATAATCGTAATATGTTATGAAGAAATTAAAACATGTATATAAAGTATGACAATCATGTATAGTATTTTTCGTAATAACAGTATTTAAAGATGGTGGACAATTCCAAGCGATAGCCGTATGAATTGAAGAAAAATCACAATTAGTTATTTTAAAATTTTCAAATCGAAGTATTCCGTTCGTTGAATAATATGTAGTTGCTTTGAACCAATTTGGTTCCATATCTATTCCACCATAAGTACAAGTAGATAAAATTCTCGCACAATTTTTAAATTTACAATTATTCAATTCAAAAAGATAAGAGCTAAGATAATCTTTTGCGTTAATATCAAATGGACTTAAAATATAAAATTGAACGTTATCAAAAATTACTCCTTTAACAACTAAATTTGATTTCGTAATAAATCCTGCCCCTGTGAAATGTCGACTCCATATTCCTTTTTCTCTAACTAACACGGTTCCTTGTGTATACATTACATTTTTTCCATTAGTATTGTATGTTCCATAAAGATTAAGATGGATTGCTCCGCCGCCGTAAGAATAAAGCGAATGTTTAGTTACGACATAAATTCCATCTATTTCAGGATCAGCCTTAGTCGTGTCTAATTCTGTAACATATCCGAGATTCTTAACTTCTTTTAATGAAATTTCATTTTTTACTCCATTGTCAAATTTGAAATATTTTAAAGAATATTCGTCTTGATATATTCCATTAGCTTGAAGTTCACTAATATTGACTTTTAGCGGAATTGCAAAATTTGTTGACGGTGTATTATCGTATGTGGTTATAACAGTTTTTCCAGTTATACCTGTTATCGTAACGTCAAGTTTATCAAAATTATATTGAAAATTTTTAGGAAAACAATATGTTCCTTCTTTTAATTTGAGTGTTCCATTACACGACTTTATCCATTCATATAAGTCTACTAAAGGTAAAGGTAAACCTTTGTTAAAATCTTTGGTTAGCATAGGGTTATTGGGTAATTATTCGAGTATTTCCATATATCGTGGTGGTACGTGATCAGTGAGCCATACTCCATTGTCAGATAAGTAAAATTTATGGCCATCACCTCTCATTCTCATTGCTTCAATCATGATTATAGTTGAAAGTCCAGGTCTTCGACCTGCTACAATATTAGCTGTTTTAAGATCGGCTGATAAATGGACATATTGTCTCTTTTGTTTTGTTAGACCTTCTTCTAATATAGACTTTATGAATCGATCTTTTGTTCCGTGATAGAGGTGTTGAGGTGGAATTGCTATTTGAAGTTTTACATCAACGTTTTTTAGAGAATGTCCTTGAGATGCTCTGATCAAAGTTTGATCTTGATTATATACGAATCTTTTTTTGTCGTTATTATCAACAATCATTTTAAGTTCTTCTTGTGATAATTGAAGTTTGTTGCAAAGAGTTACAACATCAGCATAACCTTCTTTGTCTAAAGTTATGTTAGCTTTAGATGGGTCGTGAGGCATAATATCATCAGTTACATAGCTTCTGTTATCGAATATTTGTGTATGACCTTTGCCGACGATTTTAGTTCCAGGTCGATAAAACCATGTATGTAATCTAGAAGTCATTATCTTATTTTTGATAGTTCACGATCAGTATCTCTTTTCTTTATAGATTCGCGTTTATCGTAAAGTTTCTTTCCTTTCGCTAAACCTATATTCAGTTTGATAAGACCTTTTTTATTAATAACAACAGATAGAGGAATCAAAGTAAATCCTTTTTGTTTTAATGATTCCTTTATCCGATTAATTTCTTTCCGATTTAGTAATAATTTTCGAGGCCTCGTAGGATGGTGCTGTCCGAACGGGCCTGCAAAAGCATGTTCCGAAATATTCATATTCTTAACGAAGACTTCGCCGTTCTCGATATGACAGAAAGATTCTTGTATCGATAATTTTTTTGCTCTGATAGATTTGACTTCACTACCCGTCAGCTGCATTCCGGCTTCGTATTCTTTTTCAATAAAATATTCGAAATATGCCTTCTTATTCTTTATAACTAATTCCATAATTTCTTATTATACCGCATTCTTGTACGCTCTTGTCAAATGAGGTAAAACATGTGGCCAATTTTCTCCACGATGAATTCGATTAACCGTCATTTGACTGATATTATATTGATCAGCAATTTCGATTGTTCGTTTTCCATTCGAAGCCGCAATTTTGATCTTCGCAACAGATGCTTCGTTGAGTTTAGGAATTCCACCAGTTCTTATTAATGTATGTTTTCTTGTGCGATCGCCTTCTTTTATAGAAGTAACATATTTCAAATTGCTGGCCGCATTGTTGAGTTTATTGTAATCACGATGGATGATGAAGGAATTCTTTGGTGGTTTGCCGATGAAATATTTTGCAACAAGAGTGTGTATCAAAATATTCTTACGTTGACCATTGATCGTAAAATCAATTGTTAAATAACCTAACACCAATTTTCCATTGAGAATTTTAGGTTTGTTATAAGCAAGAGATTTAACTCTCCCCTTATTACTGATATAATAAGTCGTTTTAGTTTCGAGACGAATTTTTTTCCAAATTTCACCTTGAAGATTTAAACGTTGATTGACTTTCTGTCGTTCAACGTATTTACCATTTTCTGACTTGTTGTTAATTATACCTGTAATGGTAACAACTGCTGCATGGTATTTTTCAGCAATCTCTTTCTTCGTCATTTTCTTATCGAGGAATAATTCAACGACCTTTCGATGATTGATCATATTTGAGAGTTTAAAAGTTTAGAATGATTGAAAGTATTTTCAGAAGAAAGATTATACTGGTTTGACCAAATATTGATATTGTATTTACAAAAAGAAAGGTCAGAAGAAACTATAGTATGTCTTCTGACCTTTCTCCACCCAAATATTTTTCGCTTCTTAAATAAAACAACTGAAACTTTTGTCCCTATATCTTTAATTACAAGTTTATATTGCATAATATTGGCCGAATTTTTTACCAATTTTATACTAATATACCAAAAACTTATACTAATATATCAAAAACACTAACTTATTATAAATTAACACTTTGTGTAGTCGGAATAATTTTGTATGGTGTGTAGTTTACTGAATGTGTTACATTGATTTTGAAGAGAATTGCTAAGCATAAAACTTCGTTATAATTGTAAGGTGAGAAATCTTTTTCGTCTTCGCGAAGTATTTTAACTCCGTTTCCGTCATCTAATAAACTAATAGCAACAGAACCTTTGACATGATCATACCATATTTTATTATCTGATCTATACATTTTATATAATGTTCCTAAATCAGTGTCTGATTCTGTTACAATGTATTCGTGTCCATCTGGACCGAAGATTAAATATTCTTTCATTTTATAGTTGTTTGTTGTAATATTGAAAATGATCTAATATCTGCTGCGATGCTATGTCCATCAGTAGAACTTGCAGCTCTATCATCACACAAACGATTATATTGATCAATGTATAAAGAAGAACAATATTCGATATTCAAAGTATCTGAAGTACCATCAGTATAATTGACTTTGACAGTTGCACGTCGATTGACTATGCCAATGCAGCTTGATAATGAGAGTAAAAGTATGAATACTATCTTTTTCATTTCTCTTCTATTTTTTCTATTAAGTAGATATTAATTATTCCATTATACCCAATATACTCATGTAATGGATAATTTTTAATATCCTTATAAGCTAAGTTTGGATCGTGTACGATATTAAAATCTTTGTCTATGACGACAGCATGAGTCGGACTATGATCTTTATAATCACAGTATTTTACAGAATCAAAAAATTTAGGAGAATTTACAGTCGCAAAAAAGAATCCATTAATGCCATTCATTTCTTTTATTTCAAGAAACCTATCTTCTCCCCAACAACCTAAACTTTTCGGATTAACCAAAAGTCCATTATACTCATATCCATGTCTTTTAAGAAATTGCCATAAAACTTGAAACCAATCTGTAACTTCCTTAAAATTAGGAACGTCATCTAATGGTAAATCAAACAAACTTGCAAAAGCGGCTTGCATACAATTTCCATTATTAGAATCAACGATTGTTTGATAAACTGGAGTCATTCACTTGTGCTTTATATAGGTGAATAGGATTATTACAATCTCCTTTATGAGTAAATGTTGGGCCATAATCTGAAAAGTTTTCTTGATAAATGTATTGACAGTTATCAATCACTACAATTTTATAGGAACCTATTGCAGCTGATCCGGTATTTTTGTTGGATGTAGGGACTGAACATGATGCTAAAAATATTACCCCTAAAGCTAAAAATAATTTTTTCATAGTTTATTGAATTAAAGAAAATTTAAAAGCAGTAGAAAAAACTGAACTGTCCATTATTACAAAGGAAATTTTGGATTCAAATCATAAGAAGACTTACGTAATACCATTGGACCATCTTCAAACATGACATACCCAGACATTGTTTCAGGTTCATACAATGACAGATCAAATTTACCATATTTGTCTTTATGCTTAAGTATGAAAGGGTAGAATAAGGCTCCGAATGCGATGTTATGTAGGTTCCTGTCTAATAATGTATCAAAGAGTTTTGTCCACTCAGGTTCTACATTGACTGGTTTACCCCTACCTACTGCTTGATATGGTAATAAAACAAAGTATTCAATTTTATCTTTGAATTCTTCGTATATTTCCCAAAATCTCTCAGTAGTCCCAGGTTCGCCTACAATGATATGTAAGTTTGTTCTGATCTTTTTGTCAGTTAAAGTAGTAACACCTTTCTTCCAAATTTTATCAAGATGAGGATGACATGATATGGCAACACCTCCACAGTACTTAACAGTTGCATCTAAGACTGTTTCGTCTAAATGCATGGCATTTGTAGTATAATTTGGCATGATACCTAGTTCACGAAATCGTTGAACTGCTGCTGGAAATTCTGGATGCATTGTAGGTTCTCCACCGCCACCTATTGCTACCTGAAAAGGTCTTTGATTTTCAGTCATTACTCCGTACCATGCATCAATTTTTTCTACAAGGTTAGGATAATTAACTCCATTTTTAATTGCACTTGTATAACAGAAAGGACAATTAGCTTTGCATATTGTTCCGAAAGAAATATCTGTTAATTCAGGATATTCTAATGGTTCAATGTCTTTTGTTTTATCAAAAGCAATTCGAATAGTTTGACCAGTAGTCTCATTAAAAATTGCTCGATAATTGCGATCTTTGAATTCTCTTATTTTGAATCCTGGAATGTTCATAAAGTATTTTATTAAAATGTACTAAAATCTGTTAACCGTCGTATCTTGCCTCAATATCAAAAAGTGATGTTAATCTACCTAAGATGTTAGCTGCAATTTTATAATTTTCGTCTTCTAAATTTTTCGGAGTTACGATAACTCCAACACTTGAAGGATAATCATCCCAAGAATTTGTTTCTTCTTCATCTTCTTTATCTAAAGATATATCAAATAAATCTTCGGATTTTAGTTGAGAATTAGTAATTCCTAAAATAGAATTAACTAATTTATGAATACTATCAATCGTATGTTGACTAGCAGCGACATATATTTCAGTAGAAGAGTTTGTAATAATGTCAATAAAAGAGTGAATGTTTAATTTAATCGATTTCATTTATATGTTTTATTTTTTTTTTATCCATAACTGGCTTGCGTATAAAATAATCCTGATAAGTCAGAAAGAATTTCTTCTGCTATTTTACCTGTTTTAGGATCATTACCTTTGTATTTAACGAGCATACTTATATTACGATAGTCTTCGTCCTCATTGTAATAGATAAGACCTTCTTCAGATAACCACTCTTTTGGATCGAATTCACCGTTCTCAGCTTCATCATGATTCTTACGTGCTTCTTCAATTTCATCTTTATATTGCTCTAAATAATCATTAATTTCTTCTTCTTTTTCATCTACCAATTCAAAGGTAAAAATATCAGTAGCCTTAATATTAGACCCACCTAATTTAAGAAGAGATTCGACCATCTTCTTAACTTGTTTTATAGTACGGTCTGATGCTTGAACGTATATTTCGGAAGATGAATTCGTTATAACATCAACGAATGAATGAATTTCAATTTTTAATTGCATGTATGTTTTATTTTTTTTTAACCATTATAGCTCTCTTCAATATTAAATAAAGAAGTTAATGATGACATGATTTTTGCTGCTTCTTTTCCATGTTGATCTGACCCTTTGTATTTTACGATAACATTAACATCACCATAATCAGACCCATCATTTTCTTGATAATCGGTATATCTTTTAAGCCAATTCTCTTTATCGAAGGGACTGACTTTTTCCATCATTTTTTCGATTTGAGCATTTATCTCTTTTTTGTAATTTGTTAAAAAATCCTGAAGATTTTCAGATCTATTATATTTAGTGTTTTCAAACAACCACTTTTCAACATTGAATTTTTTTCGTTGAGAGTTTAAATACGTTTCTTCGGCCTCACTTAATTCTTTACTGTATTTCTGTAAATACTCCTCTAAATCGTATTCATTTTCTAATTTAAAAGAGAATAAATCTTCTGCCGTTGAGTTTACATTAACTGATTTCAATAGAGAATCAACTAATGATTTTATACCTTTGATGGTATTTTTATTGGCCTGAACATAAATTTCAGAAGAAGAATTTGTAATCACATCTATAAAAGAATGCGTTTTAATCGTGATTTGCATGTAGTTGTAGTTTTGTGTTAAGATTGTTTAAATGAATGCGTTCTTTTTCCATTTTAAGAGTAGAAACCATTATTTGAAGTTGTAATAATTTTCTTTTTACTGTTTGAAAGTCTTTTGAATAAAAATGAAAATAATGAATCAAATAATCATTGTCTTTTTTGGATTTCATTTTCTTAGATTTGATATTATCAATACCATATTCCTCAAGAAAATCTTCATTAACTGGAAAAGTTAAATGATATGTCAAAAATTCTCCTTCTAATGAAAGAATTGTGTTGATACAAAAAGAT
>Ga0116192_1000924_pt1 | contig 21382 bp, 30 predicted proteins | sample AD_UKC113_MetaG_FD_89876 | JGI IMG/M metagenome (GOLD analysis project Ga0116192, IMG submission 89876) | Active sludge microbial communities of municipal wastewater-treating anaerobic digesters from Hong Kong - AD_UKC113_MetaG | ecosystem: Engineered > Bioreactor > Anaerobic > Digestate... | reverse complement strand
AGGGAGAGGGTCTTCTGCGCGACCGCGTCATCGCCATCGAGGACGGCACGTTCAAGGGCGATGTCGTATGGTTGCACGGCGAGGATGAGCGCAATGGCTGGTCGTTCTGGCTGATCGAGGACGCACCCGAGCCCGTCGACCCGGACGCCGAGTTGGTGGAGCGCATGGCCGAGGCGATGTGGCGCATCGAAGAGAAACCCCCCACGGACTACGCCGGTGCAGTTGATGACCCAGAAGGCTGGCAGGAGCTGGCCGAAGCCGCGCTCTTGGCCCTGCGTGAGACCCACGACGTGACGCCGAGGGCCGAGCAGTGAGCCGCCTCATGTCCGTCGCGTTCACCGAGCAAGCCGTGATCGAGCGCCGCAAGACCGTGACCCGCCGCAAGGGCTGGCTCTTCCTCAAGCCCGGCGACCGGCTGACCCTGTGCCGAAAGGTGATGGGCCGCAAGCCTGGCGAGCCGTTGGTGCGCATCGCTGAGGTCGAGGTCGTGGACGTCCAGCGCCACAGGCTCGGTGAACTCCTGACCTGCGATCCGCAAGAGGCTCGCGAGGAGATGAGTTGCGAGGGCTTCCCGGGCATGGACCCGATGCGGTTCATCGACAAGTTCTTCATCGCGGCCCAAGGAGTCATGCCTGCCGATGAAGTCACTCGGATCGAGTGGCGGTACCTCGACGCCGAGGCTGGTGAGTCCCGATGAGCCGCCTCGACGAGATCAAGGCCCGCCGCCGCGACGAGATCAAGGCCCGCGCCGAGGCTGCGACCGACGGGCCGTGGCTGCTGGACGGCCCTTGGTGGACTGACGATGGTGGGCCAGAGCCGACCGCGCTGCCCTGTGTCGTTGATGCCAGTCGAGCACTGGTGGTTTTCCCCCCTGATGCGACCGACGTGGGCATGAAGCGACCCGAGGATCGCGACGCGAACATGACCTTCATCGCCGCCGCCCGCGACGACGTCCCCTGGCTTGTCTCCGAGGTCGAGCGCTTGACCGCCGAGCGTGACGCGCTGGCGGCGCGAGTGGCGCGGCTGCGGGAGACCGTGGCGCGGGTCGAGCCGACTCTCTCGCTGCTGCACCATCGCGGACTGATCGACAGTCAGAACAACCGCAAGGACGTGGCTGACGCGTTGGAGATTGTCCGCGCCGCCCTCACTGGCTCCGAGGCCGACACGACCGACGTGGACGTGTGCAGCGGAGACGCCGACTGCACGTCCGCGCTCCACGTTCACGGCTGCTTCGCGGACATGACAGGGCCGTGCACCGACCCCGATGAACACCAACCGACCGCGCAGGAGGCCACAACTGACGCCGGACACCAGTGTGAGCCGTACTACTCGCGCGCCGAATGTGGGCAGTGCGGATGGCAGGAGCAGTGGTGCGTGACGTGCTCACGGAAAATGTGCGGGTGCGCGACGGACACGACCAATCAGGAGGACAAGTCATGACCAAGACGCCCAAGTGGTTGCCGGACGGTTCCGGCATCGACCCCAAGTCGCTCAACGGCGACACCGTGGTCGAGACACTCAACGGCTTCCGCCGCGCCCGGCATGCAGTCGCCCCCATCGTCCGCGTCTACGCCGACGTGACCCCGCCCAGGCCAGACCGGCGAGTGGAGGTCGTGGCGCAGATTCTCGACCGCCACAACGTGCAAGACGGCGACCTGTTCGCGGCGATGATCCTCGCCGCTCTGGACGCGATGGGAGCGGACCAGTGAGTGGGGCGATGCTCCACGGGCTCGGAGACTGCACGCCGGAGCTGAACTGCGGGTGCATCGGAGCGGGGGACGGAGACCGCCCAGTGAGCGCGAAGTGGCGGAAGGGCCGGGCGCTCATCTGCAAGGACTGCGACAGCACCATCAGCGAGCCCGAAGTGCTGCGTGCCGCGAATCCGTTCAACCTGGAGTATGCGTTGCTCGGATGCCCGAACTGCAAGGCCGTGGATCAGTTCCGCTTGGCCTGCGCTGCGAGCGGCTGCACGTCTGAAGTGTCGATGGGGATGCCCCACGAGGATGGCGTGTATCGGTCGACATGCAGCAAGCATGGGCCGGAGTTCCTGCGATGACCCGCCCACCCTCGCAAGCCGTCATCGAGGCGGCCGAGCAGGCTCTGCCAACGACCTCGCCCACCAATGCCGTGACTGCCGACCAGGAGAAGCCATGTACGTGATGCCCCGCCCCGACGAAGTCCTCACCCCCGAGCACCCCGGCCCGTGGCTCAAAACGTTGGAGGACTCCACCTCAAGCCCGTGGGCGCAAGTGGGTCGAGTCGCAGCACTTCACCAGATCACCCGACGCGAGCTGGACGCCGGATGGCGACCCGGCGAAGGAGACGACCAGTGAGTGACCACACCTGCCACTGCGGCGCCACCATCACCAACGACCGCTACGCCTGTCTCGACTGCGCCCGAGCAGCAGCTAAAGACCTCATCGACACCGCCGACCACCTACGCGCCACCGATGACAAACGAGCGCGGCGCCGATCCAACTTCACCACCGGCGCAACCTCACGCGCATCCGAAACACCCCTGCCCTACGACCCACGCGTAAGGCGCACGCTCGCACCGATCCGCTCGGCCCTGACGACATGGGCGCGGCTCATCGTCACCGAGCACCACTGCCGGGACATGCCCAAACCAGCCGACACGGCGCGTGTCATCTACACGGGCAAGGCGCTGAAAGCATGGACGCAGATCGCTCGCGAAGTCACCCTGACCAAGGACCAGCGCAGCATTGTGAACGCCTACCGCGCCACCCTCATCGAAGACCTCGCCAACGCCCGACTCGGGTCCGACATGACCGACCTGGCCGCCGTCGCCGCATGGATCGCCGACCACACCGAATGGATCACCCTCCGCCCATGGGCAATGGAACTCTTCAACGACGCCCAACGCATCGAGAACTCGCTGGCCCGGCTATTCGACAACCCACCCGAGGTTGTGGCGCTCGGACCATGCGACGTCGAGGACTGCACACACCTGCTCGCCTCCGCCCCTGACGCGACCACCTGCGCTTGCCCCCACTGCGGCCACGAACACGACGTGCAACAACGTCGTCTCGACCTCCTGAAGCAAGCCGACGACCTCAACGTCACACTCGCCGAAGCCGTCCGACTCATGCGGATCACCGGCCACGACATCGACCAGCGCACCATGCGAGCCATAGTTCGACACTTCGGTATCGAATCCCCGTGGCGGCGCACCATCCCCGGCGTTGACCATCCCGTCGCTGTCTACCCCCTCGGCAAGATCCGAGAGGCCGTCGAAGCCATGACCAGCGACAACGACACACGCAAAGCCGTGAACCGCGAGAAACGTGGCGGACGTGACATGGGGTCTGTTAGGATGCACGCACCAGCGTGACCCATTTAATGAATCGGGCCACGCTGTCCGCGTGTTCCGGCGCTGCGATGTCACACCCTCAACCTAAAATTGAGGAACGACAGTAAGCGTCCCCGCGAGGCAGCAACCTCCGGGGACCGGCCGAACACTAGGAGTTCGACGTGAGCAAGCGTAATCGCTGGCAGCCACCCCACCCGCCAAAAAACATCGGTGAACCCACCCAACGCCCAGCGCAGCGCCGGCGCCTCACTGAGCGCGGGGTGCCGACCTACAGTTCCGGCCCGGAACTCTGCTGCTGGCCCAGGTGCCCCAAAGATCCCTACGCCGCCGTCATCCCCCTATGCGAGGCACACCTAGCCATCGCACACTCCATCGCAGAAGACCTCATCTCCACCTCCCAGTGCTTCGACGCGGAAGCCATCGACGGCAACGACGGACTGCCCCTCGCGCAACCAGCACCCCAAGCCGCGCCACCCATCCCCGGCATCATCTACTACCTGCGCATCGGCGGATTCATCAAGATCGGCTGGACCAGCGACCTCGGCAAACGCATGAAGAGTTACCCGCCCGACACGGCACTTCTTGCGGCCATGCCCGGCCTGCGAACCGACGAGCAACGGGTGCACCGAAAGTTTGCCCACCTCACCACGCACGGGCGTGAGTGGTATCCGCTCGCCCCCCAGATCACTGAGCACATCGAACGAGTCCGCCTCGAGCACGGCGAACCTCCCAATGTGGACTTCTCAGCGAAGAAGAAGTCACAGCGCATCGTCGGGCCGCGTCTCAACCGCTACGTCGGAGGCGAACACCGTGGACCGGGAACTGGCACTGCCCGGAAGATCGGTTGATCGACCCCACAGACGCTCCCCGTTCCGTCCTGGACCCACGACCAAATCCCGACACGGACCCTGCGTGGCGAGACCGACGGGGCGGGGAGTCATGAGCAAGCAGCGCGACACTCTCCGAGGTGGACCATTGCCCAGAGCGCCGAAGAAGTGCGGCCGGCTCGGCTGTGAAGTCCGCATCGTCGGTCGCACCTACTGCCCCGACCACGCCAAGCGCCCACCCTCACCATCGTCCATCGCGGCTCGTGACCCAGCCGAGAGCGCACGTCGAGCACGCGCAGTCGCTTCGTGGGTCAAGCGCAACGGCTGGATGTGCCCCGGCTACGAGCGCCCAGCACATACAAGCCGCGACCTGACCGCAGCCCACTCGACCGCAGTCGGGCGAGGCGGCAAGGACAGCGCGCTCACGGTGCTGTGCCGCTCGTGCAACTCACGCATGTGGATCAAATCAACTTGATCAAAAGGGGTGGCCGGGACCCCTCCCCGGGGTCATCGGCAGGACCGCTGGGGTCTGGAAATTCTGAAGCCTACAGGTCTGGAGCTCAAGCGTTCCGACGTGCGAGTGCTTTTTGCACGCCTCGTTCGGTCATGCCGGCGGCGTGGGCGATCGACCGCCAGGTGTGGCCGGCTTCTCGGGCTGCTCGCATGGCGGCGTCGCGGTCGTGGAGAGCTTGGCGCTCGGCTACGACTGCCTGCGTGATTTTGTCGAGTATGTCGGTCATGGAGAACATAGTACTTGGTTAGGTAACTGAGTTGACATAGGGAACTGAGTTAGGCAACATAGTTCCTATGAGCACACCGACAGCAATCGAAATCATGAGCGCCACCGTCAAGGAGACTGCGGCAGCGCTGCGCAAAGCACTGCGCGAGGCATTCCCGGGGGTGAAGTTCTCGGTTCGCATGGCCACTGGCACGGCGTACGGATGGCTCAGCCTCTCTTGGACCGATGGGCCAACCACTGCCCAAGTGCGCAAGATCGCGGCCAACTTCGAGTCGGAGCGGTTCAGTGGAATGGATGACACCTACCACTCGACCGGAGTCACACAGTGGTCATGCTGTGGGATCACAGAGCAACGCTCGATCTCGCCGGATCGGATCGCGGAGGCCGTGGCGATGATCAAGCGTGACACTGATGGCGAGGCGTTCATTCGGCGCCCTGATGGGTCGGTTGCATTCCCGACATACCCGCACTCCACGGATGAGCAGTTGGCACTCATCTACTGGCAGAAGGTCGCGGCATGAGCAGGGCCGTGGTAGTGGAGGCCGATCGGCACCGTAACGGTGTCGCTGGTGAGCAGTTCTATGTCGGCATCCTCGATGAGGGCCGCGATGGTCGAAAACTGGTTGTGGCCTTCCCTGATGGGGGCGATGAGGTCACCTTCAGGAACTGTCGCATAGCGGTGCTGGACCTGGACAAGGCATCGCAGGGCAACATCTACATGCACGCGGTAGGCGCCCACGAGGGTGGCAATGCGTGGCGCGGGGATCATTACGAGAGTGTGGCGAGGCAGATTGCCGAGCATGTCGAGAAGCGATTGGCGGCTGCATTGTGAGCGGCGTGATTGAGCTCTCGGGGGTCGAGTCGTCGCGGGCGATACGTGAGCAGCTCAACGCTGAGGGCCGGCCGGTTCTGCTGGCGTTCTCGGGCGGTAAAGATGCCATCGCGTCGTGGCTGGCGATGCGCGAGTCCGGCATCCCCGTGGTGCCCTACTACATGTACTACGTGCCCGGCCTGCGGTTCGTGGATGACTACCTGACCTACTGTGAGAGCATCTTCGGGTGCCGGATCGCCCGATATCCGCACCCGTCGCTGTATCGGTGGCTCAACCGCTTCGTCTTTCAGTCACCTGAGCGCTTGGCGATCATCGAGGCGGCGCAGCTCCCCGAGCCGACCTATGAGCAGACGCTCACGCTTGTCCGCGAAGACCAGGGCCTACCGGCGGATACTTGGGTGGCTGATGGGGTTCGTGCTGCAGACTCGATCGTGCGCCGGCTCTCGGTCCAGAAGCATGGCGCGATGAAGGTGAAGCATCACAAAGTGTCTGTCGTGTGGGATTGGCGCAAGGCGCACGTCTTCGATGCCATCGCGTCGGCAGGGATTGATCTCGCGCCCGACTACGAGTGGTTCGGGCGGTCGTTCGATGGGATCGATGCCCGCTTCACTGGGCCGCTCAGGGAACACGCTCCCGAGGACTTTGAGCGGATCTTGGAGTGGTTTCCGCTGGCCGAGTTGGACTTGGTGCGTCAGGAGTTGGCGTCATGACGTTCGAGTTCGGGCAGGCAGCGAAGAAGGCGAAGAAGTCGCCGGGATTCATGGCTGCGGCCTCGTCGGCGCCTGACCCGTTGGCGGATGTCGAGTACTCGGACAATCTCGAGGTCGATGCGGCCGCCGAGTTGACCGCGTTGCAGCAGGCCTTCAAGGAGCGGCGCGGGGTCGAGGACAAGCGGTTTCAGCAGGCGACCGATTCGGAGTTCTGGACGGCGCTGTGTTTCCAGTCGCGGGAGGCCAAGGAGGCGTTCCTGGCCGCGACTTCAACCGTTCGGCTCGGAGACAAGTACATCGATGGGCACGCGTTCGCCAAAGTTCTCGGCATTGACCTTCCCTGAGGCCCTCACCTGATCTTTGATCATCAGAGAGGAGGTGCGCCATGCGTCAGCGCTTGACTCGCAGGGGTTCCATCCCGCTTCGTCGCCGCTCCGCCGCTTCGCGATCGGGCTCGCGGTCCTCCGGCTCCTGATTCACAAGCAAGCAAGCCCTCGAAAGGGGCCACCTCCACGGGGTGGTCCCTTTCGACTGTCCCGACATGGGAGGTGGCCGACATGGCCGGACGTGGTCCCGCACCAAAGCACCCGAGCGCTCGCGCTCGTCGGAACGCTCCGGGCGCTTTGCGGTCCCTGGGTCCGGTCGACTCGGCGCAGCCCGAACTGCCCGACTCAATACCTTGGCCGGACGCCACCATTGAGTGGTGGGCCATGTGGGGATCATCTCCGCAATCGGCGGAGTTTGGCCCCACAGACTGGTCTTTCCTCATGGAGACCGCACTGCTGCACGCTGATGTGTGGAGTGGGAATTTGGATCGACTGGCGGAGTTGCGCATCCGCGTGGCGAAGTTCGGTGCCACGCCTGAGGATCGCGCACGGTTGAAGATCCAGTACGCACAGGCCGAAGTCGCGGACGATCGGGCACAGACGACCCGAGAGCGGCGAGCTCGAACGGCAGCAAAGGGCAAGGGTGGCGACGATCCCCGCTCGGGCTTGTATGCCGTGAACTGACGTGGGACTTCTGGTCGTTCCCGGATTTGACGCGGAGCCTTGGCCAACGATCGGCGGGGAGGTCGTCGATTTCCTCGAAGATCGCGCGGTGTACGGCAAGGGCTCGTTGGAGGGTGATCCGTACGTCGTCGATCCGGAGTTCAAGGCGTTCATCTATCGCGCGTTCGAGGTCTATCCGAAGATCGTGACGAAGTCGTTCGCCGGCGGCGGACCTGGCTTGCACATCAAGGACCGACACCCATGGGCAGGCCGTCGACGGTTCAAGCGGGTCGGGCTGTCGGTCAGGAAGGGCCTGGCGAAGACGGAGAAGGAAGCACTTCTTGTCTACGGCCACATTCACCCCGAGGGGCCGGCCAAGTGCGACGGCTTTGATGCGTCCGGAAACCCGGTGGCCGCGCCGACGAAGCGCCCCTATGTGCCGATGCTCGCCTTCTCGTTGGAGCAGGTCGAAGAGCTTGCCTACGGGACGTTGGCGTACATCGTCCAGAACGGCCCGGACGCGGACTTGTTCGACGTCTCACTGGAGCGGATCATCCGTCTCGACGAGTACGGTCGTGAGGACGGCAAGGCGCTCCCCTTAGCGCAGTCGCCGGACTCGCGCGATGGGGCGCTGACCACACTCAACGCCTTCGACGAGCCACACCGGCTCTACATGCCGCGGCACTTGAAGGCGCACGAGACGATGGACGCCAACCTTGAGAAGCGGCCCCTCGAGGACCCATGGGCGCTGTACGTCGGCACCGCAGGCGAGTTGGGCCAGAAGTCGGTGGCCGAGCAGCTGCACACCGAGGCTGAGCAGATCCGCGACGGCAAGATCGACAAGCCGGACCTGTTCTACCTTTACCGCTCCGACAGTGGCGGCCATGACTTGACCGACAAGGCGCAGCGCATCGCTGCGATCGCAGAGGCGACCGGCCCTGCGGGCGAATGGGGTCCGGGCCAGTTCGACAGCATCGCGTCAAAATGGGATCGTCCAGGCGCGGACACGGCATACCTCGAGCGGGTGTGGCTGAACCGGTGGGTGAAGTCGGGGCAGCAGGCCTTCGATGTGAAGCGGTGGCCAGCACTGGCGCACGTGAAGGGGTCGCTGGCCGGCCCTCAGCGGGCACGTATCCCGCGGGGCGCTGCGGTGGTCGTCGGTTTCGACGGGGCGCGACGGCGCGACTCGACGGCGCTGGTCATCACCGAGATCGCCACCGGCACGCAGGAACTCTTCCGGCTGTGGGAGGTCGACCTTGATGAGCCCGACTGGGAGATCGATGAGGCCGACGTTGACCAAGCGGTTGACGAGATCTTTGCCCGCTACGAGGTCGCTCTGTTCTATGGCGATCCGCCGTACTGGGTGGAGGAGATGGGTCGCTGGGCCGGCCGCCACAAGGGTCTGGTTGAGGAGTGGTGGACCAACCGCTACAAGGTGATGGGCTACGCGGTTCGCGCCTACCAAGAGGCGATTGCGTCCGGCGCAGTCGGCTGGTGCGTCGAGGACCCGCACGCCCTCGACCTTGCTCGGCACATCGGCAATGCGGGCCAGGAGAAGACGTCCTTCATTGTCGAGGACGGCCCCGATGAAGGACAGCCGCTCTACAACCTGACCAAGATCCACCCCGACCGGAAGTTCGACGCGGCCATGGCCGCGGTCTTGTCGTGGCAGGCGTACCTGACCGCCATCAAGAAGGGCATGGGTGCACCGAGAGTGCCGACCCGTCCGCGCCGCATCCGTTAACCATTGAAGGGAGTGCCTGTGTCGATCGACGTCGAGACCCCGGACTCTCCCGGCTGGTGGCTCAAGCGGTGCGCCGACAAGTTGGCCGCGAACCGCAAGGAGATCGACCCGCTATTTGCTCGCTACGAGGGCAAGCAGCCGATGCCAGCGGAGTTGAGTAACGCGCCCGAGCATGCGCAGCGGCTTTACCGGACGTCACGGACGAACCTCGCGGAACTGGTCGTGAAGTCGACCCGCTACCGGCTGAAGTTGCGGGCGATCCAGACGGGCCACGACTCGGGTGAGACCGGGGATGAGGACGCGTGGAAGGCGTGGAAGGCCGCTGGCATGATCGTGGAGTCTCCCTCGATCATCACCAATATGCTGGTGGGACGTTCTGGCTATGCGCTGGTGCAGGAGCATGAGGGCAAAGTTGCCGCCACGAGCGAAGACCCGCGCCAAGTGGTGACGATCCATGACCCGGTGCGGCAGTCGGTGGTGCGTGCTGCGGCGAAGATCTTCCATGACGATGACTTCGACATGGACTATGCCTACCTCTACCGCCCCGGTCGTCGATGGGTCGCGGTCAATCCGCGCCGGACGCGCAATACGGCGGCCCGCTTCACCTCGTCATGGTCATGGTCCGAGGATCACGGCGGCGCGGAAGGCGAGCCGCTGCCGGCTGGCTTCGAGAGCGACGTCATGATCGTGCGTTACCGCAACGACGAGAACGTGTCCGAGTTCGAGCGCCACGCCGACCTCTTCAACCGCTTTGATCACCTGATTCTGCAGGCGATGGTGATCGCCACATTGCAGGCGTTCAAGCAGCGAGCGATCAAGGTCGACCCGAAGGACATGCCTGACACCGACCCAGTCACCGGGAAGGACATCGACTACAACGACGTCTTCACCGCCGACCCGGCCGCGCTGTGGAAACTGCCGCAGACGGCCGAAATGTGGGAGTCGGGCGCGGTCGATGTCCAGCCGATCGTGACCATGGCCACGAAGCAGCTGGAGCAGGTGTCAGCCGTGACATTCACCCCGCTGTCGGCGTTCACCCCAGAGGGCGCGAATCAGTCCGCCAATGGCGCGTCACTGGTGCGCGAGGGGATGACATTCAAGGTTGAGGACAAGCAGGACCGGATTGGCGCCGCGCACGAGCAGGCCGCTGACCTGATCTTCCGCATGGCCGCGCTCGACGTCGGTGAGCGTGAGGCGATCCGCGCCGTGTGGGCGCCTGCCGAGCGATACAGCCTCGCGGAGAAGGCTGACGCATGGTCGAAGACGACCGGGCTTCCCTATCGGACGCGACTGTCGATGATCTTCCAGCTCGGCCCGGACGAGATTGCTCGCGCCGAGACCGAGCGCATGAACGACGCGGTCCTCTTCCCTGCCGAGGCCGCTCAACCGGTCCCGGCCAATGGCTGACGTCGTCGCGCTGACGCGCACGATCGACGCCTTCGATAGCCAGCGGCAGGCACTCCTCGAGCGCATCACGGATCTGGTCGTGGCCGACTTCGAGCGTTTCGACGGCTGGTATTCGACGCGTCTGGTCGAAGAGGTCGTCGCGCAGGTCGCGACCAAGATCGCGGCCGGTCAACTCGGGACGGCTCAACTGACGGACGCCTACCTGGCGCGCACGACGTCGTACGTCATGGGCAGGGTCGTCACCGGCTCGGGTGTCCCGCTCGTGATGGGTCAGACGCTGCGTGCCGGGGTGAAGGACCACGTGGAGGTCTACGGGCGCGTGGCGGCCGAGTACCGCTACCAGCGGCACCTGGGCCGGACCGACTCGGAGGCGCTGACGAACGCCATGGTGCGAGCTCGGGAGATGGTCGGCACCGATCTCGGATTGGCGCATCAGAGGCAGGCGTCGCGGTTCGTGAAGTCCCGTGGCGTGACCCGCTACCGACGCGTGATCCGCTCGGAAAGGTCCTGCGGCCTGTGCGCCGCCGCGTCCGACCGCCTCTATTGGCGCGGTGACCTCCTGCCGATCCACTCCCGCTGCCGATGTGGCGTCATCGCGGTCACGGCCAACACTGATCCGGGCTCCCAGATCAACGACGAGATCTTGGGCGAGATGTACGACGCGGCCGGATCAACCAAGGGCGCGGACTTGAAGCGGGTCCGTGTCGAGGTCGTCGAGCACGGCGAACTCGGGCCCCAACTGCGGGTCGCTGGCCAGCACGTGCGCGGCCCCGCGGCTGTCGCTGCCGCCTGACAAAGACACTTCCCTGCATCCGCGCAGGGCAGACGCCCGACAGGGCGAACCACACCACCCGACAGGGAGATTCACCGATGCCCGCACCATGCACGTTCCGCTCAGCGTTCACGTCCGGCCACGTCGACCCGGCTGCGATCCTCGCCTTCCACCGAACCACCTTCGGAGACCTTCGCATGGTGGACGAACCGCCCGGCGATGGCGGCACCGGCGGTCAGGGCAGCGACGTCGGTGGCGAGGTCGGCCCGAACGGCTTCCCCGAGTCCACTCCGATCGCGGACATGAAGCCCGAACACCAGGCCGCATACTGGAAGCACCAGTCCCGCAAGCATGAGGACACCGCAAAGGCCCGCGCCGACTATGAAGCCATCAAGGCCGAGCGCGACCAGCTGAAGGCCTCGACCCAGACCGACGCCGAGAAGGCCATCACCGAGGCCCGTGCCGACGAGCGCGCCAAGGCCGAGAAGGACACGGCCAGCAAGTACCAGGCCCGTCTCGTGGCCGCCGAGGTCAAGGCGGCGCTCGCGGCCACCAAGTTCCCCGCCGACAAGATCGCGGGTCAGGTCGAGTTCCTCGACCACAGCAAGTTCCTCACCGCTGACGGTGAGGTCGACGCCGACAAGGTGAAGCAGTACGCCGCGGGGCTCGCCCCCAATGGCGGCACGTGGCCCGACATGGGCGGCGGCAAGCGCGGAGGGAACACGACCGGCAAGGGCGTGTCCGCTGGAGCCGACATGTACGCCGCATCCCGCGGCAAGACCACCTGAGAAGAAGAAGGAGATCAACCATGCCTCGTCTCAAGAACGAGACCATCGGCGCGGGCGACCAGTCCTGGCTCGGGTCGGCTCACGGCATCCGAAACTGCCGCACCGAGCTGCTCGACATCAGCACGTTCACCCCCGCCACGCACTACCCGGACGGCTACATCCCGTCCGGCACCCCCGTGGCCAAGGTCGGCGGGGCCCTCGTGCCCTACGACTCGACCGAGGCCACCGTCACGAACGCCGGCATCCTGGCCGGGCACCTGTTCACGGATCAGGCAGTCGTCGGCACCGACGACTTCGCCGTCCCGGTGCTCGACCACGGTCGGGTTCGCTCCGCGAAGGTCCCGCAGGGGTCCAACGCGTTCACCGTTCCCGTCGCGGATGCCAAGCGCGCCGCCGTGACCATCGTCTACATCTGAGGAGGGGTCTGACATGGCTCTCTGGACCGACATCATCGACCCCGCCACCCTGACCGGGTACGCCCGCGCATCGCTGGCGGACTACGAGGCCAGTCGCGGCACCCTCGCCCGCTGGCTCCCGAACCGGACCGTCCCGTCGATCGACGTCCGCTTCACCGCGGGATCGTTCGGCCTTGTCGAGGTCGCGGACTTCCGCGCCTACGACGCCGAGCCGACCATCGGCAAGGCGCCGGCAGGTAAGCGGGTCACCCTCGAACTCCCGGCGCTGGGGCAGAACATCCCCGTGTCGGAGTACAACCAGCTCCGCGCCAACGGTGCGCAGCCGAGCGAGGACACGATCCTGGCCACCATCCAGCGCACCACGGACGTTGTCGTGCGTTCCGTCGCGGACGCCCTCGAGCGCCTTCGCGGGACGGTCCTGACGACCGGACGGGCAACCGTCGCGGGATTCATGGACGACGGTTTCGGGCGCGCCGCTGGGCACAGCGTCGTCGCGGGTACCCCGTGGTCGACGGCGACCGCTGACGCGCTGGGCGACCTGACCGCGTGGTCGGACACCTATCGGGACGCCAATGGCCAGGAGGTGGGTGCGATCGTCATGTCCACCCGCGTCCTGCGGGCGATGGCCGCGCTGAACCAGATGCGGACCCAACTCGCATCCGGTTCGACCCGACCGGCGACGCTGCAGGACGTGCAGGACACGGTCAGCGCGAACGGTCTGCCGCCGATCTTCATCTACGACCGGCGCGTGTCGGCTGGTGGCGCGGCGACCAAGGTCATCCCCGACGACCGGGTGCTGCTGCTCCCGGCTCCCGTCGAGGACGTCAACGACTGGCAGGGCACCGAACTGGGCGCGACCTTCTGGGGTCGCACCCTGTCCTCGCTCGAGTCCAATTGGGAGATTCCCGAGGCCGACCAGCCGGGACTCGTCACGGGCGTGTACCGCGGCGAGAAGCCGCCCATGATCGCGGAGGTCGTCTCCGACGCGATCGCCATGCCCGTGCTCGCCAACGCGAACCTGTCGTTCGCTGCCGACGTCCTCTGAGGTGGGTGACATGAGTCGCAAACTCGTGGCCTATGTCCACGTCGCTGGGTCCGTCTACGGCCCTGGCGACAGGGTGCCCGCGGATGTCGCGGCACAGATCGTGAACCCGAAGGCGTGGGAGGGCGGCGACGCCCCCGACGCTGGCGAGTCCGAGTCTGGGGACTACGAGTCCCTGACGAAGGCGCAGCTCGCCGAGGAGATCGAGAAGCGCAACGAGGGCCGCGATGACGAGACGAAGGTCTCGCCGTCCGGATCGAACAAGGCCGACCTGGTCGCCGCCCTCGTGGCGGACGACGCTGCCGGCGACAACTGAATAGGGGGTGGGGCGATCGTGGCGATCACCGTCGAAGATGTTGCGATCGAACTCGGTCGCCCCACCCCCACCCCCGGCTCAGGGCAGGCCAAGCAGTGGCAGTCGTGGATAGAGCGTGCGGAGCGGGCAATTCGGTCGCGGGCCGATCGTCTGGGCGTCGCGTTCGAGTCCTTGGATGTCGGCGTTGTGGACGACGTGATCCTCTACGCGGTGGTTCGTCGCGCGACCCGTCCTGTCGATGGGGCTGAGTCGGTCACCGAGCAAGTGTCGGTCGACGACGGCTCGGTGAGCGACACTCGAAAGTTTCCGGTCGGTCAGGGCGACATCTACTTCCTTGACCAGTGGTGGCGCAACCTCGGTCTGATGCCGATGGATGGTCGCATCGGGTCGATGCGCATCGGTGTCCCGTCGTGGCGTATGCCGAAGGTGGGCATGTGATGCTGATCGGCGAGCGGATCGCGGCGGCCTTGCCCGAGCTGCGGGCGCACGCGGAGTCGCGCATGACGACGCCGTGCGAGGCGCGCCCGGTCGTGGGTGTCTCGTCGAATGGTTCGGGTGACGACGTGATCGAGTACGGGCCCGCGGTTTACGCGGGGCTGTGCCGGCTGCGGAACCGCGGTGGCGCGGCGACGGCGGATGCGCAATCTGCGGACTCGACTCGCGTCGTCGACCGGATCGAATGGCACATCCCGCACGACGCGCAGGAGGTGCAGCCGGGGACGGTCGTGTTCATCGGGGGAGTGCCGAGGTTCCGGGTCCTTGGGTGGGCTGACGGGGACGAGACGGCCCGCCGCTACCCGGTGGAGCGTGTCTCGTGACGATCGAGATCGACCTGAGCGAGCTGACCATGTTCGGGCGCGACATGGAGCGGTCAGGCGTGGACATCGTCAAGGGTGTGAGGCCGGTCGTGGCCAAGGGTGCGCTCAACGTGAGGAACGGGATGCGCGCCGACATGGCAGGGTCGGGCCACTTCGGGCAGGTGGCGGGCTCGATCACGTACGAAACTCGCGATGGTGCCGGATGGGCGGAGGCCGAGGTCGGCCCTGTCACTGCGGGGCGCACGGTGGGTGACCTCGCGCACATCGCCTACTTCGGCGGCTCCCCGGCGGGCGGTGGGACGGTGCGAGATCCACAGGCCGTCCTTGACGAGGAAGCGCCGCGCCTCGAAAAGGCCCTCATTGACCTGCTCGGCGGCGACCTGTGATCGCTCACGTCGCAGCACTCAAAGCCACGATTGAAGCCCTCGGGCTCGAGGTGCACGTGGCGCACGCGACGACGACCGCGACGAAGTACGTCGTGCTGTCGGTTCCCGGCTGGGACATGGGTCAGGAAATGCCCGTGTGTGGCGTCTCAGATGTGCTCGCCACTGACGTTCGCGTGAAGGCCGTGACGGGCACCCCTGTGGGCGTACTCACGATGCTGGCTCTCATCCGTGCCGCACTCTCCCCCGGCTTCACTGCCGCCCCGCTCACGGTCGAAGGCCGCGCCGCGACAACGAAGTTCGTGCGGTCGGAATTCGTCTCGGCTGACACGACGGTGACGATCACCGCCACCAACCGACACCCAGTCCAGGGTGTCGACACCTACCGCCTCGTCTCGCAACCCGCCTGACGATCACCTCCTCAGGCCCTCGCTCGTGCGGGGGCCTTTCCCATGCCCGGAAGGAGTCCTGTCGTGGACCGATTCGTCGAGGTCGCCGTGAAGGCGACCGGCAAGAAGCAGCGCATCCCCGCGCACTGGCTCGACCACCCCGTCCTGTCCGAGCCGTTCCGAGAGCTCCCCTCCGCCAAGAAGGCGCAGGAGAAGGCCAAGGCGCCCGCCAAGGCCGCAACCATCGACGCCCCGGCCGCCGGGGACAACGAGAAGGAGTAAGGCATGGCCGGTATCCGCGTCCTCGCCGACGAGCACATCAAGTTCACCATCCTCACGGCCAAGCCGGCCAACCCGGCCGCGCCGACCGCCGCCGAACTGAACGCCGGTATCGACGCCTCGTGCCTCGTGCTCGCGGACAACTTCCAGTGGTCCGCTGCCGACTCCGAGCGGGTCGGGGAGCGAGCCCTGTGCGAGGCCACCGCTGCCGAGTCCCCCGGCATCGGTAACTACAACCTCGGGTTCTCCTACTGGCGCTGGTTCGACTCGACCACAGGTGCCGCCGACGCGACCACGGACCTGATCCACCCCGCCGTCAAGGAGAAGGGCACGAGCCTGTGGGGCTACGTGCGCCGCACCGGCAAGGAGCACTCCGCCGCGTGGGCTGCCTCGGACGAGATCCAGCTGGGTGGCGAGTTCGTCACGGACACCCCGCAGGCCCCGGACGGGTCCGGCTTCATCAAGTACACGCTCCCCTGCATGCCGCAGGCGATGCACGACTTCATCACGGTCGCTGCCGCCTGATCTCGACGCCTGCCGCGCTCGTCTCTGGGACGGGTGCGGGCGCGGCAGGTCCACCCGTCCCTAGCCTGTCCCGGGAGTGAGTAGCACCATGACGACTGAGCGCAGTCTCGGCGACCCGAACACTGGCCATGCCGGCGAAGAACGCGGCGACCTGACCCTTGACGAGTGGATCGACGGCGTGCGCGCCTACCGCCTGCCGGTGACGGTGACCCTCGTGAAGGACGATCCGACCGGTGAGCGGACGCAACGTCTGCTGGACCTCGCGGACCAGATCGACGCCTTGCCGGATGGTCCCGAGGTTGATGCGCTGATCGAGGAAGCGGAGGCGCTTCAATCTGCGCTCGTGACGCGGCAGACGTTCGTCCTCGAGCAGCGGTCTCGTGAGCGTCGTGCCGAGACCGCGAAGGCTGCGCTCGAGGCGGTGGGGATCGACCCGGCCGCGGATGACGGGAAGCGCACGCGAACTCAGGCGTTGCAGATCGGCATCCGCGTCCTGCTGGACCAGATCGTTGAGCCCCAGGGCGTCACGCTGGCGCAACTCGCGGCGATCTGTGAGAAGGCCGAAGACGCGGCTGATCTGCTCGCGTCCAAGTTGGACGTGGTCAACGCTGGCGCGAGCAAGTCACCTGTGGCGCTGCGGGATTTCTCCAAGCGCGGCTCGCGGAGCCGGCCAACGAAGGCATCTTGACGGCAGTCCGGTTCGCTAATCGCCGCAACCTCCCCCCGTCGCGTGTGCTCGGGCTGTCGTGGCCTGAGTGGGGCGAGACGGACGTGGCGCTCGGCCTCGCTGCTGAGGACGTGGACGCGGACCGGTGCGGCTGTGGCTGTGGCTTCCCACGGTCGGTCGCCCACGATCCGAGCATCCGGGATCGGGTCGTCGTGGACGCCGAGCGGTGCATGGTCCGCGCCGAGGTAGAGGCGTTCCGCAAACGGGATGACCCCGACCCGGACATGGTGATCCGCATCGAGATCTTGCCTGAGGGTCAGACCCGGGCCGACTCGGAACGGTCGGCTTACGAGGTGCTCAAGGCGCGGATGTTGGGCGCTTCCGCCTGAACGTGAACCACCCCAAGGCCGCAGCAACGATCAGTGCCGCCACTGCCGTCACGGGCTCGCCAGCCGCGAAACCGGCCCACGTGAACACGAGGGCCATGAGGAAGGCGAGCACCTTTAGCGCCCAAAGAAGGTCGCGCTTCGTGTTGCTCATGACTCCCATTGAACCGCAGCGGAAGAGGTGACGCATGACCGAGCGCAGCATCGTCGCCAAGATCCGGGCTGACGTCACGGGTTACGTGTCGGGGATGAAGCAGGCCAAGGTCGCCACCGATCAGGTGGGTGAGTCGGCCAAGCAGTCCCAGGTGAAGGCGACGGGCGCGTTCGGACGGCTCGGGGCACTGGCCAAGACCAACGCTGACGACCTCAATCGTGTCGGGACCGCCGCGATGGTCGCGGGCGGCGCGATCGTCGCTGGACTTGGCTACGGCGTGAAGGCTTTCGCGGACTTCGACAAGGCAATGTCGTCGGTGTCGGCGGCCCTGCCTCAGGCGGGCGCTCAGATGGGCGCGCTGCGGCAACTGGCGATCGACCTCGGGAAGGACACGCAGTACAGCGCGTCTGAGGCGGCTCAGGGCATCACGGAACTGGCGAAGGCGGGCGTCTCCGCTGAGGCCATCCTCCGCGGCGGGCTCAAGGGTGCTCTCAACCTGGCCGCATCGGGGCAGATGGACGTGGCGGAAGCGTCGGAGACTGCCGCGACCGCCATGACGATGTTCAAGCTGTCCGGGAAGGATGTGCCGCACATCGCGGACCTGCTCGCGGCGGGTGCGGGCAAGGCTCAGGGCTCAGTGCGTGACCTCGGCATGGCGCTGAAGCAGGCCGGTCTCGTCGCGTCTCAGACGGGGCTCTCGATCGAGGAGACCACGGGCGGTCTCGCGGCGTTCGCGTCGGCGGGACTCGTCGGGTCCGACGCGGGCACGTCGTTCAAGTCGATGTTGCAGCGACTCACCCCGCAGTCCAAGGAAGCCGAGAAGGCCATGGCCGACCTCGGGATCTCGGCCTACGACTCGCAAGGCAATTTCATCGGGCTCGCACAGTTCGCCGGCAATCTGCGCGACTCGCTGTCAGGCTTGACCACTGAGCAGCGGAACGCTGCCATGGCCACCATCTTCGGATCTGACGCGGTCCGGGCCGCCTCCGTCATCTATGAACAGGGCTCCTCTGGCATCCAGTCATGGATCGACCAGGTGAATGACGCCGGGTATGCCGCTGAGCAGGCTCACAAACTCACGGACAACTGGTACGGCGACCTCGAGCGGCTCTCTGGTGCCGTGGACACGGTGTTCGTGCAGAACGGGTCTGCTGCCAATGATGCTCTCCGGTCGCTGACGCAGACCGTTGAGGGCGCGGTGGAGGCGTTCGGGTCTCTGCCGGGCTGGGTGCAGCAGGGCGCGCTCGGGCTGACAGGCATTACGGGTGTGGCGCTGCTCGCGGGTGGTGCGTTCCTCAAGGTGGTCACGTCGGGTCGGGAGCTGCTCGACTCGCTTGATGCGATCCATGCTCGCGGCGGGAAGGCTGAGGCTGGGTTGAACGCGGCCGGTCGTGGCGCAGCGTTCCTCGCCAAGGGTCTCGTGGCGGTCGGACTTGCGATGCAGACGACGCGCTTCATGGACGGCCCCAGCGAGATGGGGGTGAACCAACTCACCCGCGATCTGTTGAAGTCGGCCGACGCGGTAGATGTCCTCAACAAGTCCGTGAGTGACGCGTCTTCGGACTCGTGGATTGTGTCGTCGCGGGTCAAGGAGTTCGGCGACGTCCTCAAGTACACGTTCGACCCGAGTGTTCTCGATCACGTGGATGGGTTCTTCGGCTCGATCCAGTCGTTCTTCACGGGCGACGACTTCTCGGACATTGGGGTGGCCACTGATCGCCTCAAGGAGGTTGACGCCACCCTTGCCTCGCTTGCATCGTCCGGGTCGGGCGATGAGGCGGCGCGGATCTTCTCCCAGATCGCCGAGGCAGCCAAGTCCCAGGGCGTCGACATTGAGGAACTGAAGCGGAAGTTCCCGCAGTACGCCGAGGCGATGGCCGGCGCTGAGGTTCAAGGTCAGGCGACCGCGGACACGATGGGTGAGATCGGCACGAGCGCCCAAGACGCGACTGTGTCCGTGTCTGACCTTGCGGACGCTGTTCGCGGATTCGGCAACTCGGCCATCTCGGCCGAGGCCGCTGAGGCCGCGTTCCAGGCCGCGGTCGATGACGCGGCGGCTTCTGTCCGGGAGCATGGCCAGACCGTCGATGAGAGCCGCACGAAGATCGACCTCAGCACTGAGGCTGGTCGAGCCAACAGCGGCGCGCTGAGGGAACTCGCGTCATCCACGCGGGATTCTGCGGCGGCCATGATCGAGAACGGTGGGGCGGCTGCCGACGCGGCGGCGAAGGTAGAACAGGGTCGTCAGGCGTTCGTTGAGTCGGCCACCCAGATGGGCTTGACCGAGGCCGCAGCCAACGCTCTCGCGGACCAGTACGGTCTCATCCCGTCGCGCGTGGAGACGTTGGTGTCGGCGCCGGGTGCGACGCAGGCTTCGAGCGAGGTTGGCAACTTCACTCGCATCGTCAACGGCGTGCCGCGGTTCGTGTCGACGACGGTGCGAGCGAGCGTTTACGGCCTCGGAGACCTCGAATACGCCCTGTCGCTGATTAGGCAGATGAACGCCGCCGGTGGGCGATACGCCGTGGCGGGCGTGTCCACTCATGGCGGGTCCACGATCAACGCTGACGGCGGTCTCTATGACCTCGCGGCGGGTCGGCTGTGGAAGTCGTACGCGTCGGGCGGTGTGGCGTCGTTGCCGTCGATCGGGTGGCAGCAGCCGCAGATCCAGCCGAACCGTGGGCCTGCTGGCATCCAGTGGTCCGAGACGGGGGCTGGGCCGTGGGAGGCGTACACGTCAGGGCACCCATTGAAGCGGGCCCGGTCGAGGGCCATCACAGAGGAAGTGGCGGCACGCCTCGGCGGGCAGGTGTCGTGGGAGTCGTACGCCGAGGGGGCCATTCGAGGCGCTACGACGTACACAACTCGGAACGTCGGCTCGTCATCCTCTCCTGCCGCTGGTCTCGAACCGGCCGCGATCCGTGCCGCCCTTGATGGGGCGACGCTGCGTCTCGGGCCGGTGGACTCGATCACACGCGAGGTCACGGCGCAACTGGTCACGGCCTACTCGAGGAGTGTCTGAACATGCCGGTGACGGTGCGTGGTGCGTACTCGGGCAAGGTGTCCCCTGCTGGGTGGACCACGATCGCGTGGCCGGCTGGCACGGCCGTGGGTGATCTGGCGTGGGTGCATTGTGGTGGGTCGTTGTCGCCGCTCGGGCCGGACTCGTTCGGGTGGCTGCCGGTGGGGCACAAGGCGTGGTGGAAGATCCTGTCGTCGTCGGACCTGTCTGCGTCGCTGACGGTGAGCGCGTCGCACGTCAAGCTGGTCACGTTCACGGGCGCTGGCCAGATCGGGCGCACGTCGTCACAGTCGGGCCTGACGATCCAGACGAACGGGTCGATGCTGCTCGTGGATGGGGCGCGGCAGTCGTCAGGGATGGCTCCGGCGACGTATCGGCAGGGCGCAGAGTGGCAGGACGAAAACAACTGGCGGCAGGCCGTATTCACCGTCCCCTGCGATGCCGGTTACGTGTCGCTGCCGGGTGTCGCCTCGGGCACCGAATGCTACTCGTATGAGGTGCAGCCGCCGTCGACGACGCTCCCGCCGCCGACGCTGGTCGAGCCGGCCGCTGCGTCGCATGTGGATGCGACGCTCCCCATCGTGTTGTCGTGGGAGAGCCCACACAAGCTGACCCCGGCGGGCTTGGACGACCAGTACCAGGTGAAGGTCATCACTGGTGGTGTGACTCGGTGGGTCAAAGGGGACGGGTCGCTGTCGACGACGGAATGGCCCATTTCCATGTCAGGGACGGACGTCCTGTCGATCACCCTGCCCGCGTCAACGTTGACCGCGAATGCGGCCTACACGTGGTCCGTGGGGACGCAATGGGGGCCGGATTGGGTGTGGTCCCCTGAGCGGGCGCTCT
>Ga0116192_1000923_pt1 | contig 21411 bp, 24 predicted proteins | sample AD_UKC113_MetaG_FD_89876 | JGI IMG/M metagenome (GOLD analysis project Ga0116192, IMG submission 89876) | Active sludge microbial communities of municipal wastewater-treating anaerobic digesters from Hong Kong - AD_UKC113_MetaG | ecosystem: Engineered > Bioreactor > Anaerobic > Digestate... | reverse complement strand
GCCGGCGACAGACGTGTGGAAGGCTGGATTTCCAGTGTCCAGACAAATGGCCGGCAGCAGGAGATAGAAGTCACCTCTCTTGCCGGAATTCAAAAATTTCGCGCGGCCGGGGGATTGTACTGTTACAAGAACGGTGAAAAGTGGGCGGTTGAAAAGTCTACCAGCTTTCGCTGCGAAGTGATCCTGGACAGCCGGAAACAGGCGGGGTGGATAAATCTGCTTGAGCCGAAAAGCAGCGTGGTCGACGCGGAGAAGGTCAGAGGCTCCGTAAAGTCAGTGGCGCTTGGCGAGGAAAGCGTCATGGTGTTGAACGATCTGAACTGTGAAGATAAAATCCTGCGCATCGCCTGGGATGCGGTGGTAACCGGGAAAAGCGCCCGGCAGGGTTTTAAATCCCTCAAGGCGGGTGATTTTGTGGATGTTGATCTGTCGGGAGGCCTGGTTAGAAAAGCGACGGTTTTGGAGGTAAAAACCGTCACCGGTACGGTTGGAAGATTTGACGGTTACCGCATGCACCTGGAGGAAGGGATGTCGGACAACAAACCGGGCTGGTTCAATTACTGGGATCGAGCCAGGGTGGTCGACAGGGACGGACTTAAAAAAGGAAGTGTTTTAGCGGGGGATAGAGTGGAGGTTACCTATCTTGATCCCTATCCGGAGGAGATCGATGATGAAATTCCATTGCAAATTAAAGTGATGAATTGATGAAAAGATTGAATTTATCAAGGCCGTTTTTTCAATATAACTGAAAAATATGGAGGTGGCGCCTGTGGATCTTTTTTTAAATCCCGTGATGGTCGCTCTGAAGAAAGGATTGGACGCGGGCTCGCTGCGCCAGAGGGTGATCGCCGACAATATTGCCAACATAAATACGCCGAATTTCAAAAAGTCGACGGTGGTTTTCGAAACTCTGCTTAAAAAGACGCTGGGGCAGGATTCTTTTAAACTGGTTACCAGCGATCCGAGGCATATCGGAGGCGCGCCGCCCCTGGACCAGCTGAGGCCGGAGGTTGAACTGGTGGAGAGGACCACCATGCGGACCGACGGCAACAACGTCGATATTGACGAAGAAATGACCAGCCTGGCCGCCAACAGTATCATGTACCAGGCGACGGCGAGGCAGCTCGGTGACCGGTTTTCTCTCTTGACTTACGTTATTACGGGCGGAAGGAGGTAATGCGAGATGAGGATGTTCAGCTCTTTTGCCATCAGCGCCTCCGCTCTGACTGCCGAAAGGCTGCGTCTGGATCTGATTTCAAGCAACATTGCGAACATGAATACCGCCGGCAGGCCGGATGATCCGGCAAACCCCCCCTACCGCAGGAAGATTCCCGTGTTCGCGCAGGTGCTGGAAATGGTGGGGGACGGGAGCGCGGGATCCCGTTATAAGGGAGCGGGAGTGAAGGTGGTCAGGGTGATGGAAGACGACAACCCGCCAAGGCTGGTGTACGACCCCGCCCATCCCCAGGCTGACGAAAGGGGTTATGTGGCATATCCTAATATAAACATGGTCAACGAAATGGTCAACATGATAACCGCCACCAGGTCTTATGAAGCAAATGTGACCGCCCTGAACGCCGCCAAGGATATTGCCTTGAAAGCACTGGAGATAGGGCGGGGGTAATTAAGAAACAAAACGGCTGAGATGCGGGGACATATCTCCACCCGGGGAAAGAGGACGCGCCACGTTAAAGGAAAAGGGTACATAACCTCCTGCGGAGGAATGTCCCCGATGGAATGTCCTGATGAAATATCCCCGGAGGAATGGCTCAAATAAGAATTCCCTCAATAAAAGGAGTTGATTGTTATGCAGGTGCCGGCTGTCGGGCAGTCACTGGCGGTAAATCCGGCGGGGACCGGGGAAAAGAAAGGGAGCGGGACCGTTTCCTTTCCGGAAATGCTGGAAAACGCCCTGAAAAAGCTGAATGACAGTCAGATCAAAGCCGATGAATTGACACGCCGCTTTCTCACCGGAGAGATCGAAGATATCCACCAGGTGACCATTGCCATGCAGGAGGCCAGGCTGTGCATGCAACTCGCGGTCGAGGTCAGAAACAGGATTGTCGAAGCATATCAGGAAATTTCCCGCATGCAGGTTTAATTTCTTAAAGTTTGAGGTGGTCAGATTTGAACCCTGGTGACCTTGCAGCCAGGTTCAGGGAGAGATGGCAGGCTCTAAACCGAACTCAAAAGATAATCTCCGCCCTGGTTGCCGCAGGGGTTGTCGTCAGTCTTTTATACCTGGGGCAGGTAATGACAAGGCCTGCTTATGCTCCCCTTTTTACCGGCCTGGAGCCCAAGGATGCGGGAGCGATTGTTGAAAAGCTGAAATCCATGAAAATCCCCTATCAGATTGCCGATCAGGGGACTACTGTCAAAGTGCCGGAGTCCCAGGTTTATGAAGCCAGGATCCAACTGGCCAGCAGCGGTGTGCTTGCCGGAAGCGGCGCCGGTTTCGAACTGTTCGACCAGAACAAGTTCGGCCAGACCGACTTTGAGCAGCAGGTGGGATACCAGCGCGCCCTGCAGGAGGAACTGAGGAGAACCATCGTGCAACTGGAGGGCGTGGAGCAGGCGAGGGTGCATCTGGTGATTCCGCAAAAAAGCGTTTTTGTCGGCGGCGGACAAGGTGTGCCCAGCGCTTCGGTAGCTCTCAAACTGAAACCGGCAACCAGACTGAAGCCCGAGCAGGTGCAGGGGATCGGCGACCTCATCGTGGGCAGCGTGGAGGGCCTGAAACCGGAAAATGTCCACATTATAGATACCGAGGGGAATGTTTTGAGCGACAGCTTGAAGTCTGACGACCCGGGAGCGGTTGTCACCAGGGCCGCTCTCGAGCAGCAGAAGGCCCAGCGCGACTACGAGCGGGAGCTGGAAAAAAGGGTTCAGACGATGCTGACCCAGATTGTCGGGCAAAACAAAGCGGTGGCCATGGTGACCGCCGAGCTTGACTTCGATCAGCAGCAGACCACCAGCACCACGGCCTCGAACCCGGACAACCTGAAAATAAGCGAGCATACCCTAAGGGAAACGGGAACCGGAACTGAGGCCGGGGGCGCCGAGGGAACCGACTCAAATATCACGACTTACCCGGCTCAGGAGAATGGTTCGTCGACCTATAGCAAGGAAGAGAATTCCATCAACTACCAGGTAAACACCAGGCAGGAGACCATTGTAAGAGCGCCGGGCAGAGTCAAGCGGTTGTCGGCCGCCGTGGTCTTGAACGACGCGACAGGTCCGGCCGACGTTCAGAAGGTGAGGGACGTTGTCGCTGCGGCTATCGGCTACGACCAGAGCCGCGGCGATCAGATAAATGTTTCGAGCATGGCCTTTGACGATTCGTATTTGAAACAAATCCAGGCCGAGATGGTCCAGTCGGAGGCAAAAGCCGAGGAGAGGAAGCGCTTCGTCACCTACGCCTTCGCCGGCGGGGTTGCGCTGGCTTTGATCCTGTTCCTGGCGGCCCTTATTGTCCGGAGACGCCGGAGGACCGGGGAGATGGCCGGGGAAGAGGAATTTGTGCCGGTTAAGGCAATGGAAATCGAGGAAGAACAACCGGTCAGGGATGACCGGCAGGATCGCATTAGAGAAATGGCCAAGGAGAAACCGAACGAAGTGGCTGAGATTCTGAAAGTCTGGATAAAAGAGTAGGGAGGTTTAAGTTTTGCAGCTCACAAGGCTTACCGGTATGCAGAAAGCGGCAATCTTATTGATATCCCTAGGTTCAGACCTGTCTTCCAGGGTTTTGAAACAGCAGTTTCAGGATACGGAGATAGAACAGATCAGCCATGAAGTTTCCAATATGATCAAAATACCGGTGGAAGTGAAAAATGCTGTTATTGACGAGTTTTTGGAGCTTCGGCGGGCAAGGGACTATCTTGTGCACGGCGGCCTGAGTTATGCCAGGGAGATGCTGGAGAAGGCCGTTGGGATACAGAAGGCTTCAGAAATAATACACAAGCTTACCAGCGACATGCGGGCCATACCCTTCAGCTCGCTCCGCAAAACCGACCCGAAGCACCTTTTTAACTTTATCAGGGAGGAACATCCCCAGACCATTGCGCTAATCCTGGCGCACCTGACTCCGGAACAGGCGGCTGTTATCCTGGCCTCCCTTCCGCCCGAACAGCAGAGTGACATCGCCAGACGGGTGGCCATGCTGGACCGCTTTACTCCCGACGTGATCCGCGACGTGGAGAAGGTGCTGGAGGACAAGCTGTCGTCGGTGGTGCAGCAGGATCAGTCGGTAGTCGGCGGGGTGCAGTCGCTTGTTGAAATTATCAACAGGGTCGGCCGGAGCGCGGAAAAAGTCATTCTGGAGGGACTGGAGCGCGAAGACCCGGTTCTGGCGGAAGAAGTGAAACGGCGCATGTTTGTGTTTGAAGATATCAACATGCTGCCGGACAACTTTATCCAGAGAGTGCTGAAGGAGGTAAACACCAAGGACCTGGCCCTCGCCATGCGCGGCGCCAACGAAGAAGTAAACGCGAGGATTTACAAAAACATGTCCAAGCGTGCCGCAGAAATGCTCAGGGAAGAGATCGAGTTTATGGGCCCGGTACGTTTGAGAGAGGTGGAGCAGGCGCAGCAGAAGATTGTCACCATTATCCGCAAGCTGGATGAGAGCGGGGAAATAATCATTTCCAGGGGTGGCGAGGATGTCATTATCGTATAAAATCATCAAGAGCGCGGAGATAAGGGATAGCCTGCAGCAGGTTTTGCCGCTGCGGCGCTATATGCCCGAAAAGGAGCCCGCGCTGTTCAAGACGGAAAAAAACGATCCCGGGCCGGCCAGGCTGGCTCTTGAGTCGTGGGCCGTGGCCCAGGCCGAGGAAATCGTGAACCGGGCGCGTTCCACTGCGGATGAAATAATAAGGCAGGTCCGGCTGGAAGCCGAAAAGATCAAACAGGAGGCTTACGAGAAGGGTTTTGCCGAAGGACGCGGCGAGGGCGCCGAAAAAGGTTACCGGGAAGGAATGGAGCAGGCCAGGGAGGAGGCGGACCTGATCCGCGGGCAGGCCCGCGAAGTTCTCGATCAGGCGGAACAGTTCAGACGCCGGACAATGGAGGAGATGGGGCAGGAAATCATCGACCTGGCCAGGGAAATTGCGGAAAGGCTTTTGTCCGCCCAGCTTACGCTTGATCCGGAGATTGTGGTGAACATAGCCGCAGAGTCAATCCGCCTGGTGTCCGACCGGCGCAACGTAATTCTGTATATCAGCCCGGACGAGCAGGCGCTTTTTGAAAGCAAGAAAGATGAACTGCGGGGGATTCTCCCCGCCGGCGCAAAGCTGACCGTGGTTGTGGACCGGGCAATCCGGCCGGGAGGCTGCAAGGTTGAAACCGAGCAGGGAAAAGTGGACGCCACTATGGAAAAGCGGATGGAAGAACTGTTCAAAGCACTTTACGGCAGGTCCGTTACAACGGGCTGAAACCGGCCCGGGTGAAAAAGAAAAAAGCCGGGTTTATGAGAAGGATGATTTTTTTGGACGGCAATCCCGTGGATATTTCCAACTGGAAGTCGCGCCTCAAAGAGGCCAGGCTGTTGAAGCTTACCGGCAGGGTGACCCGGGTGATCGGGCTGACCGTCGAAGTCCGGGGTATTAACGCCCCAATCGGCGAGGTCTGCGAGATCACCGTGCCCGGTGAGCCCGAGCCCGTCCTCGCCGAAGTGGTGGGGTTTCGCGACGAAAGCACTTTGCTGATGCCCCTGGGGGAATTGCGGGGCATATACCAGGGCTGCAGTGTCGCCCCCAGCGGCAAGTCTTTCAGCGTTCAGGTGGGAGATCAGTTGCTGGGCAGGGTTCTTGACGGTCTGGGCGAGCCGCTGGACGGCCTCGGTCCCATATGGGGACGCACCGTGTCCTATCCGGTGGACAACCGTCCTCCCAACCCCCTGGCCAGGAGGCGGATTAGCGAGGTTCTGGCCACAGGGGTGCGGGCGGTGGACGGCCTGCTGACCTGCGGCCGCGGCCAGCGCATCGGGATATTTTCTGGCAGCGGTGTTGGTAAAAGCACCCTTTTGGGTATGGTCTCCCGTTACAGCAACGCCGATGTGAACGTGATCGCCCTGATCGGGGAGCGTGGCCGCGAAGTTCTCGATTTTATCGAAACCGATCTCGGTCCGGAAGGCCTGGCCAGGTCGGTGGTGGTGGTGGCCACGTCCGAACAGCCGGCCCTGGTGCGGCTTAAAGGCGCCTTCGTGGCCTGCGCCATTGCCGAGTATTTCCGGGATCAGGGGAAGGACGTCCTTTTCATGATGGATTCCGTCACCCGTTTCGCCATGGCTCAGCGGGAGGTCGGCCTGGCTATCGGTGAGCCGCCGGCCACGAAAGGCTACACCCCCTCCGTCTTTGCGCTGCTTCCCCGGCTGCTGGAGCGGGCCGGCATGTCTGACAGGGGTTCCATTACCGCCTTTTTTACCGTGCTGGTGGAGGGGGACGACTTGAACGAGCCAATATCCGACGCCGTACGTGGCATACTCGACGGTCATATAGTGCTTTCGCGCAACCTTGCGGCTGCAAATCATTTTCCCGCCATTGACGTTTTAAACAGTGTCAGCCGCCTGATGCCCGACATAACTTCACAGGAGCACCGGGATCTCGCCGGGAGGCTGCGCGATCTGCTGGCTTCGTACCAGCAGGCGGAGGACCTGATCAATATCGGTGCCTATGTGGCGGGGTCGAACCCGCGTGTTGACGAGGCAATCGCATCCCATCAGAAGATCATCAGTTTTTTGCGGCAGGACGTGAATGAGTTTTCGGAATACGGCGATACGGTCGAACTGTTGAAAAGCATAGTGCAAAAAGGGGTGACCGGCCATAACTAAGTTTCGATTCCGGCTTGAACCGGTTTTGCAACAGCGGGTGACCAGGGAAATTTCCGCCGAGCAGGCGCTGGCTCTGGCCCGCAACGAATACAGGCGGCGGGTGGCGCTGCTGGAAGATACCAGAAGCCATCTTGAAGAGATTGTCAAGACCGCAGCAAATAAAGAAGCCGATCTTTTCGGGGTCATGCAGTTGTCTTTTTACAGCGCTTCTGTAACTAGAAAGATCAACAGCCAGGAGAAGGCCGTCAATGAAGCCGGCTTTGCGGTGGAAAGGAAGCGGGAGGAGGCTGTCGAGGCCAGACGCGGGCGTCAGGTCATAGAGAAAATCAAGGAGAGGAAACTGGAAGACTTTAAACGCGACGAAATCCAAAGAGAGCTGAAGGAGTTGGACGAACTGGCCCTGTACGCCTTCCAGCGCCGCAAGAGACAAAAAAACTGAAAGGTTGCCGACAGCGGGCAAGAGGTAAATCCTCTTTCCATAATCCGGCAAAGAAAGGGGGTGAGAAGAAATGCAGGTAACGACAATTACCGAAGCCGCCGTTTCCTCCGTCGGGGGAAACAAAGGCGGCAGTGGGGAGCCGGCCGAATCCGGCGGGTTCGACCTGGTTCTGGCGGCGGCCGGCGCGCTTTTCAACATGGTCGGGGGTTGCTCCGGTGCCGCAGGACAGAACACAGCCCCGGGAGAGTTTTCGGATCCGGCCGGGGACGTGGGGGGAACCGGCGGGGCCGGGGAAGATCCGGCCAGCGGAGCGCAGTGGCTGCAGACGGCCGTATTACCGGTGGCGGCGGGCTTTGCCGCGATAGGAACCGGTCCGCCCGGCCCGGAGATTTTGCAGGAAAGACCGGTCAGGTCTGAAAGTCCTGCCGGGGATGTTCAAGCGGTTGCCAAAAACCTTACTGCCGGCGTCCGGCAGGATTATGCCGGGGCGGCCCAGAGCGGGACGGCAGCCGCAGTCCGGATTGCGGCAGCCGGATGGGACGGTACACCTTCCGGCCCGGGGAATTCCGGCGAGGTCCGGCAACCGGACCATGATGCGGGACGGAACGTCATTCCCTTCGCCGCGGATCTGGAAACCGGACCGGTCGGGGGGTTGCCTCGTGAAGAAGCGGCACCGGCCGCTGAGGTTGAAAGACCCGCCGGCTTTGAAACAGTCTTGAAAGCGGCGGCGGATGCGGCCGGGAAGGTTGGCCGGCCGGGGCCGGAGGCGAATAGCGCGGGGCAGGGATGCGAAACAGCCGTAACGGTTGTGGAAAACAAGCCTGTTGAGAAACCACCGCCCGGAGTGGGTTTGTCCCCCGAAGTTCCGGAAAGCGATGCTGCCCTGAGCGCCGGCAAATCCCTGCACGGACAGGAGACCGGCAGCCGGGCCGCCGCGGCCGGAGTTTCCGGACAGGCGGCGGAGCAGGAGCCGGGTTTCGCCGGGAATGAGGTAAAACACGGCGCCGAATTCAAGAAGGACCCGGCCGGTGTTGAAACGAAAAGCTCCTCTCCGGACCAGGCCGGAGCCGTGCAGAACGGCCCGGCGTTCAAAGCCAGGACTGCGGACGGCGGGTTGAAGACGGCGGAGTTGCCGGGATTCAAAGAGAAACTTGTACAGGAAATAAAACATGTGCTCGTCACCTACAGGGGCGAACCGCAGGCGCTGGTAAAACTGAAGCTCGATTCCGAACAGCTGGGCCAGCTTACGGTGAGGCTGGTTTTCAACAAGGGGGAATTGAGCGCCCACTTCTACACGGAAAACAGTTATGCCAGGAACTTTATCGAAGGGTCGCTCCAGCAGCTCAAAGAGTCCCTGGCCCAGCAGGACCTGAGGCTGAACGAGGCCCTGGTGTTCAGCGCCGATGACCGCGGAGGCGGCCCGGGGCAATACTCCGGCGAAAGGGGCGGACAGGAATTGCACCGGTACGGCGGGTATGGCAGCCGTTATTATTCCGGGGCGCAGGAGAAGCCTTTGGATCCGCCGGATGTTCAACCCGGCAATTCACGGGTCAATTATCTGATTTAGAAGGGGGGATCACCTTGCAGGTAGGTTCGGCAACAGAAACTTACGGATTACCGGAAGAAAACAGAAAGGTAGCCAAAACGCTTGACAAAGAAGCGTTTCTCCAGCTTTTCATCGCCCAGCTGAAAAACCAGGACCCCATGAGTCCCCAGGACTCCGGCGCGTTTGTGACGCAGTTGGCCCAGTTCAGCATGCTCGAGCAGTTGGCCAATCTCAGCGAGGAAATTACCGAGCTGAAGAGGTTTCAGGAAATGAGCGAGGCCTCGGCCCTGCTGGGACGCGAGGTTACGATCGCGGCAGGCGGCGAAGCGGTTTCGGGGCGGGTGGAAAAGGTGACTTACGGCAGCGAAGAAGGAGTCCTGATTGTGGTGAACGGGGCCGGTTACGGTTTGAGCCAGGTCACTGAAATAAGGTAGGGATGCTAAATATGAACCGGGACGTTAATTCGATCATTCCGGTCGGGGGGACGCCGGCCGTTCCCGCCGGGGGGAGAAAGGCGCCCGCCGGGGAAGGCGGGTCCTTTGAGAAAGTTTTTCAAAAGGAGCTTGAGCGGGATCGGGGACTGAAATTCTCGGCCCACGCCGAAAGAAGGCTGAAGGAGCGCAACATAGCGCTCGCCGGGGAGGACTTGGCCAGGATCGATCGGGCCGTGCGGCGGGCCGCCGCCAAAGGAGCGCGCGACTCCCTGATCATTTACGGCGACCTGGCCCTGATTGCAAGCGTTCTCAACAGAACCGTCGTAACCGCCATGGACAGTCGTCTGTCTGAAGACCACGTTTTCACCAACATCGACAGCGCGGTGATAGTCAAATGACATGCAGCCGGCCCGGAAGGAGGCTGCGCGGCCGCCGAACGACTGAAGCGGCGCAACCTTAAAGGAGGATAAAAAAATGATCAGATCGCTTTTCTCCGGAGTTTCGGGTATGAAAAACCACCAGGTCCGGATGGACGTTATCGGAAACAACATCGCGAACGTGAACACTTACGGTTTTAAAAGCGCGAGGTGCAATTTCCAGGACTTGATCAGCCAGTCCCTGCGTTCGCCGAGCGCCGGCGACGGCACTGTCGGCGGCGTGAACCCCGGTCAGGTCGGCCTGGGCATGACCGTGGCCGGCATCGCCAACAACATGCAGCAGGGCCCCACCCAGACCACCGGCCGTACGCTGGACCTGGCCATTCAGGGCAACGGCTACTTCATAATTAAAAAGAACAGCACAGATACCGATGCCTTTTACACCAGGGAAGGGATCTTCTATGTCGACAACAACGGAGACCTGGTAAACACCAACGGATATTACGTTTGTGACGACGGCGGCGCCATAATCAATGTCAGCGCCAGCGGTAATCCGGCGGATATCAGCAGCATCACCATTTCGGACACCGGTTTAATTAATGTGACTGACAGCGCCGGAACCAACACCTATCAGATCGGCCTGGCGACTTTTCCGAACGAGACCGGCCTCGTGAAGGCCGGGCAGAACCTCTACCAGGCCAGTGCCGCCTCCGGGACGGCGGAAATGGCGGTAGCCGGTACGACCGGCACCGGCGTGGCCAACTCGCGGATCAACTCTGGTTACCTGGAGATGTCCAACGTGGACCTGACCGACGAGTTTGTCGCCATGATCACCACCCAGCGCGGCTATCAGGCCAACGCCCGCACCATCACGACGTCGGACCAGATGCTGCAGGAACTGCTGGATATTAAAAGGTAGCCGGTAAAAATTCAATAAAAAGCAGGTGTCGATTTGCCCAAGAAAGCTTCTGAAGAGCCCAGGGAGAAAACCGAGAAAAAGGAACCGCCGAAAAAGAAAAAAAAGATGCTGATCCTGCTGCTCGTATTGGTTGTGCTGGCAGGCTCGGCCGCGGCCGCTTATTTTTACTTCAAGAAACCTGCCGGAGAGGCCGCTCCTGTTAAGAAGAGCGCGGCCGCGGAACTGGAAAACTTTGAAATGGGTGAAATGGTGGTGAACCTGGCCGGGAACGGCGGCGGCCACTACCTCAAGGTGAAGATCACCGTGGAATACCCCAAGGACAAAAAGCTGGCCGAGGAATTAAAAAGGAAAAAATACCTGCTGTCGGACGCCCTGATCACCGCCCTGCGCGCCAAAACCCTGACGGAGGTCAGTTCGGCGGACTCGGCGGCCAAGCTCAAAAGCGACCTCATGAGCGAGATCAACAGCCGCCTGGACAGTGGAAAAGTCGTCGGCGTTTACTTTACCGATTTTCTGGTCCAGTAAGAATTACGGCTGTTTGGACGGACAGTTTGCCGGAAGGCAGATCCGGGAAAGGGGAAGAATCGTGTTGACCGAAGACGAGATCAGGTCTTTTTTGGCCGGCAGAAGCGGCGGGGAGGCCAGTGTTAAGAAAGTGCAATTCCCTTCCCTCGTGCCGCTCAAAGGAATGGACAGGGTCAAAACCAGCATGTCCCACCTGGAGGACGTTCAGATCGAATTGAGCGTTGAATTGGGCAACGCCAGCATAAAGGTAAGGGAACTGCTCGGCCTGGTTGAAGGATCGGTGATCAAACTCGACAAGGCGGTGGGCGACGCGGTGGAAGTGGTGTTGAACAATCAGCCTTTTGCCCGCGGTGAAGTGGTGGTAATTAACGACACTTTCGGCGTCCGCATCGCGGCTGTAAACCGGACCAGGAAATCGAGGCTCTCAGAGGGTTTGCTATGAGCGGGGACCTGGTCTGGGCGGTGGTGCGCCTGCTGGTGGCTTTGCCTCTGGTTCTGGCGCTGGCTTATCTTGTGTTGAAATACGGTCTTGCCCGGCGTTTTGTCGTAACGCCGGGCATCCGCCGCATGAAATTGCTGGAACAGTTGCCGCTGGGGCCGAAAACCACGTTGAGCCTTGTCATGCTGGGCGGCCGCTATTATCTTTTCGCCCATCAGGACAATGCGGTGTTGCTGGTAAAGGAAATGGAAGAACTGCCGGAACCGGAGGAGTACAAAGCCGGAGACATTGTGGATTTCACTCCGCGGGCTGTCAGGGAGTACGATTCTTTTCAGGGGGCCGGGGATCTTTATGCGTCCGGCGGCAGCGTGACGTATAACAAATCGGTGTTGAAGGGTCTGGCCGGCCGGCTTCTCAAAACTGGCGGGTTTCTTAAAGGGAGGTTGTTTGCCGTAAAACGTCCGGGCAAAAAGGGTGAGGGAAAACTTGAAGGGTAAACTCCCGGTTGTGCTGCTGGTTTTGGCGGTGAGCCTTGTAATGGCCGGAAAGGCTTCGGCGGCTCCCCTGCCGGCTGTCGACCTCAGCATTCGTCCTGCGGACAGCCCCGAACAGGCGGTAGACACCGTAAAGCTGCTCGTGCTGCTCACGCTGCTGTCCCTGGCGCCCGCCTTTCTGGTTATGATGACCTCCTTTACCAGGATCGTCATCGTGTTGTCGCTGCTGCGCACCGCCCTGGGCGTGCACCAGGCGCCGGCCAACCAGATTGTTGTCGGTCTGGCCGTTTTTCTGACCGTGTTTATTATGGCGCCGACATTCAGGGAGATTAACGACAGGGCCATCCAGCCTTATCTCAACAACGAGATCAGCCAGCAGGAGGCACAGGAGCGGGGTTCGCAGCCGTTGCGGGATTTCATGCTGAGGCAGACCAGGGAAAAGGACCTGGGCCTGTTCATTCAACTGGCGAAGATGGAAAAGCCTGAAAAACCCGAGGACGTTCCCCTGCACGTGGTAATACCTTCGTTTGTGACGAGCGAGCTGAAAACCGCTTTTGAAATCGGATTCATGCTGTTTATACCATTCCTCGTCATCGATATGGTCGTGGCGAGCATCCTGATGGCCATGGGCATGTTCATGCTGCCGCCCGTAATGATATCGCTGCCGTTCAAGCTGTTGCTGTTTGTAATGGTGGACGGCTGGTACCTGGTGGTCAAGTCGCTGGTTGAGAGTTTCAGGTAGGAGTCTGTTTAGAACGGCGCAATATGGGGGGAAGAGGTTTGACCCAGACTTTCGTAATCCACCTTGCCCGGGATACCATCTTCATGACGCTGGCTCTTGCCGGCCCGGCAATGGCCGTGGCCCTGATAATCGGCCTGGTGATCAGCGTACTGCAGGCGACAACGCAGATCCAGGACCAGATGCTGAACCTGGTTCCGAAGATTGTCGGGGTTTTTGTGGCGCTCCTTATTCTGGGAGCGTGGATGTTGAACAGTGTAATCAGCTTCACCGCGGACATCTTCAACCAGATTCCGAACGTGATCCGTTGAAACGGGGGTTTGGGTTTTGCCTGATTTGAGCCAGCTGCCGCTGTTCTTTCTGATGCTCATGAGGGCGGCGGCGTTCTTGACGGCCGGCCCCCTCTACGCCGTCAGGGGCGTGCCGCCGCTTCTGAAAGCGCTGTTCGCCCTGGCGCTGACCCTGGTTGTGTTTCCGGTGGTCGAACTGGAAACGCCGCTCCCCGGCGGTGTCTGGGGGTACGGGCTGGCGGTGATCAGCGAGACGGGAGTGGGCCTGCTTCTAGGCCTGGCGGTGACGATGATTCTGAGCAGCTTCCAGATGGTGGGGCACTTCATCGACTTTCAAATCGGATATGGCATGTCGGCCCTGCTCGATCCCGCCAGCGGGACGCAAAATACGATCCTGTCTCATTTTCTGTACTACCTGGCGTTATTGTTCTTCTTTTTGATTGACGGGCATTATGCTTTGATTGCGGGGCTTGCCGAGAGCTACCGGCTTGTGCCCTTGAGCGCGGCCTCTTTTAACGGCGGCACGGCTTTAGTCCTTTTGAAAATCTTTTGCGGGGCGTTTGCCATCGCCCTCCAGGTGAGCGCGCCGGTACTCGCGGTGCTGGTAACCGCGGATTTAACCCTGGGTTTTCTGGCCCGCACCGCCCCGCAAATAAATGTCTTTTTAACCGGCTTCCCGGTCAAAATTGTGGCGGGACTTTTGACCTTGAGCTTTTTGATACCGCTTCTGGGAACGGTCCTGCGGACGCTGGTGGACACTATTGAAAGAGACCTGTATTCAATAATGAGAGTGCTGGTGTAGATGGCGGGCAACCAGGAAAGGACCGAACAGGCGACACCAAGACGCATTCAGGAGGCGAGACGGAAGGGCCAGGTGGCCAGGAGCACCGACTTGACGGGCGCTCTGTGCCTGCTGGCGATGATTGCCCTGCTGTATGCCATCAGGGATAAGTTTTTTTTCGACCTGCAGGACTGCCTGACCCGCTATTTCAGTCAGGCGGCCGGAATGCAGCCGGCGGAAAACGGCTTGTTGCCGGCCTTAAATCAGGCGGCGCTGTTTTCCCTGAAACTGCTGGCCCCTTTTTTCATCGTCGCTCTGGCGGCGGTCGTGACTTCCAACCTGATCCAGGTGGGCTTCCTGTTTTCGCCGGGGGCCCTGAAACTAAAGGGGAACATTCTCAATCCGGTTGCGGGTTTGCAGCGCATGTTCTCCAGCCGGAGCCTGGTGGAGCTGACCAAGTCCGTGCTCAAGTTCACGGTTGTGGGTTATGTGACCTACTACCTGATCAAGGTCAACCTGGGCGTCCTGTTGACGGTGTTCAACCGGCCCCCGGGCGGTATTTACCAGGCTGTCATAGGGTTTATTCTGGCCGTGGCCTGGTGGGGGGCTCTGGCTTATCTGGCCCTCGCGCTGCTGGACTACTTTTACCAGCGTTATGACTACAAAAGAAACCTGATGATGACCAAACAGGAGTTGAAAGAAGAGTTCCGGCAGACCGAAGGCGACCCGTTGATCAAGTCCAAGCAGCGGGAACTGCGGCGCAGCATATCGCTGAACAGGATTATTTCGGAAGTGCCCAGGGCTACGGTGGTTGTAACCAACCCGACCCGCCTGGCCGTCGCTCTCAAATACGAGCAGGGTGAGATGTCCGCGCCCAAGGTCACGGCAAAAGGAGCCGGACGCCTGGCCGAGCGAATTAAAGAGATTGCCCGGGAAAACGGCGTTCCCGTTGTTGAAAACAAAGAGGTAGCGCGCTTTCTGTACCGGAATGTGGAGATTGATACGGAAATACCGCTGGAGATTTACCAGGCGGTGGCCCAGATTCTGGCGCTGGTGTACAGGCTGAAGGCAAAGGAAAACTACCGGGCTTTGTAGGTTGAATAATTGGAGGAATTTTATGGCTTCCCCCGTTTTCCTGCCCTCCGCGGCAAGGTCATACTTGAAAAGAAGCAGCGACCTGGTAATCGCGGGTCTGATTATCGGGATCGTCCTTTTGATCATCATCCCTCTCACACCCGGGGTTCTCGACGTTTTGCTGACCTTGAGCATTACGCTGGGCATCGTTATTCTTCTGATCACCATGTTTACCGTTGAACCCCTCCAGTTTTCAGTGTTTCCTTCGCTGCTGCTGGTTACAACCCTGTACCGGCTGGCCCTGAACATCTCATCGACCCGCCTCATCCTGGGCAATGCGGCGGCCGGGAAGGTGATCGCGGCCTTCGGGGAGTTCGTGGTCGGCGGCAATTATGTGGTCGGTATGGTTGTATTCATCATCATAACCGTAATCCAGTTCGTTGTTATTACCAACGGCGCCGGCAGGGTGGCGGAAGTTGCGGCGAGGTTCACGCTCGACGCCATGCCAGGAAAGCAGATGAGCATCGACGCGGAGTTCAACGCGGGTTTGATCAGCGAGGCGGAGGCGCGCGAGCGCCGCAAGCGCCTCCAGCGGGAGGCGGACTTTTTCGGGGCCATGGACGGCGCCAGCAAGTTTGTAAGGGGCGACGCCATCGCCGGTATAGTGATAATTATGGTCAACATCCTGGGCGGATTCGTGATCGGCGTGGCCCAGAAGAACATGCCCCTGATGGAGGCGGTGCAGACCTATACCATTTTGACCATAGGAGACGGCCTGGTTACCCAGGTGCCTGCCTTGCTGGTATCCACCGCCACCGGTATTCTGGTTACCAGGGCCACTTCCGACGCCAGCCTGGGCAAAGACCTGTCCAGCCAGTTTCTCAATTATCCAAAAGTCCTTATGCTGGCGGCGGGCATACTCTTCGTGATCGGCCTGATCCCGGCCATGCCGAACTTTTTGTTTCTTTCCCTGGCGCTTGTTACGGGATATTTTTCTTACCTCATGGTTCAGGAGGACAAAAAGAGAAGCGCGGCGGAACAGGAGCGCGCTGCAACCCGCCAGGCCCAGGAGAAAAGAAAGGAGCCGGAAAACGTTTTCGCCTACTTTCAGGTTGACACCCTTGAAATTGAAATCGGTTACAACTTGATTCCCTTGACCGACGAAGGACAGGGCGGCGATCTGCTCCAGCGCCTTGCGGCCGTAAGAAGGCAGTGCGCCGGGGAAATGGGAATATACGTCCGCCCCATCCGGATCAGGGATAACCTGCAGCTAAACCCGAATGCTTATTCCTTTAAGCTGCGCGGGGTCGAGATAGCCTCCGGCGAACTGATGCCGGGACATTACCTGGCCATGGACCCGCTCGGTCAGGAAGCGGACATCAGGGGCATTCCCACCTCGGAGCCGGCGTTCGGCCTCTCCGCCTGGTGGGTGACCGCCGGCGACAGGGACCACGCCGAGTTGAAGGGGTTTACGGTGGTAGACTGTTCCACCGTGCTGGTGACCCACCTCACCGAGGTGATCAAGCGGCACGCCCACGAACTGCTGGGCAGGCAGGAGGTAAAGGAACTGCTCGACGTGGTCAAGGAAAAAAATCCTGTTGTCGTCGACGAACTGGTGCCGGATCTTCTCACCATGGGCGAGGTGCAGAAAGTGCTGCAAAACCTGCTCAGGGAAAGGGTGCCCATCAGGGACCTGGCCAGCATCCTGGAAGCCCTTGGGGACGGGGCGAGAGTGAGCAAGGATACCGATTACCTTACGGAATGCGCCCGCCAGGTACTGGCGCGAACCATTTGCCGCCAGTTCGGCGGCCCGGGCTCGAAGATTTCGGTAGTTACCCTGCACCCCAAGCTCGAACAAAAAATTTCCGACTCCATAGAACAGACCCAGCTTGGTTCCTACCCCGTCCTTGAACCTCAACTGGCAAGGAGCATTTTAAATAAACTGAAGGAATTGCTGGAAAAACTCACCCTGCAGGGCCTTCCCCCAGTGGTTCTCTGTTCCTCCAGGGTGAGACTGCCGTTCAGGAGGTTGGCGGAGAGGTTTTTACCCAATCTGGCCGTGCTTTCCTTGAACGAAGTGGCGCCCAATTTTGAAGTTGAAGTTGTGGGGACGGTGATGACAGATGAAAATTAAAAGGTATATCGTCAGGGAGATGCAGGAGGCAATAAGGCTGATCAAGCAGGATCTCGGGCCGGAGGCCGTGATTGTCAGCAGCTACAAGGTCCCTGCCAAGGGGCTGATCGGTTTTTTCACGCCGCGCCTTTTGGAGGTTACCGCGGCGCTCGATGAAAGCCCCGACATCAAGCTGAGCGTAGACTGCATTCCCGCCCGGCCGGCTATTGCCGGGGATGCCGCCGAAGTGCGGATCGTTCCGGCAGAAAACGCCCCAAGGGCGCTTCCCGCCGAACTGCCGGCGGGCCGGCCGCCGGTCAGGTCTTCTTTTAAAATTGAGAACGCGCAGAAAAACAACCATCCCGCTTCTTCGCAAATCCGTGCCGGACGGGAGTCGGAACGGCCCGCTGGCTTGTTTCAGGAGCCGTTTCCGGACCTCTCGGGCAGTCTTCACGGTCCGGAGCCCAAAACCGTTTTTGAAAGCATAATGAGCAGGCAGGTTGAAGCGGGCTTGAAGGCCGATCCCTTCTTGAGGTGGCGCAAGACCTTAATTGATATGGAAGTACAGGAAAATATCGCCGACTACCTGCTGCGCCTCGTAAAAAACGACGGCAGGCATGAAAACGTCTATTTCAGTTTGTTGAAACAGGTAATAAATCTTCTCGAACCCGCCTACCGGCCGAAAGGACTGTCCAGGGTGCTTGCCTTTGTCGGTCCTTCCGGGATGGGCAAAACCACAACGCTGTTAAAGCTTGCAACCAGGTTCAGTCTGTACGAACACAAAAAGGTCGCCCTTGTTGCCGTCTATACCTACCGGATTGGCGCGGTGGAGCAGTTGAGGGCTTACGGGGATTTCCTCGGTATTCCCGTCGAGGTGGTGATGACTCCGGCGGAACTGGGGAGGGCAATAGAAAGCCATGCCGACAAGGATTATGTTTTTATCGACACCGCCGGCAGATCCGCCAGAAATACCGGGCAGATCCTGGAGTTGAAGGAGTTCCTCGATGAAATCAAAGAGCCTAAAGATGTCTTCCTGGTATTGAGCTCGGTGGCAAAAAACAAAGAGCTTTCGCGTATTGCCCAGGTTTACCGGAAAATTTACTATTCCAAGCTGATATTTACCAACATTGACGAGACTGAAACGCACGGTTCCATCATAAACCTTGTTTGCGCCACGGGCATGCCTGTAGCCTACCTGGCCGACGGCCAGGGAATCCCGGACGACGTCAGCGAAGCCGGCCCGAAGAAAATTGCAAAATTGCTGTTCAGGGGAGTGGATCCCTATGAGGTTATGGCCATCTAGGGCAAACCATCCGTACAAGGAGGCTGTTTTTATAAAGGAGCCGGTTTCTTCCTCCGGGCCGCGGGCTATTGCCGTCGCCAGCGGCAAAGGCGGTGTCGGCAAAACCAGCCTGACCGTCAATCTGGCGCTTTGCCTTGCGTCCATGAACAGGAAGGTCACCGTCTTTGACGCTGATCTGGGCCTGGCCAATGCCGAAGTCTTGTTGGGCATACTGCCTCCTTACAGCCTTCATGAAGTGCTGTACGGAAATAAAACAATTGAAGAGATAACCGTGCGGGGGCCCCTGGGCATAAAGGTCATTTCCGGCGGCTCCGGTTTTCTTGAGCTGGCCAACCTGGATCGCACCCGCCGCCAGAACCTCTTCAGGATGTTGAACCAGTTCGGCGACAGAGACGAGATAATTCTGATCGATACCGGCGCCGGCATTAACAAGAACGTGCTCGGTTTTGTGGCGGCCGCGGGGGAAGTGATTATCGTCGTCACTCCGGAGCCCACCTCGCTTACCGACGCCTACGCCTTGATCAAGATTCTGGCAAATTTCAAAGTAAACTCTCAAATTCACCTGGTGGTCAACCGCGCTGCAGACAGACGGGAGGCCGTGTTGACTTTGGAACGGATTTCGACGGCTGCGGGCAGGTTTCTCGATATGCGGCTGAACAGCCTGGGATGGATTCCGGAAGACAGGCTGGTTTCTCATTCCATCAAGAACCAGCAGCCTTTCTTCTTGGGGAGTCCGAATTCACCGCTTGCCAGGAGTATAACTGATATCGCGCATAATCTCGTGGAGGAAAGACGGCCCGTTTTAGAGGGCGGCTTCTGGAAAAGGCTTATTGGATTGTTCGGGTAGTGGGGGGGTATCTGTTGACCGTTAAAGACAAAATGAGGATAAACCAGAACATCCGCTTGAGCCGCAAAGACGCGAAAGAGGAGTGGTATGTTTCCAGCATCCAGGATATTTCCGAATATGATTTCTCCATTTCGATTCCCACCCACAGGCAGGTTCCGCTGGTTCTGAACATGGGTGACGAGGTCAAAGTAAATATGATTACGGAAGTGAGAAGAATCGAATTTGAAACAAAGGTGCTGGGCTGGCGCCATGACAATATACCGCTGTATGTGCTTGCGATGCCGGAAGAGTACAGGTTTGTTCAATTGAGACAGTTTGTCAGGATTCCGGCTATTCTGGACGCCGCCTATGCCGAAATTGACGATGAAGGCAACCTTTCCGAATTCATGCCGTGCAGTTGTCTCGATATAAGCGGGGGCGGGACCAGACTGCTGTTGAAGAAGGAATATCCTCCCGGCGCCGGATTGATGCTGAGAATAAAAATTCCCTTGAAGCCGGACGCGGATACAGAAATCGAAACGTTCAGCAGGGTAGTGAGAACTTGTCCCCATCAGGACGCCGACTATTTTCAGGCGGCTGTTCAGTTCAAAGGTATAAGGAGGCGGCAGCAGGACTTGATCATTCGCTACGTTTTGCAGAAGATGTCCCAGCAGATGAAGCTGAGGTGAAAAAGTTGAACTTGCAGGTGGGGAGAACCTGTTCGGGGAAAGGGGTGAGCCGTCTTGAACGTTGCGGAAGAACTCTGGCGGGAATACAGGCGTTCCAGGGACGAGGGAATCAAACACGAACTGATTCTAAGCTATCTTCCCCTGGTGAGGTACCTGGCCGGGCGGCTGGCGGTAAAAATGCCGCCGTTTATCGGGCAGGAAGACCTGGAAAGCTACGGCCTGTTCGGGCTGTTGGAGGCGGTTGAGAAGTACAACCCGGATCTCGGAGCCAGTTTTAAGGCCTATGCCTACAGCAGGATCCGCGGAGCGATGATTGACGAGATCAGAAAGTTGAACTGGATTCCGCGCACCATGTGGCAAAAAATACAGCATCTCAACAATACCAGGGAAAAGCTGCAGGGTGAGCTTGGAGAGGCGTTTACCAACGAAACCCTGGCGGACGCCATGGGAATCAGTGTAACGGAACTGCACAAGCTCTCAGGGCAGGCCAGCCTCCTGTCGGTTTCCTCGCTTGATGAAACATTGCCGCTGGCGGATGGCGAAGTGATGCGTTGGGGGGATATGGTTCAGGATCCGGCAAGTCCGGATCCCCTTGAGGTGATCGAGAAGGAAGAGGGCAGGAAACTGCTGGTAAAATCGATAAACGAGCTTCCCGAGAAGGACCGGATCGTATTGTCGTTATATTATAAGGAAGGTTTGACTTTGAAAGAAATCGGCAGGGTGTTGAAAGTATCGGAGTCGAGAGTGTGCCAGCTCCACACCAGGGCCTTGAAAAGGCTGAGGAAAATGATGGAGCAGGCAATGCTCTCCCCGGCGTAAAATGAGGAGGAACGATTATAATGATCAGGGGACTTTACAGTTCGGCGGCCGGAATGGATGTGCAGCAGGCCAGGATGGAGAGCGTTTCGAACAATCTGGCCAATGCTTCCACTCCGGGATACAAAAAGGAAGCCGTCCGGATACGGAGCTTTCCGGAAATGCTCATTGTACGGCAGGGCGGTCCGCAAAGCCGGAAAGACCTTATAACGACGAGTTCGGTTGACAGGATCGGGTCTGTGGAAAACGGAGCGATGATTGCGGATGTATCTGTCGACCATGCTCCGGGAATGGTTCAGGAAACCGGCAAGAAAACCGATATTATGATAAAAGGGCCGGGGTTTTTCTCGGTGAGCGCTCCCGTTCCGGATGATCCTCAAAGGGTTTGCTATACGCGGAACGGGGCGTTTACAATCGACTCCGGCGGTTATCTGGCAACACCGGGCGGCCACCGTGTCCTGGGAGATTCCGGCGAGATCATGGTGGGCGGCGGAGAGTTCACGGTGGCTTCCGACGGCTCGGTTGAATCTGAAGGCACTGTTCTGGACAGGCTCCGCCTGGTTGAGTTCGACGCTCTCAACGGTTTGCGCAGGGAAGGTGACGGACTTTTTGCCGATACACTGGGGGCGGCCGGGGAGGCTGTTTCGTCGTCCGTCTGCCAGGGCTTCCTGGAGAAGTCCAACGTAAACGTCGTTGACGAGATGGTAGACCTTATTTCGACGGTCCGCGCCTATGAAGCGAACCAGAAACTCATTCAGTCCCACGACGAGCTTCTGGC
>Ga0116192_1000920_pt1 | contig 21454 bp, 19 predicted proteins | sample AD_UKC113_MetaG_FD_89876 | JGI IMG/M metagenome (GOLD analysis project Ga0116192, IMG submission 89876) | Active sludge microbial communities of municipal wastewater-treating anaerobic digesters from Hong Kong - AD_UKC113_MetaG | ecosystem: Engineered > Bioreactor > Anaerobic > Digestate... | reverse complement strand
GTGGTTCTGGATTATGAGAAAATTTACCATATGGAAATTTATTGAAGACCAATACATCACAGCCCAAATTTTTTAAGAATTCTTCAGTATAGATAGAAGAAACACCCTGACAGGCATCAACAATAACCTTAAACTTTTTTTCTCTTATTTTCTTAACATCTACTAATTTATAAATATTATCAAAATAAATTTTTATATAATTTTTTTCAATCTTTTTAATTTCACCTGGAATTGAAGATAATTTTAATTTTTTAACACTTTTTATAATTTCTAAAAATTTTTTCCATTCATCATTATTTATAAAATTTCCCTTTTTATTGAAAAATTTTAATCCATTATATTCTTCTGGATTATGACTTGCAGTGACCATAATTCCATATTTGTTTTCAATTTTCTCTATTATAAATCCAATCATAGGAGTTGGAGTTATTTCAATATTTAGGACATTTTTTCCAGAAGAAAGCAGTCCTGATATTACAGAAGAAATTAAAACATCTCCACTTATTCTTGTATCTTTTCCAACCAGAAATGTTTTCCCTTTACCAAAAAATCCAAAGGCAAATGCAAATTTAAAAGCAATTTCTGGTGTTATTTCATCTGGGTATATTCCTCTAATACCAGCAACGCTAATTTTAAAATTTTTCTTTTTCATTTTTAAGTATTTGCTGAAGTTTTTGAATTGTAATAATTGCATTTTCAATACCTATTTTTTTTAATTGTTGTAAAGTAAATGTCTTTTCAATTGAAAATGGTCCAATTCTTATTCTTTTTAATTCTACCTGAGTTGCTCCACATCCTAATTTATCACCAATGTCCCTGCAAAGCGACCTCACATATGTTCCTTTTGTGCATATAACTTTTATTTTTATAAATGGAAGTTTTATTTCTTCAATATCAATATCTCTAATTATAACTGGTTTTGGAATTGGCTTTATAATAATTCCTTCTCTGTAAAATTTATAGAGTGGTTTTCCCTGATGTTTAATTGCTGAAACAACAGGTGGTGTTTGAATATATTCTCCTTCAAAATTTTTTATTGTCTCAATAATTTCTTTTGTTGTAACTTTTACTTCTTTTTCTTCTATGATTTTGCCCTGAATATCATCTGTATCTGTTTTTTTACCCAATTCCATCGTACAAATATATTCTTTTTCAAATTTCATAAATTTACAACTTAATTTTGTTGCATTTCCAATAAGAATAATAAGAACACCCTCTGCAATTGGGTCTAATGTCCCTGCATGTCCAATTTTCTCTTTGAAATTGAACTGTCTTTTTATAAATCTTATAACATCATATGAGGTCATTCCTTTTTGTTTATTTATATTTATAATTCCGTCCATTTTTTCTTATCTCATTTAAAATTGTTTTTTCTACTTCTTCTATTTTCTTATTTTTAAAGAAACAGCCAGATGCTTTTTTATGTCCGCCTCCTCCAAACTTTCTTGCAAGTTTTTCAACATCAAACTTTTCTTTACTTCTTAAACTTACTTTTATGCCATCTTCTTTTTCTTTCATTAGAAAAACAATTTTACTTTCTTTTATTTCTGAAAGAAAATCAATAAATCCCTCTGTGAATTCTTCATCTGTATTTGTTTTTTTATAAAGTTGTCTTGTAATTTTCATCCAGCAAACTTTATTTTTGAAATCGAATTTTAGATTGTTTAATGCCAATGATAAAAGTTTAATTGATTTATATGGTTTTTCTAAATAAATTTTTGTTGCAATTTCAACTGGACTGATTTTATATTCAATTAAATTTTTTACTATATCCATTGTAAATTTACTCATCCGGTAAGTAAATCTTCCTGTATCAGTAATAATTGCAGTATAAAGACAGGCAGCAATTGACCTGTCTAATTTTTTAAGTTTTTCTATTATAAAATATATCATCTCGCCTGTTGCTGAAAATTCAGGGTTAATCCAGTTTAAATTTCCAAATTGAAAATTTGTAATATGATGGTCAATATTTACTATCAGTGAATTTTTTTTATAATCTGAAATATCAATAGTTCTTTCAGGTGAACTACAATCAATAATAATAATTACATCAAAATTGTTTTTTAAATTTTTTTTATTTTGAATATTTATTTCTTTAACTGATGGTAAAAATTTATAAATTGAAGGAACTTTATCACAATTTATTATTTTTACATTTTTATTTTGCTTTTTAAGAAATAAAAACATAGCAAGTTCAGAACCAATTGCATCTCCATCAGGATTTTGATGTGTTGTAATAAGGAAATTTTTATTTTTTTCAATAATATTGGATATTTTTTTGATTTTTAAAATGTCATCCTTATTTAACCCCAATACCATAAAAAACCTCCATTATTTTTTCTCTTAATTGGTCAAAACCTTCTTTTGTTAATGAAGAAATAAAAATTTTTTCAGGGTTTTGTATTTTCATTATATTAAGTTCTTCTTTTTCAAGTAAATCAATTTTATTGAAAACATCTATTCTTAACTTTTCCTCAACATTAAGTATTTTTAAAACATCATAGATAGTATTTTTTTGTTTTTCTATGTTTGTTGAAACATCATAAATACATAAAAGAATGTCAGCATATTTTATTTCTTCAAGAGTTGATTTGAATGCCTCAATTAAATGGTGTGGAATATTAGAAATAAGTCCGACAGTATCACTCATCAAAACATATTTATCATCTCCTATATATACAAGACGAGTAGCAGGGTCAAGAGTAGAAAATAATTTATTAGCAACATAAAGATTTGAAGAACTTAATTTATTAAGAAGAGTGCTTTTCCCAACATTTGTATATCCAATAAGTGAAACAGCATGAAATTTTTCTCTTTTTTTTGAACTTCTTAAAACATTTCTATGTTTTTCTATTTCTTTTATTTCCTGTTTTAATTTAGCAATTCTATCTTTTATTCTTCTTCTGTAGACCTCAATTTTCATTTCTCCAGGACCTTTTATTCCAAGCCCACCTCTAATTCTTGAAAGCTCAATTCCATGCCCTGTTAATCTTGGTAAAAGATAAGTTAATTGAGCGAGTTCAACTTGAATTTTCCCTTCCTTTGATTTAGCATGTTCAGCAAATATATAAAGTATCAGTAGAGTTCTATCTATTACATTTATATTTAAAGTTTCCTCAATATTTCTTTGTTGGACAGGAGAAAGGTCTTTTTCAAAAACAACCAATGTGATTTTGTATTCATCTACAATTTTCTTTATTTCAAATAATTTCCCTTTCCCAATATAAGTAGATGGATGTATTAAATTTTCTTTTAAGAGGAGTGTTTTTACGATATTTAATCTGAGCGTTTTTGAGAGGAATTCCAATTCTCTAACAGAGGTATCTGTTTCTATTGGGTCTTTCTTTTTAAAAGCAATTATTAGGACTCTTTCACCTGATAAATTGTCATCTCTTATTACCTTAATATGTTCTTTCACTTTATTTTTATATCTTCAACTTTTAATACAGTAATATGGTCTCTATGTCCATATCCCTTTTTATAACCTGTCTTTGCTTTTTTCTTGAAGACATAAATTTTTTCCCCTTTTTTTTCTTCAAGAACTTTACAGATAATACTAATATTTTTTAGTTTATCTTCTTCTGTAATTAAATCTTTATCATCAAAAAAACAAACTGGATTAAATTCTACTATATCTTCTACTTTTTTATTTAAATTAAAAACATCAAATTTTTTCCCTTTTTCTACTTTATATTGTTTCCCACCAATATCTATAAATCCATACATTTTCTCTCTCCTTTTTATAAAGATTTATGTTATTCTATTTGTCCCTTGAAAAATTCAATATCTTTTTTTATATTTTCAATTTTTTCTTCAAGGTCTTTTTTATTATTTATTGTTTTTTCAATTACTTCCTTTTTTGCTTTTTCAAGGAATTGTTTATTTGATAATGTTTTCTCTGTTTTTTCAAGTAATATCTCAAATTCTTTCTTTTTTCCCTCTAACTTTTTAATTTCTTCAGGGATATCTATTATACCTTCAATTGATATAAAAAGTCCACCTGATGAAAGATTTTTTAGAAGATAATTTTTATTTTTCATAATGTCCTGTTTTTCTTTAATTTTTACCTTTCCGAGTGATTCAACTATTTCTTTTTCAATATCATCTATTTCTCCTTCTATATAACAATCAATAATTTTTGTGACAGGAACTTTTATTTTTGTTTTTATAGTCCTTATATTTGTAATAATTTCAATTATCCTGTTCATTTTTTCAATTGTGTCATCGTCTCTATAATTTTCAACAACAGGCCATTTACTAATAATTATATAGTCAGATTCAAGGTCAGAAATGTATTTTTTAAGAGATAACCATATCTGTTCGGTTATAAATGGTATATATGGATGTAAAAGTTTCAATGAAATAATAAGGGATTTATTCAAGATAGGAATAACAACATTTTTAAAATAATCATTTTCTTTTTTATATATTTTACTTATTTCAATATACCAATCACAGAATGTATGCCAGAAAAAATCATATAAATAATTTATACTTTCGTTAAAATGAAATTTATCCAATAGGGAAGTAACATTTTTTACTGTTTCATTAAGATTTAAAATGAGCCATTTTTCTGGAAATTTCAAGTTATTAAAATCAATATTTTCATAAATTTTTATATCATTTGTTCCCATTTCTTCATTTATTGTTATGATATATCTTCCTGCATTCCAGATTTTATTCATAAAATTTCTTCCTTTTAAATAAAAAGTTGGAGAAAGATATACATCCTGTCCAAAAGATGTCATTGAAATTAAACTAAATCTTAAACTATCTGCACCATAATTTTCAATTATATCAACAGGGTCTATGGCATTTCCCAATGATTTGCTCATTTTTTTCCCTGTTTCATCTCTTACTGTTCCATGTATAAAAACATTTTCAAAAGGTATTTCTTTCATAAATTCCATTCCAGCCATTACCATCCTTGCAACCCAGAAGAAAAGTATTTCCTGTGCAGTTACAAGAGTATCAGTTGGATAAAAAACATCAATATCGTCTGTCTTTTCAGGCCAATTAAAAACAGAAAATGGCCATAACCATGATGAAAACCATGTATCTAAAACATCTTCATCTTGCTTTATATTTTCACTTCCACAATTAGGGCATTTTTTAACATTATCTTCAATAGAGACAATAGGTGGACAATCTTTATTTTCACAATACCAGATGGGTATTCTATGTCCCCACCATATTTGTCTGCTTATGCACCAGTCTTTAATATTATAAAGCCAGTTAAGATAAATTTTTTCCCATTTTTCTGGATAAAATTTTAGTTTTTTTTCCAATGCAACCTCAATTGCGGGTTTTGAAAGTGGTTTCATATTTACAAACCACTGAGTTGAAATATATGGTTCTATCGGGGTTAAACATCTATAACAATGTCCAACTCTATGGATATATGGTTCTATTTTACTTACCAAACCATTATTTTTAAGTTGCTCAATAATTTTTTCTCTTGCAAGAAATCTATCTATACCATTAAATTGTTTTGCTTCTTCGTTCATTTTTCCTTCTTCATCTATAACAATTACAAAGGGTAATTTATTTCTTTGCCCTATTTCAAAATCAGTCGGGTCATGGGCAGGTGTAACTTTCACTGCCCCTGTTCCAAATTTTACTTCAACTTTTTCATCAGCAATAATTGGTATTACTCTATCAACAAATGGAAGTTTTACTTTTTTCCCTATAAGGTTTTTATACCTTTTATCAAGAGGATTAACTGCAACTGCTGTATCTCCAAGCATTGTTTCTGGCCTTGTAGTTGCAACTTCAATAAAATCGCCTTCAATTAGAGGATATTTTATATAATAGAGAAAAGAAGGAATTTCTTTATATTCAACTTCTTCGTCTGAAAGGGCAGTTGTGCATCTTGGACACCAGTTTATAATTTTTCTTCCTCTATAAATAAGTTCCTTTTTATAAAGTTGGTAAAAAGCATATTTTACTGCCTTTGATAAATTTTCATCCATTGTAAATCTTAACCTGTTCCAATCACAAGATGCACCTAATTTTTTCAACTGGTCAATAATTCGTAAACCATATTCTTCTTTCCATTTCCATACTTCTTCAATAAATTTTTCTCTTCCAATATCCTGCCTTTTTTTTCCTTCCTTTAAAAGTTTTCTTTCAACTACATTTTGTGTTGCTATTCCTGCATGGTCAGTTCCAGGAACCCACAAGGCATTATAGCCCTCCATTCTTTTCCATCTTATCAATATATCCTGAATTGTATTATTTAAAGCATGTCCCATATGTAAAAATCCAGTTATATTTGGTGGAGGAATAACTATAACATATTTTTTCTTTTTCTTATCTGCTTCGCAATGGAAAAAATTATTATATTCCCATATATTATAAATTTTTTCTTCTATTGCTTTTGGGTTGTATTGTTTTTCCATTCTTTCTCAGTCTTCTATAGAAATAATAGAATTTTTGTTATTTAATACAATAAAATCATTATTATCAAAAAATAAATCAAGTATTTTCTGACATAGAATTTCTGTTGATTTTGCTTCACCATTTACAAATGAAACACCAATTGCTGCTCTTTGCCATTTTTCATAGAAGTCAACTTCAACAATTGAAACATTATATTTTGTTTTTATCCTGTTTTTAATTGAATTTATAATGTTTCTCTTATCTTTCAAACTTTTGCATCCCGGAATTAAAAGTTCAATTTTTATTGTTCCGACAAACATTTTTCTTATGGTAAAATCTTTTTTGTATTTCAATAGTTATTAAGAACGCAAAATGTAAAGCGAAAAGCGCGTATTTTAGCATCCGCCTCGTTTTTTGGCGAATGAAATACAAAAAACCAAAAACTTTTTAAATTTTAAGTTATAATTTTACACTTTCTTCTTTTAATTTTAAATTTATATATTTTTCTTTGTGCCTTTTGTTGAGGTTTTACATTATATCACATAGAGATATTTTTTGATAAATTATTCACTTCTGTTATAACATTTTTTAAAGGTATTTTGAATTTTTTGGATATTTTTTTACAATCATCATATTCAGGAGAAATATTATAAATTTTACCACCATAAAAACTTATCTTAATCTTTACAGAACCCCATTTTGTTTTTATTTCTTTAATTTTTCTTTGAAGAATTATTCTATCTTCTTTTTGGTATCTAAATCCAATTGTTGTTGTTTCAGAAAATATAATTTCTTTCACTTTTTCAAAATTTTCTTCATTTACCATAATTTGAAGGTTAAAAACAGGCCTATTTTTTTTCCCAATACCTGTAAAAACAGAAACATCGGTTGCCCCTGCCTGAAAAAGTTTTTCGTATAAATACTCAAATATTACAGGGTTCATATCATCAATATTTGTTTCAATGATGTAAATTTCTTCTTCTTTTTTGTCAATTTCTTTTCCATATATGAACTTTATTATATCGGAAGACAATTTCTCTTTTGTTCCTGTGCCATATCCATATCCTTCTATTGAAATTTTTTCATCTATTTCATGGAATTTACATAATCCTTTTAAAATTGAAACACCAGTTGGAGTAGAAATTTCATAAGGAATATGTTTTATTAAAACGGGAAGTCCTTTTAGAATTTCAAGTGTAGCAGGAGATGGCATTGAAATTCCTATTGAACTTGAATAAACACTTTCTATATTCAGTAATTTCAGTCCTATTACTGCACTTGCAATTTCAATAATAGCATCTGTTTGTCCTATTTGATGAAAATGTACATTATCAATTTTTTCTTTATGAACTTTACTTTCACTTATTGCAAGAATATTAAAAATTTTTAAGGTTTTCCTTTTTATATCATCTGAAAGTGAACTTTTCTCTATTAAATTGACAATTTCAGTATATTTTCTTTGATTCTCTTTTTCTTTTAAAATAACAATAAATTGTGTTGCAGATATAAAATGGGAAGAATTTGTCTTTCTTTTTACTTTTTTTATTTTTATTGTGTAGTTAGAAATAGGGATTTTTTGCAGTTCATTTTTTAGAATTGATGGATTAACTCCTGCATCAATTAGACATCCGACAATCATATCTCCTGCACATCCATTAAAAACTTCAAAATATCCTGTCTTACTTATTATCATTCTGTGGTTTAATTACCTGTGAAATAGCGTTTCTTAAAAAATCAACTTTTACCCCATTACCACAATCAATTGTTACAATATTATCTTTTATTTTTGAAACAACTCCAATTAATCCTCCAACAGTAACAATTTTATCTCCTTCTTTTAAATCATCTAACATTTTTTTATGTAGTTTTTGTTTTTTTTGTTGCGGTAATATAAGCAGAAAATAAAAAACAAAGAATATTAAAATTAGTGGTAATAAAGCACCTAATAAAGATGGTGTAGATTGTTGCTGTGCCTGTGCTAACATTAAAAATTTCATAATTCCTCCTTATTTTTAGTACTAAAAGTTAATTCTATTTATCAATATAGTAATAATGTATTATATTATAAAAGAAATGTCAATTTTTTTCTTTATATTTTTTTTCAAATTTTTCTTTAAAATCACTAAATTTACCTTCTTTTATACTCTTTCTAATATTTTTTAAGAGATTTATTATAAAATAAACATTATGATATGAGTTTAATCTTAAACCAGTAATTTCTTTAGAATTTATAAGATGTCTTATGTATGCTCTTGTATAATTTTTGCAAACAAAACAATCGCATTCAGGGTCAAGAGGTATAAAATCATCTTTGTACTTTCCCCCCTTTATATTTATTTTCCCTCTTGAAGTAATTGTTGAGCCGGTTCTTGCAATATGAGTTATCATTCCACAATCAAAAAGGTCATATCCCATTTCAACTAAATTAAGGATTTGTAATGGCATTCCTATACCCATAAAATATTTTAGTTTATTATCATTTACTTTTTTTGAAATAAAATCTGCAATTTCAAATGTCTTTTCCTCTGGTTCTCCAAGGCATAATCCTCCAATTCCATATCCATCAAAATTTAAGATTTCAAGTTTATTTATGCATTTTTCCCTCAGGTCATTATGAACTCCTCCCTGAATAATTCCAAATAATGTTTGTTCTTTGTTTTTGTGATATTTTTTACATCTTTCTGCCCATTTAATTGTATAATTAACACTTTTTTCAACTTCTCCATAATCATTCCAATTTTTAGGGCAATAATCAAAACTCATTATAATATCTGCACCGATTTTATTTTGAATTTCAATTGATTTTTCAGGAGTTATAAAATGAGTTGAACCATCTAATTTTGATTTAAAAATAACACCATCTTCTGTAATTTTTACATTTTCTAAACTGAATATTTGAAATCCACCACTATCAGTTATAATTGATTTATTCCAATTTATAAATTTATGTATACATCCACTTTTTTTAATAATATCTATACCCGGTTTTAAATAAAGATGATAGGCATTTGAAATTAAAATATCTACTCCCATATTAATTAAATCTTCAGAAGTAAGTGTTTTAACGCTCCCTAATGTAGCGACTGGCATAAAATTTGGTGTTTCAACTTTCCCATACTCAGTTAAAAATTCTCCAACTCTTGCTCTTGTTTTTTTATCTTTGTTTATAATTTTAAACTCAAACATATTTCTCCTCTTCTTTTTAATTTAAGTAAGAGATTCCCTCTAACTCCCATTGTGTCCGAAGGATCCTTTGGACTTGGAACCCCCTATTAAATCCCTCTTAATCTCCCTTTTATAAAGGGAGAACTTACTCCTTACATTAATAAGGGAAGGATGGGATGGATTTAAAAATCTCCCCGAAATCCTTTCTGACTTCCGTTGTGCTTGTTGAAAATCTCCCCTTGCCCCTCTTTTATAAAGAGGGGAAACAAGCACCAACTCTGCTTTGCTACCACTTGCTTCCCTAGTCGGTTTGTTAAAGGGGAAAACCTCTTTTACAAAGAGAAAATCTATTTTCCTTGCTTTCTATCCGCAAGATACCGTGAATTTATCTTTCTCAATCTTGTTACTCTCTACTTTTAGATGATGAACATACTATCACCATAAGAATAAAATCTATATTTTTTTTCTACTGCAATATTATATGCTTTTTCTATTAAATCAAGACCTGTAAAAGCACTTACTAAATAAAGATGCGTTGAATCAGGAAGATGAAAATTTGTAATGAGTTTATCTACAACTTTAAATTTATAACCAGGTTTAATAAATAGTTCAGTAAAGCCCTTTTTCCTTATTATAATTCCATTTTCTACTGAACTTTCTAAACATCTCACAGTCCCTGTCCCAATGGCAATTATATTTTTTTTGTTTTTTTTTGATTTATTTAGTATCTCTGCTGTTTGTTGAGAAATTTCAAAAAATTCTGTTGAAACATTTTTTTCTGTATTATCTTCCTTAAAAACTTTTATTGAATGCCATCCCATATGAAGTGTAATATAAACAACCTTTATACCTTTTTTTTGAATTTTTTCAAGGAGTTGTTCTGTGAAATGTAATCCAGCAGTAGGGGCAGCAATTGAACCATCTTTTTCAGCATAAACTGTCTGATAATAAATTTTGTCAATTTCTTCTGCTTTTCTTTTAATATATGGAGGAAGTGGAACTTCCCCATATTTTTTAATTTCATTTTCATCTTCAATATTAAATTCAACAATAAAACTGCCATCTGCTTTCCTTTCAATAATTTTCCCTGCAATGTCTTCTTTATAAAATTTACTACCTATTTTTCCTTTTCCTCTTATTAAAACATTCCACTTATTTTTTTCTATTTTTTTAAGAAGAAAAATTTCAATTTTCCCACCCGTTTCTTTTCTACATAATAATCTTGCTGGAATAACTTTTGTGTTATTTAAAACAAGAACATCTTCTTCACTCATGTATTTATCAATATTTTCAAATATGTCATGAATTATTTTTCCATTTTTTCTATTTACTACCATTAACTTTGCTTTCTCTCTCTCTTTTAATGGATATTGAGAAATCAATTCTTTTGGTAAATTGAATTTAAAAGGTCTCATTTTTATATTTAAAAATTACAATTGTTGGGTTTAAATAAATTAAATCTTCAGGTAATTCATTAAATTGGAATTTAAAAGATAGAAACGAAGGAAATTTTTGAAATTTTTTCTCTTCTTTATAGATAGATGAATTTATAAATTCATTCCAAAAACTATTTTTTTCTATCTGTAATTTTAATGGAAATGGTGGAATAGGTGCTTGAAATGAAGAGATTATAAAATATTCTGGCTTTTCTTTTTTTAATTTGTTGAAATCATATCCTGTAACAATAAGATTGTATTTGAAATAATCAAAAGGTGGCATCTGAAATTGCCATGGAACTTCTGTAACTCCAATACTACTTCCAGCAGGAATATTTTCCTTTATCCATTCACCTGCTTCTGTTCTTATATTTTTTTGTATAAATAACATCTCATAACTCATCCCATAAAAAAAAGTAAATAATATAACAAAAATAATCCATAAAGAAATCAGAAATTTTAAAATTTTTTTTGTTTTAGTTAATGTCAAAAACCATCCATATCCTCCAAGAATAATAAAAGAAGGGACTAAAGGTAAAATGTATCTTGCAAAATTCTTTGAGAAAATAGAAATAAAAATAAAGAAGAAAACTGTCCAACTAAAAAGTAAAAATAATAATTTTTTCTCAAGATCACTTCTTTCTTTAATAAAAAAAATACTCAACAAAGTTCCAGTTAAAGCAAAAATAAGAAGTGGAAACCCTAAACCATATTTTAAACTTAAAAAGTAAAATTTCCCATTAAAAGAAAGTCCAGTGTGCTGTTCTAATTCAATTAAGGGTTCAGGAAAAGTTAAGAAAAAATATGGATTGGTTATAAAAAAAGAAAAAATAAAGCATATAACAACTAATAAGAAATTTTTTACAATATCCTTAGGATTTTTAAAAATAATAAAAATTCCAAGTAATGGAATTACTATTGATACAACAAAAGTAATTTTTGTACCACATGCAAGTCCTGCAAAAATACCTGCTAAGAATACATTTTTAAATGAGAATTTTTCTATGGAATTGCTTGTTATGAATAAACAGGCAGTTATCCAGAATAAACCTGGAATATCAACATACATATAGTGAGAATTTAAAATTATTAAGGGAGAAAATAAAATTAAAAGACAAATTAAAAAACTTTTCAATCCATCCTTAAAAAATTTTTTACATAATAAATAACTTAAAAGTATAATGCCAATTCCATAAATAGCAGTGATTGCTCTTCCAATAATATAAAATTTACCAATTTCTTCTGGATGTAAGAAATAAAAACATATATCTTTTGAAAGCACAACAAAATTTAATTTGGAAAATAAAAAAAGGAATAGGCCTACAAGATATAAATAAGCACCACCGATTGAATAAGCATGAGGATTAAAATCAAATTTTTCTGGTTTCATAGAAGAAAAACTTTTTATTACATAATACTCATCTGGATGATAACTTCTAATAGGATTGTAATAAAAACGAGGTAATTTTTCTTTTTCTACTTCTGGATATTTTGCAAGATATGGCCCCATTCCTTTATAAATTTTTTCAATAGGATATTTTTTTATTTGTTCTATATGTTTTTCTATTGTTTCTATATCATTAAAATATAGTTTATTTAAACTTTTAGATGGTAACCCCCAATTCAATCCACAAAAATAGGAAATAGATGAAATTATAAATAAAACTACGAATTCTTTAATTTTCATTTTCTCTTTTTGAAAATAATCCAATTATAAAACCACTTCCGTAAACTAAATGGGTTAAAATAATCCCACTAAATATATAAAAAAGATATTTCCAATTTATTAAACACGAAATAAAAACGAGAAAAAAATATAAAGATATAAAGAAGCAATAAAAAAATAAAAAATTTTTAAAAAAAATTAAAGAATACAAGCCAATTAACAAAAAAATTAAAAAAAATGATGGTAAAAAATAATATAGATATTTTGGAACAAAATTTTTTTTAATTCTATATCCTTTATCAAATGCATACTGAAAAATTTGATTTAAATAAGGCAGAAATATAGGCCTTCTTTTGTGATAAACAACTATTTCTGAAGAATATTTTGTATCAATTCCAAGTTTTTTTGCCCTAAAACAAAAATCAGCATCTTCTGCTGTTAATGTATTTTCTTTAAATTTACCAACGGATTTAAAAACCTCATTTTTTATAAATAAATTACATAGAGGTAATTCCAAAACGGTCTCTAATTTTAGATTTTTTTTATATCTAATAGAAAACTTTCCAGTAACTAAAAAATTTGAAAGTAAAATTCCAGATATTTTTTCTCTTAAATTAGATTCCGCAGGAGTCAAGTTCGGCCCACCTATAATTTTTATTTTTTCGTCTTTTAAATAATTATAAGCTTTTTCTAACCATACTCTTTCAGGAATTGCATCTGAATCTATAAAAGCATATACTTCTGCTTCAGAAATTTCAATTCCTATATTTCTTTTTTTCCCGGGAAAATAATTACCTGTTGATTTAATTACAATTTTATCATTTTTGAAAATATTATTTTCAAAATTATTATCTGGCAACAAATAAATTTTAAAATCTTTAAAAGTTTGATTAAGGCATCCTTTAATCGTTTTATTAAGATATTCATTATAACCTTTACAAGGAATTATTATTACAAAATAAGTTTTCATTTTTGAATTGGTTTGACATGGCCAAAAAGAAATGAAATAAAGCCTCTGATTAACCATTTTACTTCGCTAATTGTTCTTATCCGTAAAACTTTTCTTAAAATAAATAATGGATCCAAATAAATTTTCCCCCATGCTAATTTGCATAATTTTACTAATTTATCATCAGATAGATAAAGATTTTTTAAAGTTGGTAAACTCATATCATATTTCTCCCAATTATAATTAAATTTCAGCCAGTTTTTTTCTTCTGCCTCTTTGAATAATTCCGTCCCTGGATATGTTATTGGAATTGAAAATTGGCAGGTATCTGGTTTTAAACTTTTTATAAATCCGATAGTATTTAAAATATCTTTTCTTGTTTCCCATGGGAAACCAATCATTGCTGTGGCATGAATAAGAATTTTTCTCTTTTTAGTTAAACTAAATGCTTTTTTAACCTGTTGGATTGTATAACCTTTCTTTATTTTATTAAGAGTATATTGAGAATAACTTTCAACACCATATTTTATAAGACGGCATCCAGCATCTTTCATCTTTTTTAATAAAAATTCATCAACATTATCAACTCTTCCATTACAACTCCACATTATTTTTAAGTTTCTTTTAATTATTTCTTCACATATTTCAATACACCATTTTTTATTAAATGTAAATGTATCATCATCAAAGAAAAATTCTTCTGTTTTATATTTCTTTACCAAAAATTCTATCTCATTAACTATGTTTTCAGGACTTCTATATCTAATTTTATTATCAAATAACATTTGGGGCCAGGAGCAAAAAGTACATCTATAAGGACATCCTCTACTACCTGAAAGATACATAAAATTTTCAGAAATTCTCCATGCTTCATGATAATTTTTCCATGGGACAATTTCCCTATTAATAAATGGTAAAGAATCAAGATTATCAATCAAAATAAATTTTCCAGTATTTTTAATTTTCCCATTTTTTTCTCTATACCACAAACCTGATGGAATCTTTTCTTTACCAGATAAAAATTGGACAAGTTGTAACATATAAAAATCAAAGTCTCCTCCTGTTAAAACAAAATCAAATTTACTATTTTTCATTGTTTCTTCTGGTAAAACAGTGATATGGTCTCCTATAATACAAGTAATAATCTGGGGAAATTTCCTTTTTATTTTTTCAGAAATAATCCAATGATATTTTATTATAGGAGTTTTTGTCTCAGTAAAAATAATATCTGGTTTAAGATTTTCAATATATTCAAAAAAATTTTTTTCATCAATTTCTTCAAAGATACAATCTAAATAATAAACTTCATATCCTTTTAAATCTAAAAGTGTTAAACCAGAAGCAGGAATTAAAGGATATATAAGTTCTTTTGTTCCTCGCCATTTAGTGAATCTATTCTGACTTACTAATAAATAACCCTTTTTAGAAAACGGTTGTGGTATGTAGGTAAAAAGTACTTTCATTATTTGAAACTCCTTATTTTTAAAAGAGAAATGAACATTTTCAATGGGTCTTTAAATATTGCAACACTTGAAAAAAAAGAATTGCTCCAAATTACACCAACTTCTTTTATTTTATATCCCATTTTTATGCTATTATACAGAATTTCTACGTCAAAGGCAAAACCATTTGTTTTTAATTCATCAAACAATTTCTTTGCTACCGCTCTTTTAAATAATTTAAATCCACATTGAGTATCCTTGAATTTATTTGTTACTAAAATTCTTACCAATAATGGAAAAATTTTCCCTAAATATCTTCTATACCATGGTTGAGGAATAATTATTTTTGATTCAGGAAGTCCTCGAGAGCCAATTGCAATATCATAACCATCGTCAATTGCTTTTTTAAGTTTCTCAAATTCTTCAATGGGTGTTGACAGGTCTGCATCAGTAAATAAAATTAAATTACCTTTTGAATTTATCACTCCCGTTCTTACTGCTGCCCCTTTTCCTTTATTTTTATCATGCTTCAATATCCTTATTTCTTTTTTCCCTTCTTTAAACTTTTCAACAATTTCAACTGTTTTATCAGTACTTCCATCATCAACAACAATTATTTCAAATGGAAATCCTTTATTTTTAAAGTACTTCCATATTTTTTCTAATGATTTTCCAATACGTTTTTCTTCATTATAAGAAGGAATTATTATAGAAATTTCCATTTTTTTAGAATTGCCCAGAAATAAAGTTTAACATAAGGAAATGTTTTTATAAGTTTAAATTTAGATTTTCCTTTTTTTCTTCCATACCAGGTTGTAGGAATTTCAGTAATTTTCAATCCATAAAAATAACTTTTTAGAGTAATTTCCATTGAAATAGCAAATCCCTTTTCTTTTGGTTTTATAATATTGAAAATATTTTTTTTATATAATTTAAAAGCATTAGAAACATCATTTGTGGGTAAATTGATTAAATAACGCAATGATTTACAAACAAAAAATGAAAAAAAATTCTGTAGTTTTGGTCCACCAATTTTTTTACCACCTTTTGTATATCTTGAGCCACAAACAATATCATAACTATCTTTTGCTTTTTCTAACATTTTTTGAATACTGCCTGGGTCATCGCACATATCTGCCATTACAGGAAGAACATATTCACCTTTTGCCTGCTTGAACCCAGTTAGTAAAGTTGTAGAGAATCCAGGTTCGTTTTTATTATTTATAACTTTGATAAAAGAGTATTTCAAAGATAGTTGTTGACCTATTTGTTCTGTTTTGTCGGTTGAATGGTCATTAACAATAATAATTTCTGTTGTATTTGTATCTATATATTGCACTATGTCTTCAACCGTTCTTTCTAAATTACTTTCTTCATTTCTTGCCGGGATTACTATTGTTAATTCAATCCTATTCAATAAGGTGCCTGTTTTTAAGTTGTTTTTCTGCATAATCAAATTTATCTTTTACTTTCTTTTCTTTTTTTGACCAGTCAATTAATTTTTTCATTCCTTCTTCAAGTTCTGTTTCTATTTTAAATCCCAACTTTTCTTTTATTTTACTTATGTCGGCATAACAATGTCTCACATCACCTTTTCTAAATTTATATGTTATTTCTGGCTTTAAATTTTTATTAAGCAATTTGATTAAAATTTCTGCAATTTCTTTTAAATATGTTGGCTTTCCAGAACCGACATTAAAAATTTCGTAATTTGCCTGGTCTTTTTGAATAGAAAGAATACATGCATTTATAATATCATCCACCCAGATAAAATCCCTTGTTTGCATTCCATCTTCAAATATTATGGGAGGTTTATTGTTTTTAATTCTACTCAAAAAAATTGCACAAACACCAGTATAAGGATTTGATAATGTTTGCCTTGGACCATAGACATTAAAAAACCTTAAAGAAACTACAGGAATTCCATATATTTTTCCAATTAAAAGAGACATTTCCTCCTGTTCTTTTTTTGTTATAGCATAAATTGAGTTGCTTTTTGTTGGTGTTTCTTCGTCAGTTGGAATTGCTGTAATATCTCCTTTACAATTTGGGCATTTTGGTTCCCAATCATCAATTTTTTTATTATCAAAATTTCTTATTTCTGGTTTTACTTTTCCACATTTTTTACATTTATACATTCCCTCTCCATAAATACTCATTGAAGAGGCAATTATGAGTTTTCTTACATTATGTTTTTCATTTACAAGAATATCCAGTAAATTAGCAGTTCCTCTTATATTAACATCTACATATTTTGAAATTTCATATTGACTCTGCCCAACTCCAACGGCGGAAGCAAAATGATAAATTATATCAATTTTTTTAACAACATCTTTCAATTTATTTCTGTTTCTTACATCACCTCTAATAAATGTACTTTTTAAATTTAAATATTCAGGAATACCAGAGGGATGAACCTGTTTTGTTAAATTATCAAAAATAATAACTTCATATCCAAGTTCAATAAGTTTATCAACTAAATGACTTCCAATAAAACCACACCCACCTGTTACAAGTATTTTTTTCATTTCTTTAGTTTCTTTTCAAAATATGGAATTGTTTCTTTTAATCCATTTTCAAGTGTTACAACAGGTTCCCATTTCAATATTTTTTTTGCTTTTGTTATATCAGGTTTTCTCCTTTTTGGGTCATCAGGCAATGGGGGTTTATATATAATTTCTACTTTACTACCTGTTATTTCTTTTACTTTTTTTGCCAGTTGTTTTATTGTAAATTCTTCACAACTACCAATATTTATTGGTAAATTATAATTACATTTCAAAATTCTAATAATTCCTTTGATGAGGTCTGATATATAACAGAAACTTCTTGTTTGATTCCCATCCCCATAAATTGTAATTGGTTTTCCAGTTAATGCGCTTACAATAAAATTGGGAATTACTCTACCATCGTTTAGTCGCATTCGTGGACCATATGTATTGAAAATCCTTACAATTCTACTATTTAACTTATATTTTCTATGGTAAGCCATAATAAGTGCTTCTCCATATCTTTTTCCTTCGTCATACATACTTCTTTCTCCTATTGGATTTACTTTTCCCCAGTATTCTTCATTTTGAACAGGTATTTCAGGGTCTCCATAGACCTCTGATGTTGAAGAATAAAGAAAAATTGAATTATTGGCAAGAGAGATTTTTATCATATTTTCAGTTCCAATTGAATTAACTCTTAATGTTTCAACAGGATATTTATTATAATCAACAGGGGAAGCAGGGCTCGCAAAATGTAAAACATAATCAAAATTGTTTTTTAATTTATCAACATTTATTTTACAAATATCATCCTCTATAAAAACAAAATTTTTGTTATTTAAACAATTCTCAATATTTTCTATATTTGATGTTAAAAAATTATCAATACACCAGACATTTCCCCCTTCTTTTAAAAAATAATCACAAACATGGGAACCAATAAACCCACTACCTCCGCTAATAAGAATTTTCATTTATCTTTCTTCCTATTCCTGTATAGATAAAACCACACTTTAAGATATTCTTATAATCAAGAAAATTTCTGCCATCAATTATGTAAGGAGTTTTCATTATTTCTTTGAATTTCTTGAAATTAAGTTTTTTAAACTCATCCCATTCAGTCAAAAATATAAGAAGATTACTTTCTTTTGCAACATCATAAGGATTTTTACAATATATTATATCAGGGATTATCTTTTTCATATTGTCAGATGCCTGAGGGTCATAACACTTTATATTTGCTCCTTCTTTTTTTAAAAGTTGAATTATTTCAATTGCTGAACTTTCTCTAACATCATCTGTATTTGGTTTAAAGGCAAGTCCTAAAATTCCAATGTTTTTCCCTTTTAGATTCCATAATAAATTTCTTGCTTTTTTAACTACCAATTGTCTTTGTTGCTGATTAATTTTTTGAACTTCTTTTAATAGGGTAAAAGAATATCCAATTTCTTCTGAAAGTGAAATAAAAGCAGAAACATCCTTTGGAAAACAACTACCCCCATAACCAACGCCTGCTTTGAGAAATTGTTTTCCTATTCTTTTATCAAGTCCCATACCTTCTGCAACCATTTCAACATCTGCTCCAACCCTTTCACATATTTGAGAAATTGCATTTATATAAGAAATTTTTAAAGCCAGAAAAGAATTAGAAGCGTGTTTAATTAGTTCAGCACTTTTTATATCTGTAAATAATTTTAGACATTTTATTTGTTTATATATTTCTTCAAAAATTTTTTTGGGTCTTTCATTTTCAATTCCAATCACAATTCTATCAGGATGAAAAAAATCATATACAGCACTTCCCTCTCTTAAAAATTCTGGATTTGCAGCAATATCAAATTCAATTCCTGTTGGAGAAAGGAGATTTAGTGTTTTTTTTACCCATTCACCTGTCAAAACAGGAACAGTACTCTTTTCCACTATAATTTTATAATTTTGTCCTTTTTGCTTTTTAATAGATGATAAGGCATTTGCTATTTCAATTGTGACATTTTCAACAGAAGATAGGTCTGCTCTTCCACTTTCAATAGAAGGTGTTCCTACTGCTATAAAAATTATCTCTGATTTTTCTACTAAGGACTTAATTGAAGTTGTAAAAGTCAACTTTTTATTTTTAAAAGTTTCTTTCACAATTTCTTCAAGATGTGGTTCATAAAATGGTATTTTAAAATTTTTGAGTTTTTTAATTTTTTCAATGTCATTATCACAACAAATAACAATATTTCCCATTTTTGCAAAACAAGCACCTGTTACAAGTCCAACATGTCCTGCACCTATAACTCCAATATTTCTCATTTTTTTTCTCTTACTTTTTTAATTAACTCATGATTTTTTTCAACCCATTTTATCAATCTATTTACACCTTCAAATTTATTTATTTTTATTCTCCATCCTGTTTCTTCCATAAATTTTTTATTATTACTTATAAAAATTTTCTGGTCTCCCGGTCTCCAATCATAGAAATCATAAGTTATTTTCCTTCTCAAAACTTTTTCAAGATATTCAATTAATTCAATTAGCGAAAAAGTATTTTCCTTCCCACCACCAATATTATAAATTTCCCCTTTTGTCTTTTTTATATTTTTTACAGCAATTTTATAGGCAGAAATTAAATCATCAACTTCAAGAATATCCCTTACCTGTTTTCCATCACCATAAATACTTATCTTTTCTCCTTCTATTGCTTTTATTATAAAATGAGCAACCCATCCCTGGTCTTCATTTCCATACTGCTGTTGACCACAGATACATGATTGACGAAACACAACAGTTTTTAATCCATAAATTCTGTAATAATCTCTTATATACTGGTCTGCTGTTCCTTTACTACATCCATAAGGAGAGTGAAAATCAAGATTTTGGTTTTCATCAATTCCTTCTTTGCCCTTAATTAAATAATATCTTTTTTCCCCTTCTTTTAATTTTAAATTTAGAAGTTCTCCATAAACTTTATTTGTGGAACTAAAAATAACAGCTGCATCTGGTGAATTTTTTCTTATTACTTCAAGAAGATATAAAGTCCCAAGTGCATTTATTTCAAAGTCATCAATTGGATTTTCAACAGAACTTGTAACTGCAACCTGTGCTGCAAGATGATAAACCTCATCAAAATTTTTTACAATTTCTTTTAACTTTTTATAATCCCTAATATCTCCTTTTATGAATTTTAAATTTGGAAAATTAAAAGATAAAATCCATTCAAGATTATTCTCAACTCCTTTTCTTGAAAGATTATCATAGAGAACAACAAAATTATCTTTTTCACATAAAAGATTTTTCGCCAAATTTATACCAATAAAACCAACTCCACCTGTTATAAGTATCCTTTTCATTGTATATATTTTATTTCATTTCTTATGTTTCTCAAAAATATAAATTTCAACAAACCAATAATATTCTTTCTTTCCTTTTAGGCGACTTAAAAGTTTCTCATTATGAAGAAATTTTGCCTGATATACTGGAAAGAAATTTTCAAAAAAGAAATTTTTCAGTTCATTATTCCACTCCTGGTCTTCATTATAATTAAGAAAAAGTCCAATTTTATTATAACTTTTACATATTTTTTTTATTTCAGCTATTGAACCTGGCCTTTTTGCAACTTCAATAACTTTTGTATTTCCTTTATAATACCAATGAAAAGGTGAAAATTTTTTATACATGGAATCTTGGTCTGTCCCATTTAAAAAAATAATACTATTTTCATCTAATTTTTCTGAAAATATTTCATTTATTTCTCTATATGGAATAAGTTTGCTTACATCATGAAAATTTTTTGTATTACCGGTAAAGTAAAAATATGTTGAGAAAGAAGATAAAATAAAAAAACAGAAAAAAAGGAGTTTTGTAAAATTTGTATTTTTATATCCAATTGATAATAATAAAAAAACAAATATTGAAAAAGGAAGAAGATTTTGAGGAACAGT
>Ga0116192_1000917_pt1 | contig 21470 bp, 51 predicted proteins | sample AD_UKC113_MetaG_FD_89876 | JGI IMG/M metagenome (GOLD analysis project Ga0116192, IMG submission 89876) | Active sludge microbial communities of municipal wastewater-treating anaerobic digesters from Hong Kong - AD_UKC113_MetaG | ecosystem: Engineered > Bioreactor > Anaerobic > Digestate... | reverse complement strand
GTTCGCGAACGGATGAACTCGAGCGTGTTGGCGGCGCGTTTGATCGACTCCTTAACCTTCGGAAGTTCGCCCGTCAGGATCTCGCAGGAGGTGTCCTGGTTGGACTTGATCTCTTTGCGAATGTTCGATTCGATGTCGGCGAACAGGCTCTTGGTCTGACCACGGATGAAGGCCAGGAATTCCTCGTTGCTGCCGCGCTTCTTCATCAGCGGCGCGACCTGCGGTTCCAGGTACCAAGCCCGCCGCTCGGGGAAGGCGACGTTGTCGGGGTTGCAATCCTTGAACATCGGCGCGACCTGCGGTTCCAGGTACCAAGCCCGCCGCTCGGGGAAGGCGACGTTGTCTGGGTTGCAATCCTTGAACATCGGCGCGACCTGCGGTTCCAGGTACTGAGCCCACTGCTCGGGGAAGGAGACGTTGTCGGGGTTGCAATCCTTGAACATCGGCGCGATGTCTTCGTCCTTGTACCCTGCCAGACCGCAGCCGATTCGCGTGACGAAGAACTTGAGTGACGGGTTTTGGTAGGTCATCCGCTCGAAGACCATGGCGTGCGACTCGATCGCTGACAATGGGAGCGTCGTTTGGACATCATAACCTTTGGTTGGGATGGCGTATGCAAACAAGCCCACCCAGCCTTGACCTTTGTTCCATTTTGCGTAGAACTTTCGATGGGCGATCAGTGCGGCGCCCGCACCGTGAATGCCTGCCAGGTTGCTGCCGAACACCCACACTGTTTGGGGTGCGACGGGAATGGTCCCATCTTCGTGGTAATTGAATTTCATTATGATTACTCCTTTACTTGAGACAGACCAGTGTCATCATGAATACCAATCCCATGATTGACAGGATCAGAAACCAGACCACGATGGAGAATGCAATCGGACCCCAGATCGGGGCGGTGACCACCCACCATGGCCAGGTCAGGACACCGGTGAGCTTGAGGGTAGCCAGACTCGCCGTCATAGCGACCAGGACTGGTGTGAGGTTGCTGACGATCTTGGTCGAGTTGCTCATGTCAGATTCCGTTGGATGAATAGACCACGTGGAAGGCGAAGTCTCCGATCTTCACACGTGCCCCGATCTTCTGGCCCTCGAGTTCACGATTTACTGCGAACTTGACGGGGCGGAACTTCCTCAGTTCCCAGATTGGATACGGCTTCGACGTGATGATCACGTATTGTGCGGTTCTGATGATGCCGAACATCTCTCGCGAGAATGGTTCGCCGCCTGACTTCATGAAGTAGAAGGTGCCATTGGCCAGGCCCGCGGTCCGGATGAAGTGGCCGTTCTTCTTGTATCGGTTCCGGAGAGCCGTCCAAGCCTTCGTTGAATGTTCGACGATGCGCACGGGAGACACTTTGGCCGTGGCCACCGGAGGTGGCATTGTCACTCGACTACAGCCAACCTTCGTCTTGAGGACCTTGATCTGCTCGAGAAGAGCTATGGCTGCATTCTCGACCATACAGAGTTCGGTTACGATGTCCGCCATTATGCGTACTCCCGGATGAGTTCGTTGGCCATCGACATCTTGTCGGTATCGCCGATGTATGCAGACCAGAACTGGTGACTCTGGTCACGCCTGGCGCTGCCGTGAGTGTAGTACTCCGTGATGCCGCAGAGCGCACCGTAGGCCGTGCCGCGGCTCATGTCCGAACCGGAGCCGTACAGCGCCAGCTCGACGAGCTTGTCGACTTCGCGAGTCTTACCCCAGCCCTGTTCGTGTGCTGGGTATTCCGGGTCGAAGATCTGCTTCTCGAAGAACTCGCGAGTCTTGGTCGCGTTCATCTTCTTCGATGCCAGGCTGCGCAGCTGCTTCATGAACTTCACCCAGGCTTCGTCGATCACGCCCAGGTCGAACTTGACGACCTCTGGGTCGAAATCGCGCTTATGCGTCACGCGCACGATCGGCTTGGACGAACCGCCCTGGAGGGCGACCGTCAGGGTGTTGTTGCAGACCACGCGCGTGGATGTGAAGCGCGCCTGGGTGGACATCGAGCCGTCGCAGGCCGTGGTCAGAAGCAGGTGACCGTCGATGCGATCGCCGCTGGTGACTTCGCCTGTCTTGCCGACGTCTGCCAGAGCCCAGAAGCGCTTGCCGCCGAACAGCGTACCAGCGGTCGAGAGCTTGAAGCCGTGGACTTCGGTCAGGTCGCGGAAGAACTCCAGGACCTGTTCGGGCTGAACGACCTTGAACTTATGACCGACCATGCCCAGCGGTTCCTTGTTGTCGGAACGGAACACGATCTTGCGGTCGGGGAAGATGTGGTCTTCGACCGACGGAATGCCGTTCTCGCTGATGTTGGTCGAGCTGAACGTCACCGGGGATTCGAGGACTTCCCAGTCCATGCCGGCGGCCGTGCGCCACTGTTCGATGGTCGCGCCTTCGTCGAGATTCTGCCCCAGGCCGTGCCAGATGGCAGAACGGGGGCCAGTGAAGGCCATCTCAACCATGCCATCTTCGCGAGCGGTGAGTTCATGTGCCATTTTTCGTTTCTCCTAACTGGGATTTGATAAAGATATTGTATGACATTCTATGTCATTTGTCAAGCGTTTGTTAGAGGTATTTGGCGGCATCTTCGGCCGAGATGGTGAACAGGTCGTCGGGGGTCAAGTAGTGGACCCACATCGTCGGATTCTGGAAGGAGATGTACGCTTCGCCAGATCCGTTGTGCATGAACTCTTTCACGGCGTATTGATCGCCGTAAGGCGAAACCCACATGATCTCGACGCCGTGAGGGATGTGCTTGGCCAGCACGTTGGTGTTTACATAAATGCGATTCTTCATAGTTCGTATGATACTGAATCTCGAACCGAAAGTCAAGTCAAAAAGAAGGACGCGTTTAGCGTCCGTTCAGGTTGGGATCTGTCGCAATTTCCGCCCTCGGCTCATTGATCCAGAAGATGACTTGTCGGAGTTTCCTCGAACCCATGTGAGAGAAATGACAGTCCTCAGACGGAATCCAGTTTCTTCACGCGGTTCGTTCGTTCACGAGACGCGAGGGTGGAGGTGTCGGTTCATCCGGGAAGGAACCGTGAGGTGAGCGCTCGAGAGCCTCGATCAGGTCTTCGGTCAGACGGACAGCCTTACCAACCGCGGTGTGGCCTTCGGTACCCCTTGTGATCAGGGCTGCTAGGATGGTCGACGCGACGGTCGCACGGGTTTGAATGGTGATGTTCATTTGTTCTTGAAGTCCGTCTTGTACCAACCAGTTCCTTTCAGTTCATGGTTGGATGCTGAGATCAGCTTGTCGGTGTGGTCGAACCCACACGCAGGACATGGTGGATTCGGGTCATCGTATCGCTGAAGCTTCTCGAAGAGCTCACGACAGCGAACGCATTTGAATTCGTAGATCGGCATCAGTCGTCCGGGTTGAGGCGGTAGGTGAATTTCATCTGAGGTGTCGAACCACTCGTGATTTGAGTTTTCCAACCTCGATGCTTGAATTGGGCGTCCATCGTGGTCTGGAGCTTCAGAAACTGTCGGTATGGATCGTGACTGTACTCAGGGTCGCGTTCCATCGTAATCGTAGCGTAGTACTTCCCCTGGCGGTCTCGAAGACTGATCGACTTGATCTCAGGCATGCAGATCTTGATGATTTCGATATCCTCAGCCAGATAGTCTTTCAGACTCATTTCATGCTCCTCAACTGGATGGCCGCGATCCGTCGCGGCCATCCATCAGGTGATTACCAGGCCGGCTGTACGGTGTAGGTGTAGTACTCGCCGAAGTTCTGGGTCTCTGCCAGCCGGCCCGCAACCGCTGTGGCCTGGTCGAGACGGCGGAACTCGCGCGGCCCGATGAAGGACTCGCAGGGCTTGCAGAAGCGTGCCGGATCCTTACGACCCACGACGGCTTCCAGGAAGCGCGGGTTCTTGTCCCGGGTCTGCTGGTAACCGTTGTCATCGAAAGCGCGACGTCGGACGATCTTGTAAGGAACTTTCATGATGTACTCCTGTTGGATTTGGGTTTAGCGAGTCTATATGATAAGACATCGCCGCCTGAATGTCAATACAAACTTGGAAAAGTTTGGATGTTGCAGTTTCGAGCTAGTGTCCTCATCCGGAATGGGTTCTTGCGGCGGGAACGGTAAATGTACCCAGCCTTGATCTCAGCCTCGTGACCGAGGACGCGGACCCGGCAGTACTTGTTGCCATCCCAGGACAGAACCTCACAGGGACGGGTCGGCGCCCGTTTGCCGAGAGTGTCGCCCAGCTCTTCGAATGGGTAGTCTGTGAAGCCTTTCATGCTCACCTCAGAAGTCGATGTATGGGTTGCCGACCTGAACGACCGTCAGACCCAGCTCACGCCACATCTGGGCGACCTTCGGACGGTCGTCGATCACTAGGGTGACATTGAACTTTCCGCGGATGTGGGCGTCGAACAGCTCGCGCTTGACGATCGTGTCTGCTCGATTGTCGCCCTCAGGACGCATGAACAAATCGAACGGAACACCGGGGATCCACTTCGCTCCATGTTCCATGATCCACCCCATCGTGTCCTCGCGGCAGACAGAGTCGCGCCCAGACATGAAGATCGGAGGCGAGCCAGCCACCGCCAGACCCATAATCATCGCCCAGACGTGTTCGTGCGGTTCGTCTTGGCCGACCTTCGACCATTCGAAAGGACCACGGTTAGCCATCTTCGCGGCGGTGCCGTCCAGGTCGACAAGAATGACATTCGATAGGTTCGGATCGTGTTCGATCTTCTCGCCGAACTCTGCCAAGTACTTCGACTGTTGCTCGGCGATCACCCACGGGCCCACAGGATTCGGACGGGCGATATCGCGCTCGACGGCTTCGAAGTAGGTGATCGGGAAGTTCTTGTACTCGACCTCGTTGTAACCCAGGGTCTGCAGGTATGCTGCCAGAGCTTCGCGGCGACCCTTGTGCAGGTTGGTGTCGGAGACGATCAGGTCGTATCCGCCGCGCGCTGCACGCTGCATGTACTGCTTCTGCAGAGCGGTGACCTCATCTTCCCACTTCCACTTCCACTCGCTCCAGCTGAACTGTTCGTTCGACGGACGCTTGGTGGCGAAGACCTGGGCGCGGATGACGTCGCGCTCGACGATTGCGGTGTTCTTGTTCAGCTTCTGGTGCGCCTTCGCCCATGAGCTTTTGCCGGAGGCCGAGCCTCCGATGGTGATGGTTGCTTTCATTTCAGTATATTTTCCTGGTGTCGATGAGCTCGACGAATTGGGATGGCGCATATCGCTCCACCACCGTCTCACCAAACGAGTTGATGGATGAGATTTCGATTCGGGACTTAGCGGGTTTGATCTTCTCGATCTTCAACCACCAACTGCCACGGCCGACGTACTGTTGGCCAGGTTTCAGGTACTTCACTTGGGTAGGAGTCATCATACTTCGTATGATACGAGATACAGTACCGAGAGTCAAGCGGTGAACGGCACCCGATTTAGGTGCCGTTCAGTTTCACCTTAACCGCAGGCCGCGAGCTTCGGAATCTCCGGTGCGCCCGGGGTGCCCGGGTCCGGATCGACGTCTGGGGTGTCCAGCGGCTTGGCCGGAGCCGGGCGCGGCTTCACGCTGACTTCGAGACACTGGTGATCGAAGGCGTGGGAGAACTGGACGAAGCGCTGACCGCCGATGTCGTAGGTGCGAACCTCGAGCAGGTTCATGGCACCAGCCACGTCGCTGAAGATCTTCTCGAGATCCTTGTTGCAGTCGGCGGATCGGTGCTGTTCGTTCATGAACACCGCGGCGCAGACCGCGTTGACCAGGGCCACTTCTTGAGCGGTGAGCGTGAGCATTACTTGATCCTCTGGACGACAGCGGAGATATCGCCCGGGTTGATGGACACCAACTTGTGGACGGGTGATTCCGAAGTCCATCCGAATTCCGTGAATCCGTCACTGTTTCGCTTCGTGTTGAGATCGCTGATATTCGTGAGCTTGATGACGGATCCACTCTTGAGGTAGAGCTCGACATCGAAGAGAGTCTTCGCAGAGAAGTTGATGATGAACCAGTACTTGAAGCGAATCCAGATGTTCATTTTTGATCCTCGAAGAAGTTGGTCAACCGTTCCCAGCGGGTCGACGGGGTGAACCCGCCATTCTTACGAATTACACCGCAGTTGATACTGTCCTGGGCGTAACCAAAGTCGATGAAAATGTCGCAGTCGACGCCTCGTTCCTTAGCCCAGGCCTGCCCGTCGGCGATCGAGGCAATTCGAGCGGAAGGGCGGAGCCGCATTCCCGAAACGGGGTGAGGTACAATCTTGAAGTTCTTCGTTGTCTTTTCCATACTTCGTATGATACGAGATACAGTACCGAGAGTCAAGCGGTGAACGGCACCCGATTTAGGTGCCGTTCAGTTTCGCCATTACTGCTTGATGACCTTGTACTGCGTGCCGTTCAGCTGGACCGTCGAGCCGTCCTTCGCGCCCGCCGCAACCCGACGGGCGACATCCAGCTTCACACCACTGCGGTTGGAGAGGTTGCGGCCGATGGTCTTGCCGACGCTCTTCAGGACGCAGTCCGAGAGACGGATGAGCAGCGTGTACTCCGTGCAGCGGGAGCCGGAATCGCCCAGGCTGAAGTAGCCCTTGCCGTTGGTGAACTGGGCGGTGCGGATGGAACCACCGCTCTTCATCAGTGCCTTGCGCTCGCGCTGCCACAGCTGGGTGCCGTTGAGCTTCGAATCAGTCACGGTGGGTGCCTTCGCGATCTGCGTTGCAGTGATCTGGGCGCGTTGTGCGAGGCGGACTTCAACCAAGAGGTCGATCAGGGTGGATTCGATTTGGGTCCAGTTTGTCATGATCATTTTCCTTGTAGTGGCTGCTCAGCAGCCGAAGTTGGATGGGAGCCAGAAGTTGTAGTCACTGTCCCGACGCAGTTTCCAGTCATCGAGATTGGCGGTCTGGATGACGTCGACAACCAGCTGCTCGATACCAGCGTACTGGTAGCAGTAGTCTGTGAGATTCTTCGCGGCATACTCCCGGAGGGCCACGCCCAAGGCCCGCCGCCTTTCGAGGGTCAGCTCGCTGATGCCATTCGCCTCGGCCTGGAACTCAGCCAACTTAGCTTTGTCCTCGGCGATCTTGGCGGGGGATGGCTCGGGGCGGCCGTAGGCTTCCTCGTAGTCACATGGGTACATGTTCACCTCAGTGGTGTTCGCGGATCGGACGGTCTGCCATGAAGGCTCGAACGTCGTCCAGGGAGTAGGGGATCATTCGGTTTCCGTCGCCAGAAACGTCCATGATTCGCCCCGGGATGCCCGTCGGAGAACCATGCAGGTGACCATGCAGGTGCCACGCGCCGTGAGCCATCTGGTTCCATTCCCAGATCGGGAAGTGGCACAGACAGATCTTCTGCCCGTCGATCCTCAGTTCGTAGTACTGAGGCAGGACCGTGCACAGAGTCTTGAAGCGAGGGTTCTTGATCAGGCCCTTGTCGTGGTTCCCAGGGACGACGTACTTGTGGCCGTTCAGTCGGGCGAAAGCCTCGACCGTGCGATCCACGTCCCAGCCGATATCGCCCAGGATGTACACCGTGTCCTTCGGACCGACCTTCGAGTTGAAAGCCTTGATGATCCCCTCGCTCATCTCGTTCTCGTCGGCGTAGCAACCGCGATGGTCGTACCATTGCATGATGGTCCGATGGAACAGGTGCAGGTCGGAAGTGAACCAGGTTGTCATTCTTTTTCCATTTGCTCGATGGCGTCCGCGGCTTCGATCAGAAGCTTGGCGAGTGCTCGAGTTTGTGAAGGGGTGAGGCAGACGTTGATTGAACCGAAGTAGTCCGAGTCCTTCTTGTCTTTGGTCTTGATATCGACCAAACCGAAGTCGTCATCATCATTCTCGACGGTGATGCAGGCACCATCTGATCCGTCGACATAGAAGCGTCGAACGTAGTCGGTGTAGTATTCCTTAACCATTGTTCTTTTCCTCGAGCGCGCGGCGCTCATATTCAGCTTCAGCCTCGGCGAAGGTCGGGACCTTACCGTTCTTGGTCATCGAGGACATCACGGTGTAGATGTCGAAGTTCACCTTCGGATCCACCGGAGCAGAGAGTCGACCCCATTTCTGGAACATCACAGATCCTCCAGCGGAACTTCGAGGTTCACGTCCGGACCGAAGTCCAGGTCGATCTCCACCACGTCGAGAGTATCGGCGTAGTCCAACACATCGAACATCAAATCTTCGTCCATCTTAAACTCCTTGAGGGTTCTTAACGAAAGCTGCTAGAGAGTGAGCATCACTGAACTCGAACGGTTCGAGACCACGCCAGTCTTCACCCCAGAGTAGGGTCATAATCTTCCGGAGTTCGAACATGAACTCCCAGTGGATGTGGCTATCTCGGTCCAAGGACTTGATGGTCGGAATCGACTCGACCAGGTCGTCGAGAGCCTTATGCAGCCGCTCGACGTACCCGGAACCGTCGTCCCCGTGAATCCTGAGGTGATTATTGGCGAAGCGGATTTCTCTGATCGCCTCTACAATTTCGATGAGTGTCTTTTCCATACTCGTATGATACGACACTCGGTGGCCTACGTCAAGCGGTTCGGATGACTCGATTTAACTTCCGTTCAGTTTGAGGCCCTCACTTCTTGGCCCCGAGCGGGCGCTTCACGTCCTTCTCTTCCTGTTTGAAGTAGGACTGGATCACGGGGTTGCGATCCCGGTTGAAGAACAACCGGCGCATCGCGCCCCGGGTCAGCGGGTCGGTGACCCGGGCCAGAAGCTGCCGGTAGCGCCTGTTCGACATGCGCTTGCCGACGAAGTTCAGGCTCGACTTCTTCTCGACTGCGATCTCGGCGGTATCAGGACTGGATGGTTGTTTCGACTTCTTGCTCATCGCTCGTTTCCTTGGTTGAGATGTCATTGAACTTGGTTCGATCTTCGTCAGACATTGACCAGACCGCGAGACTGAAGATGCAGTCCCAGATGAAATCAGTGATTCTTGTCAGCATCGGGGTTCCTTTCGATGATACATTGTGATGCATTGGCCAGGTAGATCACGCGACCGTCCGAGGTGACGAGGGTCATCGGACCCGACCAAGCGCGAATCTTGACGTCCTTGTATTCGATCTTCGGAATGCCACAGGTCACGTCGTAGACGGTTGGGCGGAACTCAGGTGGAACAGCCCAGACCAGCAAGCCAGTTAGCGAAGCTGCTGTGAGTCCAGCCAGGATTATGCCGGTCGCGAGATGCAGCCTAGACTTCCACTTGGAAGGTGAACGGCTCGTAGGCGGGGAGATGTGCAGGACGTTCCCCTGGGTATCCACGGGCGTTGCAGAGGATGCGTGATGTACCGAGTTCATAATCCCATTTCCAGTGAGTGTGGCCGTGTACCCAAGCCTTAATGTTCGGATTGTTCAGGATGAGCTCTTCATCCCTGTTGCAGTAGCAGAGGTTCATCTCGTAGTCGTCCTTGTAATTCGGATGAGCCGAAAGCAGGGACGGGGCATGATGTGTCATCACCACGGTCGGGAGATTCTTCTCGAGAGTTCGCTCCAGACAATGGCGCGAGCGCATGTTCATTCCCTTGGTCTCGACTGTCCGGAGCGGACGGTAGCCGGAACCGGCGACGCGAATCTGGCGATAGTCGTTCATGACTCGAGAGGCGCCGAACTCCGCGACTGGATCATTGTCGAAGTTCGTCCAATAGGTCGCGCCGAAGACAACCAAGCCATCGAGTTCGTAGGTCTCGTTTTCCAGGAAGGTGACGTTCGGCGCATAGTTCCGGACGTACTCACGGAGGTGAGTCAATGCAGTGTCGATCTCGGAACGATAGAACTCGTGATTGCCGAGGTTACACAGGACGACCGGAGCCATCTTGTTGACACGCTCCCAGAACGTGACGCACTTCAAGCTACGGAGGAAATCCTCTTCAGCCAGGTCACCAGCGAGCAACAGAACGTCGCCGCGCCAGTCGAAGAACTCGCCGTTCAGGAATTCGAAGTCCATATGAAGATCAGACGCCAGGCCGAACTTGTAGGTTCGTGGGGTTCGTGTCTCGTACATGGAATCACTCGGTTCGTAGGGGATCATCGGCATTGGGTAGGTGTCTTTGAACATCAGCAGTACAGGTACCAGACGATGATGACGTATGTCATGAAGTGGGCAAGCTGGTCGAGGCCGAGCCAAATCCAGAACCACTCAGAATTGTCGGGCCGCAGACCATAGAGCTTGTTGATGTTCATCTTCGCCCAGTCCACGTGGTAATGGACGAGCATGTCGAACACCGCGAGCGCGATAGCGGTCATAGGATTGGTGAACCAGAACAGCACCATCCAGGTTCCGATCGCGTGGATCCCGGAGTGTAGAAGTCCACCGGGATGATCGTAGGTGCCCTTGTTCTGGTACTGATACGGGAACGCCTGCAACGGGAAGTCGCAGATGAAATGCTTCAGCCCGAGTAGGGCGAAGACCAGGATCACAGTCTCGTTCATTCCCACTTACTCCTGTCGCGGTTTAGGTGGGGGCTTGCGTTCTTGTTCGACATCAGACGTGAACCTCAACGCGGACTTCGAACCCACGAGCCTCGAGGTCTTCGAGAGCTTCATCGGATATCGTGAAACGGTAACTATCGCCTGCCCAGTAGATCGGGCCGCTGATCACATGATGCTGGTTGATCGCGATGGCTGATGCAAACTGGTCACCGTGTGCTCGGTACTCGATCTGCATGTCAGCGTACCAGTTGGTAGATATGACCGTCGACGACGATCAGCTTCGGAGTAGGCTTGATCTCTTCGAACGAGAACTGGTAGTCAACGTGGTAGTCAACGACTGCAGTAGGCTTGAAGATCTTGTATTCCGGATGAGCCGTTGCCCATTCATATTCAGTCCACCGAATCCCACCGTTTTGGTCGAAGACCAGAACTTCGACTTCTGGTCTGCACAACCATCCGGGAGGCGTTTTTGTGCCGCTCACACCATCTCGATGGAGCTTTTCCAGAAGAGCGACACGCAGACCGTCGGACAAGTCGCGAACATCGTAAACTTTTTTCATTTGAGGCTCCCTTATCATACAACAATGATATGATACTCTGACCCGAAAGTCAAGTCAAAAGGAAAGCCGCATTTAGCGGCCGTTCAGTTTGGCGGGTCGCATGAGAATCGAACTCAATCCAGCTTTCGCCGAACGCAATGCTTTCCAGGCATGCCTAGCACCCAGGCTAGTTTACAACCCAAATCTTGGAGGGTGGAGGTGTAGTCGAAACACAAGCCCTTGCGGACTCCCGACGCTTTCGAGGCGCCGCTGGCATCGCCTGTCCAGTTCACCACCCGTTCGTTCTATTTACTCACGGTCTTTGGAGAGCAGACCTAATGCGGCGAGGATGATCAGTAACACCACCCACCAGAACTTCAACGCGATGTATGTCAGGAGACTCATGCGACTCGGTTGCTCCCATGGAGGCGTTCCACGAAGTCCTTCCAAGTGAACTGGAAGAACAGTTTCGGAAGGATCCAAACCCAGTTCAATTTCGAGAAACCGGGCTTCAGACCTACATCGAACGCGGTTGCGGTATCCCACCAACCCCATCGCAACGAGCTTTGAAGGGTCGAACATATGAAGAAATACACGGCTTCGAAAAGGCTGTTGTTTTGAAGCAGGCAAAGGGGCTCAATTGGCTTGGGGCTGATCGGTCGGGGGCGAATAATGCGAATTTCGGGAAGCACTGGAGCCCTGAAAAACGAGCTGAGTTCGCAAGTCGCCGCCAGAAAGAGGACCATCCAGGTTTCGGGTCTTTCTGGATCACTAACGGAATTGACAGCCGCAAAGTCCAGCCAGGCGCAGTGATCGAGCCCGGCTGGCGAAAGGGGCGTGTCATCCGCAGACCTCAGCAGTAGCCGAGGTCCTTGGACCTGTCTGCCGCATAACTCGCCGCGAATGCATTCGGCTTGAACTGCGGTTCAACCGAAGTCATCGCGCGAACGTAACCGCGTGCTGCTTCCATCGCAACACTCGAACCCGCGGTCTTCTTTGTATTCACATCGAGATGTATTGAGACCTCGAAGTCGTAGAAGACATCCTTGAACTTCGCGTGCAGCTCGCTGATCTTCGTCGCTTCGGTCATCATCCTCTGGAACGGCTTAGATGCGTCAGCATCGTAGTCGGCTTCAGTGTCGACCTCTGCAAAGATCTTACACCCCTTGCAGCCGTCGATGTGAATCACGATGACCTTGATGTAGTCCGCGTGCCACTTTCCGCCCTTTCGGAAACGCTCGGAGTCGCAACCGAAGTAGACCTTCGTCTCAGGGCCAACGGTGGCCATGAAGTCTATCAGCTCTTGCTCGTCTATTCTCTTGCTGGTCATTGTCTTTCCAGGTTGGTTGTATCAGCAGTGACGCGAACTCGGACTCCAGTATTCGAAGTCGTAGAAGTTGATGTTGTTGAGCTTGGTCTTCTCATCCTCGACGATGATCAGACTGTCGCGCCATTCCAGAGTGTTGAGGATTCGATCGATCTCTCGCTTGCGATCAGACATCTGGATCAGTTCAGACTTCAGTGCCTTCGCGGTCTCTGACATCTCAAGCATCGGTCTTCTCCAGGAGGCTGTCGAGAACCGCGCGGATCTCGTCCTGTTCATGTACGAGTTCGACGTTGTTCCCACTGTCGAGCCCTTCGATCTGCGACCAGATGGACCCCGTCAGGTTGGTCAGGCCGACCCGAGAAAGAACCAACGCGTACTCGGAACCCGAGAGCGTCTTGACGAAGTAAATGTCGCCTTCCTTCTCCGCCGACTTGAGGGCGGTTGAGCGGCGCCAGGTATCGGCGTCCAGATATCCACCATGCCCACCCGCCAGGATCGCATACTGATCTTTGTACCTCAGCAGGACGAAGCGGTCGGGTGTGATGCCTTGTTCAGCGGTCAGATACATTTTGGAACTCCTTCCCTCAAGGGTTGGTTTATCATATTCAATATGATACGACAATGCGGTTCAGATGTCAAGCCTCGTGAAGCCCGCATCTGAACCGCATTCAGAAACCGTTAAGGTTCAAATATCGCCGGTCGCTTGCGCGGTCGTCAGGATCATTTCAGCCTCAGGGGAGTACGTCCCTAGGAGCCCCGCCTCGAAAGCCAGAATCAGGAAATCGTATGTCATAGGGTGCCTTCTCTCTCCAGGTATCGCGAAATATCTTCGTCGACATTTCCGCGAATCTCTTCAATGTTCACGTTCAGGAGGCGCCAAGCCTCCACGATATCGTCCAGGTATCCGATGGTGATAAGGGCCGCGACATCCAGGTCACTCCTGTTGTCGGACTTCAATGCTTCGCGAAGGATGTTCGCGAGCTTGTAAGCTGCAAGGCCTTTGATCTCCATCGGCGTTCTCGTTTGGCGGGTAGATACGGAATCGAACCGTACACCATCAGGTGTCATCTGTTTTCAAGACAGCGGCGCGCCCAGCGTACAAATCTACCCAGTTATATGTTCCACTCTTAATTCGGTTTCTAACTGTCTCTACAGACGTCCCGAAGAATCGCGAAGCTGAGGTGAGTGATTCAAATGCGATACCATCGCAAATAACCCTGCGCCTATATTCTCTGATCTTCGGCTTCTTGATCTTCGTTGGGCGTTTGGCGGCGACTCTTTTAGGCGGCTTCTCGCGGTTCCGATACACTTCGAGACAATCTGCGCACTTCTGGTAATCGCAGATTTTGAAGGCACCACAAGCGCACAATGAGCGGTTCCACATGTTCCGCCCCTTCATCCACCCCTCTTCAAGTGTATGATCCTTCGGAAGCTTCTTGTTCTGTCGCGTCTCGATGTTACAAACCCACATCAGACCATGCTGCGAATTGCCTGCTCCTGATTGGGCGCGAGACTGTTCTTCCGAGAACCGTCGCTTCAACCATCCATACATCTTGTTTCGTGAACGACCTTTGCCACGACACATCTTGTTCACGGCCGCGATCAAACCCGACTGTTCGGGGTACATCTTGACCAGAAGTACATGAGCGGTGAAATGCTCTTCTGGAGTCAGGGCGACCAGGTTTTCATTCTCGTCGTTGCCTCCCATGCACTTTGGGACGATATGATGCCTTTCGACGTACCCTTGAGGTACACGGCCCTTAGCTCGTTGGATGAGTTCATCGTAGATTCTGGAGTAGTTCATACTCCGTATATACGGATTTCATCATCCTCGAACCCCTAACCTTTCGGTTACCCCGGCTTTCAAGGCCGGTTTGCCACCTCGGCGGCACAATCCATGAATTTGGCGGGTTGCACTGGAATCGAACCAGAACCGGTTTCCCGATCGACACGCTTAGCAGGCGGCCCCAACGACCACGTTGGGTTGCAATCCATAGTCCGGAGGGCTTGCGACCTCCTCCGGGTTGTCGTCTCCGTTGAGGAGTTTGGGCTTCGACTACCCTCCGTGTTTCCTGACACGGTTCACGATAGTCCGGTCTCGCAAGCTCGGCACTATCATCTATGCTCTCGGGCGGTCGCACCCGCCCTTCCCAACCTCAAGTATGCGACTCGAAATTGGAGTACCTTTTCCACTGCTTAGGACGCTTGGAATTGTGCTTCCAACTCTTATCGGTCTTCCACATGGAGCAGGGAATGTCCCAGTAGGAGTCAGGAAGTAGACGCTTCCTGCGGCGGCCACGAACGATCTCAGGATCGATGTCACGGCAGTGTGCTTCGTTCCAGCGCATTTCCGGACGAGTGTGAATCGGTCGGAAATAGCGGTGTCTTGCGTTGTTCACCCATTCACGTTCGACCATTTGGATCGGACGATACCAGCGAAGGTATGCGTATGGGTTGGGTTCAATCTCGTCCACGATGAGGTGAGATTTGATCTTGAATGGATTCTTGGTACGCCTACGAAGCGGTTCGTTTTTGCGATCGCGTCGCTCGTGCCAGGTACTCAGTTTCATGTAGCCTCCGATGTTGGTGTTTAACCTAACATCGTGCTACCCATCCTGCCTTGTCCATGACTGATCCTTTCTGGAGGTGCAAGAGGGATTCGAACCCTCGTTCTCCGAAGAGACGGCTTATGAGGCCGTTGGTTAAACCACTCACCCACTGCACCGAATTGGAGCTCCCACCAGGAATCGAACCCGGTTCTCCACCTTACGAAAGAGGTGCATCACCATTTATGCTTTGGGAGCATTACGTTATATTTACTCGACCTGTAGAGCAGCGAGTTCGGCCTTCAGGTCTTCGAGGTGGCGACGACCTTGGTCGTACCACCGTCCCGAAGCCGAAGAGGCCTGGTAGCGTTCGAGAACGCCGATGTAATGGACGATCTCGGCTTCCTTCTCGGCGATCAGCAGGTTCCTGTGCTCGGTATCCATTGTCCTGGCTCGTATCGGATATCTTTCGAAGTGCGTATGTTCATTCTCTGATTCGTGAAGCGCGGATTTTGGTAGCCATCTGGAGTTGAATCTCGGGCCGGGCCCAGACCACCCGTTCTCCACGGCTGAAGAAGTGCCTGCCGTTTCCGTTCCACCAGCAGTGGCGTCGCTTGGATGGGTGAACCATGTCACGCATCAGGAACTCCTCAGTTAGTGGAGGGAACTTCATGGCTTCTTGCTCGGTTGAGGTTCGATCGCGACCTGTGCGGCATTGATCTCGCCTTGCCAGGACGAAACATCGACTCGGGTGTGGTCCAGGCACCGCAGCTCGTAGTACTCGCCGCTGTCGGCCCAGGATGCTCGTTGGTAGATCTTGATCGTGGCCACGCCACCGTAGGGGTCACAACGCTTGGAAGCGTCGGCGATCGCCTGAGGCGTGACCGTGACTGGAAGCTTCTCCGAATCATTGTTCGAACAACCTGCTAGGGCGAACCCCAGCAGACCAACGATCAGGAGCCGGTTCATTGGCCGCGAGCCGCGGCCAGGGTGTCCTGGAACACGCCTTCGGCGATACGATTCAGTTCCATCAAGGTGATTCGTTCAGAGTCGTGTCGACCACCGACCGAGGTCACGTTCAGGCTGATAGACCCACGGCGCTTCTGTTCCAGGCGCCGGCGAGCGGACTCGAGAGCCTGGTACACGGTGTACTTCGGCGCGGTGCGCTCGGAGTGGGTGAACATCTGGAGCTCTTCGTTCTTCGTGAAGTGCATTTGAAACATTCCTTCCGTTTGGTGAGCCATTATAGTAAGCTCAAACGCCGAAATTGTCAAGCACTCTTTCGAAACTCGTTCAGCTTGGGTTCAGTACCGATTCGAGGTCGATTCCTAGGGCTTCACCGACCTTGCGCAGAAGATCGACCTTCGCGGCCGTCTCGCAGTCTGGCTGATCTGTGAGCTTATCGTATGCGTTCGCCTTCTCGAGGAGTTCGCGAATCGCCTTTACTTCCGCCTTGAGGTCATCGAATTCTTTGCGGGTGATGGCTTGACCTGTCAGAAGTTTCACGACGGGATCGATGTCTGGAGCAGACCTTCTCGGCTCCGGGTTGAACGGAGTCATCGGTTCTGGCCATTGAGGCCAATGGCGATCACGGAAGTTGTCGCCGATCATAGATGCGATGCACATAATGTGCTCCTCGTATGTGGACTACATTCGTTTGTGCTGGATGACGTCGTCCAGCTTCGTCATCCTGTTGTTCTGGAGGTATGTGCGCGTGGTATGCGGCAACCTGGCTGGTACGTAATCCTTGAGCTTCTGTGAACGGAGGAACGTCCATTCGCTCCAGTCCTTGGTCGCCCAACCCTTCCCATCTGGGTAGGGTGGATCCACGAACTCTTCACCAGTGTCCTTGTGGACGTAGGTGTTCTTCCAGGTCTCAACGTCGATCGCGGCCTTGTGATTGAGCAGTCCACGGTAGATGCCGACACCTGTATGGGGGCGGCCCATACCGTTCGTGGTGTAGATCACGTAGTCGCCAACTTCGATACCTTCGTAGGAACACGGTACCACTTCCTGACTTGTGCGCATGATCATCCTCTTGTATGGTGCCATCGGTCGGACTCGAACCGACATTGACAGGGAGGTTTGAGCTCCCCCGATCTACCTGATTCTCTACGATGGCATTGAATTGGTGGCAGCAGTACCTAGCTCATGAGACCAGGTCGGTCGCGACTCCAGCTGCCGTAGATTGTTCAGTTGGTCACGATACAGTCAGCGAATGCACGAACGTACTTGCCGGACTTCGCCGACTTGTACGTGATGCCATCGCCATCGAGCTGTAGGACCTTGCCGGTCGACTCGTCTTCGAAGATCACCTGACCACCGGAGTAACACTTGATGTACGCGGTCTCACCGTAGTTGAACATCGAAGAGCGTTCAGCGTCCGTGCAACCCGTAGCGGTGAGGGACAAGCCCAGAGCCATTGCCAGCAGAACCTTCGAGACAGTCGTCATAATCATTTCCTTATGGTTGGAATTGGAGGCCCTGGCAGGATTCGAACCCGCCTACTCCAAATACGTCGTTAACGGCCGCTTAGAAGGCGGGGACGATACAGGGCCAATGTTTGGTGCGCCTGGAGGGATTCGAACCCCCGACCAATGGCTTCGGAAGCCACTACTCTATCCGGCTGAGCTACAGGCGCGTAAACCTTACTTAGCCATACCGATTTCTCGGAGCCACTTCTCATGCTGCTCCCAGTACATCTGGAAGTTTCGAGTATAGCGAGCCTTGATGTTCGGAGTGCAAGTCTCCGCAGCCTTCACGTCGCGGAGGCTATCCGCCAAAAGCCGACGGGAGTTGACGAGCGCAGCCTTCACACGACGCTCGTTCTTCTCGTAGTCTTCGAGAAGCTTACACGAGCGACGGGTAGCGACTAGTTCGTCGGTCACTCGAGTGGGTTGCCAACGATCGACATACGACTCCCACTGCTTAATTTCCGTAATTTTGCGACGAGCGACTCGAGCTGCATGGGTAAAATTGATCTTCTTCATAGTTCGTATGATACGACAAACAAGACGCCGTGTCAACCTTTCCTATGATGTCGATTTATGTTCCGTTAAGGTTGGCGGAACTGAAATTTGGAGCGCCTGGTGGGACTCGAACCCACATCCGCCTCGCTAGGATCGAGGAGCTCATCCAGTTGAGCTACAGACGCATTGTCTTAACAGGTAGACGCTTCCCAGTACTTGAAGTGGCCACGGGTCAGGACGAGGTGGTACTCGAATCCATGACCGTTGATTGCATCAGAAATCACGTCGTAGAGTTCATCGTCTTGATCTTCGGTGAGTTCCGAATCCTTGAGAAGAGCGATCTGAGTACCGAACTCTCGCATCAAGGTATGCTTTCGCTTGCTGAGTTCCTTCAACTGTTCGTCGAGGGTCTCAGCTTGGGAGGTAAGTGTTGCAACCAACTGGTCAGTGGTGTCGCTCACGGTCAACTCCTATCATGATGAAATGAAACTTGGTGCCCTAAGTCGGGATCGAACCGACGACCTCTTCCCTACCAAGGAAGTGCAACTGCCTCTGTGCTACTAGGGCAAACTTATGGGTGGAAGAACGGACTCGAACCGTCAACGACCTGACTCACAATCAGGTGCTCTACCAATTGAGCTACAACCACCACAGAAACTGGCACGCCGGGATGGATTCGAGCCACCAACCTTCTCCCTTGTGGGAGGTGCTCTGCCTTTGAGCTACCGACATATCTTGGTGCCTACAGTAGGACTCGAACCCACCACCAACTGCTTACAAGGCAGCTGCTCTACCAGATGAGCTATGCAGGCATTGTCTTATCTCATGTTCGGGACGTCTCGCGACGTTTCGACTAATGAAGTCTCGTCAGCCGAACTTTTGTGATTTGGTTGAGATTACACCATCACCAACGCTCCGTTCGTTAGGATTATCAGCCCTTGCGAGGCCCTTCCCCACTTATCCACCACAGTCCCGTTCGAGCACCGTGGTCTAGCGTCATGGCAGCCTTGTTTAGAGTGGCGGCGGTTCCACTGTCATCGCAGTCTAATCGGCCTGTCCGTTTCCCTCGACCTTGCGAGCCGTTCACAGGCGCTAACCCGTTAGGTGCACTTCTTGACCAACACCCTTCTGCCTTGCGAGCTTCTTGGTGTCTCCATTGATCCGAGGACCTGGAGAATTATGCCATTTTCAACTACGACCGAACCTGACTTTTGCGTTTTGGATTGGCTGAGGGACTCGAACCCCCAATGTTCTGCTTAGAAGGCAAATGACCTACCATTGGTCAAAGTCAATGTTCCCACTAAGGACGAGCAGGTTCGTAAGTCCAATCCCTTTTGAGGACCAGCTTCTTACCCGCCCTTCTCTGTCTTTTCTCCCGCTAAGGATACATTGTCGACAGGGGAGAGCTGCGGCCTTTGGAGCCACGCTTCCTGATACTCGCCGTTGCCCGCTAAGGCTCTGACTACGTACCATACCGATTCGGCTATCAGACGGGGAAGTTTGCGTGAGACTAGAGCCTTGCGGGCGCTTCGGATGTACTTCGCCAGTTGGCCTGATACACCCTTTCATCTCCTTCCACCATCGTCCTATCCCCGGTGACTCCGAGGCACGTCCTTCGACGCTAGCACGGCGGCTTGTTCTAGGCGGACTCTTACGAGCGGGGCGCTTGTGGGCGCTATCCCCATTCGGCACATTGCTGTACCTTATCCGTAAACCGATACCCTTTCGGGAGTCGGAGTAGCTAGACCTTACGCCTCACGGCGTTTCGGCTCCTATTTCTATAGCGGCGAGCCCTCTTCAGAGGTCTCCGCTCTTGACTAGCGTTACACTAGTCGATCGGTTGTCCCTTTCGGAACTCCCTATACACATATCCACTCCAAGAAGGCGGGTGGTTGTGTCCGTGGTGGATGGCGTTGTATTCCTTCAGCATCTTCTCTTTCGAGCGAAACACTGCTTCAGGTGCACCGTGCCCTTCCCACCCGTAATCCATGTAGACAATGAACATTTCGTTTCTCCTGGTTGATGTCGTCATCTACGCTTGGAGTTCGATCTGTCATATCACATGAAACTTTGGTACTCCCACGGGGGCTCGAACCCCGATTACTAGCTTGAGAGGCTAGCTTCCTGACCTGTTAGAAGATGGGAGCATTGAAACTTACAACTGAACCAGAAGATTCTCGAGCGCTTCCGTTGGAGTCTCTCCGTTGCCTTCATAGTCCGGGAAATCGTTGCTGATCTCGGTGAGTTCAGCATAGAAGAAATTCGTAACGTCATTCGACGGGCGGATGACGAGGTGATATGATTCTGTCAACAAATACTTCTCGAGACGAGGATCCATCAGTAGTTCACCGAGTCATATTCGACGCGGGTGACGTTGCCGCGTGCTGAAAGAAGACGGGCGCGGTCGAGACGTTCCTGGAAATACTCGGAATCGACTCCCTGATTCTGCTCGTTCGAAAACTGAACTTCATGTGCGAGATCGAGTATCAACTCGGCTAATTCTTGATCGTAGAACTTCATCTGCTGGACTCCTCTAAATGTCCAACTATTGTACTGCCGATCCCTACATTTGTCAAGCACTTTCTGCTACCAATTCAGGAATCGTTTAACTTGGCAGCGACGATGGGAATCGAACCCATTTGGTTCCGGTTCAGGGCCGGTTCCCAGTCCAACTGACGTCGCAACAGTTTGAGCGGAGTGCTAGCCCACGAGCTCGACTAGGGAGGATGCGCATGCGACTTATACCCCAAGCAACACTCCACATTTGGAGCGCCTGGTGGGACTCGAATCCACAACCGCCTCGCTAGGATCGAGGAGCTCTATCCAGTTGAGCTACAGACGCATTTGTTTCAGCAGGTCGATGACTGCCAGATGTCGACGTTACCTGGTTCAACTTCGCTGTGTTCGTGATCGATGTTGTCGATGAAGTACTCGGCGATCTCGAACATCTTGTCGCGGAACTCATCCTCTTCGTCGTCACCAACTTCGATGGAATTGGCGAGGTTCACGAAGATATCATGAAGTTCGTTGGAGCGTGCATTCAGTGCCGAAATCTCTTCGAGCACCGGCACCATCTTCTGGTCGAACTCTGCAAGGGTGATGCTCACGGTCAACTCCTGTCATGATGTATGAATTTGGTGCCCTAGGTGGGACTCGAACCCACAGAACCTGCATACTGAGTGCAGTACATATACCAATTCTGTTACAAGGGCGAAGCTGGTGCATAGATTGAGAATCGAACTCAACTTAGCTAGCTTGTCATGCTAGAGCCATCCCAGGCGACACTCTATGCTTATCTGCTCGGTCTGAAATTTTTGTTTTGCGTTCTTTCTACTATACAATACTTAGGCGTGCTTCTCGACGTGCTTGATCGCCTCTTCCTTGGTCGGATGCTCCGAACTTGGGACGGGGTCGTGATGCACCATCTTCGTGCCGTTCATCCGCACTTTACCGACAATGTAGTTTCCCTCGGTCTTGTCGTGGGACACTACCATATGAACGGTATGCCCTGGATGCTTCGGGTCCGGCTTCGTCAGCTTACTGTGGACGATGTCGCCATGGTGGCCATATTCCTTGTGGAATGCAGCCTTGATGTGGTTGACGTCTTCGTTCAGAAACTCTTCAAATGTCTTCATGTTGGATTCCTAGTTGTGCCAACTATTTAACTTGGTGCCC